>Ga0073928_10003903_pt1 | contig 22810 bp, 13 predicted proteins | sample PaiPotPPA55metaG_FD_76969 | JGI IMG/M metagenome (GOLD analysis project Ga0073928, IMG submission 76969) | Iron sulfur acid spring bacterial and archeal communities from Banff, Canada, to study Microbial Dark Matter (Phase II) - Paint Pots PPA... ...
CATCATCGCCACCCCCCAGGTGTTGCGGTTGAAGCCACCGGTGTGCGAACCCTCGACCGGTTTGTCCATGCCGCCCGCGCGGCCCTCGAAGACCTGGCCGTACTTGTCGACCAGCGCGTTGTAAGCGATGTCGCACCAGCCCAGCGTGCGAGCGTGGTACTCGTAGATTGACCGGACGATGCCGGCCGAATCCTCGGGGGCGTAGTCGTTGCTTCCTGCCGTATGGTGCACGACGGCGGCCCGAATTCCGTCGTCGTACACCGGGTTCCCGCAGCGCATCCCCTCATCGGCGCCCCACTGTGCGCGGCTGATGATGTTGGGTGGCTGCCCGGGAACCGTGACGGCGGACGGCAGCGGCAAGGCATTCACCGGCGCCTGCGGAGGGCTGATGAGTACCGCGTTCATGTTCTGCGCGAACGGCTGCTCGACGTCGGCCGGCACATAGCCCAGCCCCGGTTTGGCCGGCGCCTTGGTCGCCGTCCCGGTGGCTGCGGCCCCGACCGGGCGGGTGACCGCGATCTGCACCGTGGTGGTTCGGCCGACGAACACCGGATCGGTGCCACGCGGCGCTGCCGAGTTAGGGCCGACGCCGTCGAGTGTGGCGGCTTGGTACCACGGACCCCAGGAACCGTCGGCCTTCTTGGCGCGCATCCTCGCCGTCGTTCCCGTGAAGTCCTCGGCGGTGACCGCAACCATCGAGAAGGGGGTGTCCTGGTGGATTTCGCGGACTGATTCGCCGCCACCGAGGCCGGTCAGCGGCTGCTGCGCGAGCCGCGGCGCGTCAGCCGACCGGTTCTCCCTGCCGTCGCCGGGCAGGCCGTTGATCGCCCACGGCAGCATCACAATCGTCGCCGCAATCGCGGTCAAAAACAGCGACGGCGCGGGAGAACGGCACGGCACGGCCCGATGTTACGTATGTGTCAGTTGTTACCAGTGTTCCGACACGGTGCTTGCACTGACTAAATGCCTGCCCTAAATGCCCGGAACCGGGAGTGCGGGCGCCGCCGCAGGCAGTGCCGCGGCGGCGGCAGGCACGGCCGCGGCAGCAGCGTTGGCCGCCGGGGCGCCCGCCGGCTTGACGGCCGACATGATCGCCGGCATCAACACACCCTTGAGCAGGTCGATGGCCTGGCCCGCACCCAGCTGACTGGCGGCGCTACTCAAGTCGCCCATCAGCCCGCCGCCGCCCGAGGCCGGGGCGGCCCCTGGATCGCCGAGGATCGGGTAGGTGCCCGCCCCGTTATCCAACCCGATGGGCGCCCCGGAGAGCGACAACTGGCTCGGATCGGGCAGGCCAGCCGCATTGGAGATCGGCGCAGCCAGCGCCGGGTTAAGGCCCGCAGGCGGTGTGGTCAGGCCGGGGAGCTGCCCGGCCGGGGTGGCCAGCGACGGGTTCGTCAGTCCGGGGAGCTGCCCGGCCGGGTTTGTCAGAGCCGGGTTGGACAGGGCTGGGTTTGTCAGCGCCGGGTCAGTCAACCCGGGAGCGGTCGTGGGCAGGCCGGCAGCCGGTGTGGTCAGGCCCGGTGTGGTCAGACCCGGCGTCAGGCCCGGTGCGGTCAGACCCGGCGTCAGGCCCGGTGCGGTCAGCCCTGGCGTGAGGCCCGGTGCGGTCAGCCCTGGCGTGAGGCCCGGTGCGGTCAACGCCGAAGGCGCGGACGAACCTGATCCGGTGAGCAGACTCGTCGGCATCGGCGGCAGGTTGACCCCGAACTGCGAGAGGCCCTGCGTCAGTGCCGACATCAGCTCGTTGGGCAGGTCGGTGACCATAGAGGCCTGGACGAACTGGCGATGCTGCGTTGGCGGTTCGGTGCGCGCGGACAGATCAGACAGAGCGACTACTGCTGCTGGACTCGCGACGGCCAGGGCGGCGACCGCGCTCATGGCTGTCGAAAGCCTGCGACGACGTCGGTTCGGCACGGAAGTCTCCTCCAATATATGGACTACGTGTGGTAAATCCTGTGGTTGGTTCAACGGGTAATGCGGTCAGCGGCTCTGGACCCAGTCGTGCGAAGTCCATGACTACCAACGTGATCGATGGTACTGATGTGACTAGTGTTTCTAGAGTGACGATGCGGAATTGTGAGCTGATCGCAACCTGAGGCCGTCGTCGGATTCGAGGCGGGCCCTCGCGGTCGGATACCCTTGCTGCCGATGACAGCTCGTTTTGACCTCTTTGTCGTCGGTTCCGGATTCTTCGGTCTGACGATTGCCGAGCGCGTGGCGACGCAGCTGGACAAGCGCGTTCTGGTCGTCGATCGGCGCGATCACATCGGTGGCAATGCGTACTCCGCGCCGGAGCCGCAGACCGGCATCGAAGTGCACAAGTACGGCGCGCACCTGTTCCACACGTCGAACCAGCGGGTGTGGGATTACGTGCGTCAGTTCACCGACTTCACCGGCTACCAGCACCGCGTGTTCGCCATGCATAACGGGCAGGCCTACCAGTTCCCCATGGGCCTTGGCCTGGTGGCACAGTTCTTCGGCAAGTACTTCAGCCCTCAGGAGGCCCGCCAGCTCATCGGCGAGCAGGCCGCCGAGATCCAGACCGCCGACGCGCAAAACCTCGAAGAGAAGGCCATCTCGCTGATCGGCAGGCCGCTCTACGAAGCGTTCGTCAAGGGCTACACCGCCAAGCAGTGGCAGACCGACCCCAAGGAGTTGCCTGCCGCCAACATCACCCGGTTGCCGGTGCGCTACACCTTCGACAACCGCTACTTCAACGACACCTACGAGGGGCTGCCGGTCGACGGCTACACCGCGTGGCTGAAGAACATGGCAGCCGACGAGCGCATCGAGGTGCGGCTGGACACCGACTGGTTCGACGTCCGCGACGGGCTGCGTGCCGAGAGCCCGGATGCTGCAGTGGTATACACCGGGCCGCTTGACCGCTACTTCGACTACGCCGAGGGCCGGCTGGGTTGGCGCACACTCGACTTCGAGGTCGAGGTCCTCAACACCGGCGACTTTCAGGGCACCCCGGTGATGAACTACAACGACCTCGACGTGCCCTACACCCGCATCCACGAGTTCCGTCACTTCCACCCCGAGCGGGCGTATCCGACCGACAAGACGGTGATCATGCGGGAGTACTCGAGGTTCGCCGGCGAGGACGATGAGCCCTACTATCCGATCAACACCGAAGCCGACCGCGAACTCCTCGCCGCCTACCGGGCCAGAGCCAAGGCCGAGACCGCTTCGGCGAAGGTGTTGTTCGGCGGGCGGCTGGGCACCTACCAGTACCTCGACATGCACATGGCCATCGCCAGCGCACTGAACATGTACGACAACTCACTTGCGCCGCACCTCCGGGACGGCGCCCCGCTCCACGAAAGCAGCAGAGAATGAGCGACATTCCGTCCGGCGCGCTCGACGCGGGGGACTCCAAGGCGGTCAGTCTTCTCGCCCGCGTCATCCTGCCGCGCCCGGGTGAGCCGCTTGACGTCCGAAAGCTCTATATAGAGGAATCGGAAACCAACGCCAAACGTGCGCACCCGCCGACCAGAACCACGCTGGAGATCGGCGCCGAGTCCGAGGTGTCGTTCGCGACCTACTTCAACGCCTTCCCGGCCAGTTACTGGCGGCGCTGGTCGACACTGAAGTCGGTGGTGTTACGTGTCGAGATCACCGGCAGCGCCCGCGTCGACGTGTACCGGTCCAAGGCCACCGGCGCCCGCATCACGGTGGGTGGTGCCCCGATCTCGAGCGGGGTCAGCGACACCGCCGCCGTCGAATTCGAGATCGGTCTTGATCCGTTCGAGGACGGCGGCTGGATCTGGTTCGACATCACCACCGAGTCTAAGGTCACCGTGCACAGCGCAGGTTGGTACGCGCCGGTGCCCGCGCCCGGCCGGGCCAACGTCGCGGTCGGCATCCCGACGTTCAACCGGCCGGCCGACTGCGTGACCGCGTTGGCCGCACTGACCTCGGATTCGTTGGTGGATAAGGTGATTGGTGCGGTCATCGTGTCCGACCAGGGCACCAAGAAAGCGGTTGACCACCCCGGCTTCGCCGCGGCGGCCACACCGTTGGGCAACCGGCTCGCGATTCACAATCAGCCGAACCTCGGCGGGTCGGGCGGCTACAGCCGGGTGATGTACGAAGCGCTGAAAAACACTGACTGCGAACAGATTCTGTTCATGGACGACGACATCCGCATCGAGCCGGACTCGATACTGCGAGCACTGGCACTGAACCGGTTCGCCAAGACGCCAACGCTCGTCGGTGGCCAGATGCTCAACCTGCAGGAGCCGTCGCACCTGCACGTGATGGGCGAGATCGTCGATCAAGAGAACTTCATGTGGACCAACGCGATCAACACTGAGTACGACCACAACTTCGCGAGGTTTCCGCTGGACGACGAAGACGGGCCGCGCAGCAGGCTCCTGCACCGCCGCATCGACGTCGATTACAACGGCTGGTGGATGTGCATGATCCCGCGGCAGGTCGCCGAGGAACTCGGCCAGCCGCTGCCGTTGTTCATCAAGTGGGACGACGCCGACTACGGCCTGCGTGCGGCCGAGCACGGGTACGGCACCGTGACGCTGCCAGGCGCAGCGATCTGGCACATGGCGTGGAGCGACAAGGACGACGCCATCGACTGGCAGGCCTACTTCCACCTGCGGAACCGGCTGGTGGTCGCTGCCATGCATTGGGATGGCCACGTCCGCGGGCTGCTCGGCTCGTCGATCAAAGCCACCCTCAAGCACCTTCTGTGCCTGGAGTATTCGACCGTCGCGATCCAGAACAAGGCGATGGCCGACTTCCTGGCAGGCCCCGAGCACATCTTCTCCATCCTGGAATCGGCGCTGCCCGACGTGCGCAAGATGCGCGAGCAGTTCCCCGACGCTGTGGTGCTGCCCGGCGCCACTGCGCTGCCGCCGCCATCGGACAAGCGACGCAAGAAGGTGAAGATTCCCACCAATCCGGTGGCGATTTCGGTCCGCCTCGCTCGCGGTGTACTTCACCAGCTCAAGGCGCACGATCCGGCCCATCATCGGCGCCCGCAGCTCAACGTCGCGACGCAGGACGCCCGCTGGTTCTCGCTATGCAAGGTCGACGGCGTAACGGTCACCACCGCCGACGGCCGCGGCGTGGTCTACCGGCAGCGTGACCGCGCGAAAATGTTTGCATTGCTGCGTGCTTCGACACGCCAGCACATCCGGCTGGCGCGCAAGTTCAATCGGATGCGCAAGGTCTACCGCGAGGCTCTGCCGGTGCTGTCGAGCAAGCAGAAGTGGGAAGCGGTGCTACTGGAATCGTCGCCGGCCGATGGCTGAGACCCTGCCCCTGCGTGGCGAGGAAGCCGCGCTGGTGGCCGTGCAGTCGGCGCTGGCCGACCGGCCCGGCGTGCTGGCAGGCTCGCGCGGCCTTTCCCACTTCGGCGAGCACAGCATCGGCTGGGTCGCGGTGTCCGTGCTGGGCGCTCTGCTGCAGCCCCGACGCCGCGGGGCGTGGCTTGCCGCAGCCGTCGGAGCGCTTCTCGCCCATGCCGCCGCGGTGGTGCTCAAGCGGGTGATCAAGCGTGAACGCCCGCATCACCCGGCGGTCGCCGTCAACGTCGGTACGCCGAGCCGGTTGAGCTTCCCATCTGCGCACGCCGCGTCGACCACCGCGGCGTCGATGTTGCTGGCGGGTCCCACCGGCCTGCCGTTGCCGGTGTTGCTGGTGCCGCCGATGGCGTTGTCGCGCTTGGTGCTTGGCGTGCACTACCCGAGCGACGTGCTTACCGGCGTGGTGGTCGGAGCGATCGTCGCCAAGACGGTGGGAGCAGTCGCTGATCGGGTTGGAGGAGATGGATGAGCATCTCGAGTGAGAGCAGTGCAGAAAGCGCGCCACAGATGAGTGAAAGCCCACCGCCGGTCGGCGGCCCGCCCCGCAACCTCGCCACCGGGCTCATCAAGGCGGTCCGTCCGCGGCAGTGGATGAAGAACCTGCTGGTGTTGCTCGCGCCCGTGGCCGCCTTCGGCGGTAACGTTCGCTACGACTACCGCGAGGTCGCCCTCAAGGTGTTGATCGCATTCGTCGCGTTCTCGTTGGCCGCCACGTGTGTGTATCTCGTCAACGACGTCCGCGACGTCGAGGCGGACCGCCAGCATCCGACAAAGCAGTTCCGGCCGATCGCTGCCGGGGTCGTGCCCGTGTGGCTTGCCTACAGCCTCGCAGCGGTGCTCGGCGCTGCGGCACTGGCGATCTCGTGGTTGGCGTCACCGAATCTCGTGCTCGTGATCGCGATCTACATCGCCATGCAGATGGCCTACTGTTTCGGGCTCAAGCACCAGGCCGTACTCGACATCTGCATCGTGTCGTCGGCATACCTGATCCGCGCGATCGCGGGTGGCGCCGCGGCGGGCATCCCGCTGTCCCAGTGGTTCCTACTCGTGATGACCTTCGGGTCACTGTTCATGGTGGCCGGAAAGCGCTACGCCGAACTGCAACTCGCCGAACGGACCGGGGCGAAGATCCGAAAATCGCTGGAGAGCTATACGGCGTCCTACCTACGTTTTGTCTGGACGCTTTCAGCCACGGCGATGGTGTTGTGCTACGGCCTGTGGGCCTTCGAGCGCGACGGCGCCAACGCGTCGTGGTACGCGATCACGATCATTCCGATCACGATCGCCATCCTGCGGTACGCCGTCGACGTCGACGGTGGGCTGGCCGGCGAGCCGGAGGACATCGCATTGAAGGACCGGGTGCTGCAGCTTCTGCTCCTGGCCTGGATCGGAACCATCGGTGTCGCCGTCCTCCTCAGCTGACCGAATGCGGACGACGGTCGCGGGCCGCCTGGCCAGCGGACCGGCCTTTCCCTATGACGTGACCGCTCGGCTCAGCCTGTGGATCGGCGTGGTGGTGGTCGCGGCGCTGTTCGGGTGGGGCGCATGGGAGCGCCGCTGGATTGCCGACGACGGACTGATCGTCCTGCGCACGGTGCGAAATCTGCTGGCCGGCAACGGACCGGTCTTCAACACGGGCGAACGTGTTGAGGCCAACACGTCGACGATGTGGACCTATTTGATCTATCTCGGCGGCTGGGTCGGCGGTCCGGTGCGGCTGGAATACGTGGCGCTGGTGTTGGCCATGGTGCTGAGCGTGGCCGGGGTGGCGCTGGCGATGCTGGGTGCCGGCCGGCTGTACGCGCCTGGCCTGCGGGGCAGGCGGGCGCTGCTGCTGCCTGCCGGGATGTTGGTCTACATCGCGGTGCCGCCAGCGCGCGACTTCGCCACCTCGGGCCTCGAAAACGGTTTGGTGTTGGCGTATTTGGGCCTGCTGTGGTGGATGATGGTGTGCTGGTCGCAAGCTCTGCGCGCCTATCCGGCCCCGCAGCATCCGCCCCCGCGCAGAGGCGCACCGCCGATCCTGCGCAGAGCACCGTCGGCGGCTGCACCCGTACCGCCGTCCACCGCCAACGTCGTCAGCCGATACTTTGATGCGGCACTGGCTTTCGTCGCCGGGTTGAGTGTCATGGTGCGCCCCGACCTTGCGCTCATCGGCGGGCTCGCGCTGATCATGATGCTAGTCGCGGCCCGTGACTGGCGGCGGCGCGTGCTGATCATCGTCGCGGGCGGCCTGGTGCCGGTCGGCTACGAGATCTTCCGGATGGGCTACTACGGCCTTCTGTACCCCAGCACCGCGCTCGCCAAGGATGCGTCGGGCTCCAAATGGGCCCAGGGCTTTGTGTATCTGGCCAATTTCAATCACCCGTATCTGCTCTGGGCACCCGCGATCCTGCTCGTCGGCCTCGGCCTCGTCGCTCTGGTCACCCGTGGCCGGCCGTGGTGGATCCGCCGCGCCACCCCGCCCGGCTATGGCTGGGTGGCGCGCAGAGTGCAAAGTCCTTCCGCCGTAGTGAGTTTCATGATGGTCGGCGGACTGCTTCTGGCGATCTACTGGATCCGCCAGGGTGGCGACTTCATGCACGCCCGGGTGTTGCTCACCCCGTTGTTCTGCCTGCTGGCACCGGTGGCGGTGATCCCGATGGCGTTGCCCGATGGAGTCCAAATGCCCCGCGGCGCAGGCTATCTGTTCGCGGGCGCGACGGGCGTGCTGTGGCTGGCGGTGGCGGTTTGGTCACTGTGGGCGGCGAATTCGCCGGGCATGGGGTCTGACGCAACCCGTGTCACGTACACCGGCATCGTCGACGAACGCCGCTTCTACTCGCAGGCCACCGGCAACGCGCATCCGTTGACCGCCGCCGACTATCTGGACTATCCCCGCATGCGGGCAGTGCTCGTCGCGCTCGACAACACCCCCGACGGGGCGCTGCTGCTGCCGTCCGGCAACTATGACCAATGGGATGTGGTGCCCGCCGTCCCGCCACCGCCCGACCTTCCGCCCGGCGTCAGGAAGGACTACAAGGGCCCGCACACCGTGTTCTTCACCAACCTCGGCATGCTGGGCATGAACGTCGGGTTGGACGTGCGGGTAATCGATCAGATCGGGCTGGTGAACCCCTTGGCGGCGCACACGTCTCGGCTGGCGGACGCCCGCATCGGACACGACAAGAACCTGTTTCCGGATTGGGCGGTTGCCGACGGCCCGTTCCTGAAGACGCCGCCATTCATTCCGGCCTACCTGGATCAGGACTGGATCGCACAGGCCAAGGTCGCGCTGAAATGCCCGGCGACGGACGCGATGCTGACCGCGGTTCGCGGCCCGATGGGTTTGCGGCGGTTCGCCTCAAACCTGCTGCATGCAGTCGAATTCACCGGTTACCGAATCGATCGAGTGCCGCGTTATGAGCTGCTCCGCTGCGGACTTGAGGTGCCAGAACCTACCGTCACCCCTTACACTGGCATGCCGGCAACGGGGCCGTAAACCGTCAGCGATTCGTTAGCTGGATTTTTTCTGGGAGTTTGGTAACGCCGCAGCCATGTTGGCGCGATAGCCATTTCAAGACCGCCTTCCATGACCGCCGCCATCAACGGATCAGCACCGACCTGCGAGGACACTCGCCGAGGAGAGGGATCACATCAAGATGTGGTTGACTACACGGGCACGCAGCGGGTCTGCAGTGCGGCATACAAACGATGGGATAGGTAGAAGCATGACGTTCGTTGGGAAGATGCGCGGCGCCTGGGCGCGCCGGCTCACGATCGCGGCCATGGTGGCCGCCGTGTTGCCCGCCCTGGTAGGCGTCGTCGGAGGCTCGGCGGCTGCAGGGGCTTTCTCTCGTCCGGGTCTGCCGGTCGAATACCTCCAGGTTCCGTCCGCAGGGATGGGCCACGACATCAAGATTCAGTTCCAGAGCGGTGGCGCCAACGCACCCGGCGTCTACCTGCTCGACGGTCTGCGTGCGCAGGACGACTTCAACGGGTGGGACATCAACACCGCGGCGTTCGAGTGGTACCTGGACTCCGGCCTGTCGGTGATCATGCCGGTCGGTGGTCAGTCCAGCTTCTACAGCGACTGGTACAAGCCCGCGTGCGGAAAGGCCGGCTGCACCACCTACAAGTGGGAGACGTTCCTGACCAGCGAGTTGCCGAGCTACCTGGCCGCCAACAAGGGCGTCGACGCGACTCGTAATGCCGCGGTCGGACTGTCGATGGCCGGTTCGGCTGCGCTGACCCTGGCGATCTACCACCCGCAGCAGTTCCAGTACGCGGCCTCGCTGTCGGGCTTCCTGAACCTGTCCGAGGGTTGGTGGCCGATGCTGGTCGGCATGTCGATGGGTGATGCCGGCGGCTTCAAGACCGACGACATGTGGGGTCCGTCGAGCGACCCGGCATGGAAGCGCAACGACCCGATGGTCCAGATGGCGACGCTGGTCGCCAACAACACCCGCATCTGGATTTACTGCGGTAACGGCACCCCGTCGGATCTCAGTGCGGGCCTCAGTGCAGGCAACCTGTTCAACGCCAAGTTCCTGGAGGGCTTCACGCTCCGTACGAACAAGACGTTCCAGGACAACTACATCGCCGCGGGCGGCAAGAACGGCGTGTTCAACTTCCCGTCCGCCGGCGTGCACGACTGGCCCTACTGGGGTGCGCAGCTGCAGCAGATGAAGCCCGACATCCAGCGGGTGCTTGGCGCGACGCCGCAACCGTCCGCCCCTGTGACGGCGGCGTCCGCCCCTGTGACGGGCCCGTCGGCCCCGACCAGCGGCTAACCGGCACGACAACACGGTCGACGGCGGTGATCCTTTGGTGGATCGCCGCCGTCAGCCGTTTACCGCACGCCTCATTGTGGTGATGTGATTCACTACCTTGCGCGGGGACGGCCAACGGAACGTGAGGTGGGGCAGATGCGTGGGTTGATACGAGCGGTCATGACCATGGTGCTGGCCGCGGGCTTGTGGACCGCCACCGCGCCCATCGCCAATGCCGCAGTCGAGATGCTGATGGTGCCTTCGGCGGCGATGGGTCGCGACATCCCGGTCGCGTTCTCCGGCGGTGGCCCGCACATGGTGGTGCTGCTCGATGCGTTCGACGCAGCGCCGGATGTCAGCAACTGGGTGACAGCGGGCAACGCGATGAACACGCTCGCGGGCAAGGGCATCTCGGTGGCCGCCCCGGCAGGTGGCGCGTGGAGCATGTATACCGACTGGGAACAGGACGGCAGCCGGCAGTGGGAGACCTTCCTGGCCAATGAGCTGCCCGACTGGCTGGCCGCCAACAAGGGCCTTGCACCCAACGGGCACGGCATCGTCGGCGCCGCGCAGGGCGGCACCGGTGCGATGACCCTCGCGGCGTTCCATCCGGACCGCTACCGCTTCGCGGGCTCGCTGTCGGGTTTCCTCAACCCGGACGACACGTATCTCAACGGTGCGATCACCGCGGGGCTGGCGCAGTACGGCGGTGTGGATACCCGCAACATGTGGGGATTGCCACAGCTGGGCCGGTGGAAGTGGCACGACCCCGACACGCACGTGGCGCTGCTGGTCGACAACAACACCCGGCTGTGGGTGTACAGCCCGTCCACTCTGGGCTGCAGCGATCCTGCCGCGATGATCGGCTACTGCGATCAGGCCCAGGGCAGCAACCGGCACTTCTATCAGCATTACCGCTCGGCCGGCGGCCATAACGCGCACTTCGACTTCCCCGACGGCCCCCAACACGACTGGGGCAGCTGGTCGGGGCAGCTGGGGGCGATGTCGGGCGAACTCGTCACCACCATCAAGTAGGGACGTTTCGGTCACCGGGTCCGCCCCGGGGCAGCCGGTACCTTGGAGGTGTGCAGCACGCGGAACGACGACCGGCCGGTCCAGCAAAGTGGTCGGCAACGTCGTTGTTGGTGGTTTCGTCCGCGGCCCTGCTGACCGGATGCTCCGTCGCCGACGACATGATGGCCACCGTCGGGCGCCAGACATCCGAGACTGCGCAGGCACCAGGACAGGCCGGTGGGCAGCCACCGGGACCGCCACCACCCAACGTGGATTCCAATGCCCTGATCGTGACCGGGCGGCAGCGCGCCTTTCTCGACGCGCTCAAAGGCGCCGGGGTGCAGCCGTCGAACGACCTGATGGCGCTGAGCATCGGGTCGGATGTGTGTCAGGCCCGTGCGGCCAAGCAGAGCGATCAGGGGGTGTGGGACTTCGTGCTGCCGCTGGTGCGCGGCGACGAGCGCAGTTCGCAGTCCACGGCGGAAGTCAATTCGGCGACCGCTGACTACATTCGCATCGCAACCGACAAACTCTGCTAGCAGGAGAACATGCCAAAGACCAGTCGGCGGAAACGCCACCGCATCCTCGCGCTCGTCGCAGCCGGGGCGATGGCCCTCGTCGTCGTGTTGATCGTAGCGATCGTGGTCATCGTGTTGCGTCGGCCCGAAAGCCAGCCGGGCGTCGTGCCGCCGACCGCGCTGCCGCCCACCGCGGCTCCAGGGGGGCCGACGACGACAAAGAAGCCCCGCCCGGAGTTCCAGGACGCGAGCTGCCCTGACGTGCTGATGGTCTCGATCCCCGGCACGTGGGAGTCCTCGCCACAGCTCGACCCGCATAACCCCGTGCAGTTCCCGGCGGCGCTGCTGCTCAATGTCACCAACCCGCTCCGCGCTCAGTTCGGCTCGGATCGGCTGGACATCTTTACCGTCCCCTACACGGCGCAGTTCCACAATCCGCTGGCTGCCGATAACCAGATGTCGTACAACGACAGCCGTGCCGAGGGCACCCGCGCCACCCTGAAGGCGATCACGGACATGAACAACCGCTGCCCGCTGACCAGCTATGTGATCGTTGGCTTCTCACAGGGCGCGGTGATCGCGGGCGACATCGCCAGCGACATCGGCAACGGGCGCGGACCGGTCGATGAAGATCTCGTGCTCGGCGTGACGGCGATCGCCGACGGCCGCCGCCAGGACGGCGTCGGTCAGGACATCGGACCCAGCCCGGATGGTCAGGGCGCCGAGATCACCCTCCAAGAGGTGCCGACGCTGTCGGCCCTTGGGCTGACGATGACCGGCCCTCGTCCCGGCGGGTTCGGGATGCTCAACAACCGCACGAACGAGATCTGCGGGACCGGTGATCTGATCTGTGCCGCGCCCGAGTCCGCGTTCGACATCACCCAGCTGCCGCGGACGCTCGCGGTGCTCACTGGCGGTGGCGGCCAGCCCGTCCACGCGCTGTACGCCACGCCGGAGTTCTGGAATCTGGACGGCGCGCCCGCCCCTCAATGGACACTGGGGTGGGCGCAGGGCGTGATTGATAACGCTCCGCACCCAAAACATGGCTGACATGTGACCGAACCGATTTGGCCCGCGCCAAGCGGTCGCCTAACATTAAGAGAAAAGTAAGAGCGGTGACAGGTGGCTGACCTGGAAGTGCTGGTCAGACCCGCCTTGGCGATCCGAATGGGTGTCTAACCAGTGTGGCTTTGACAGGAGAGTGTGATGGCGTTCCACAACCCGTTCCTCAAGGACGGTTTGCTTCGGTTTCCCGACAACGGCAGTGTGGTCCGTCACGTCGAGAAGTGGGCGAAGGTCCGCGGCGACAAGCTCGCCTACCGATTCGTGGACTTCTCCACCGAGCGTGACGGCGTTGAGCGTGATCTGAAGTGGGCTCAGTTCAGCATCCGTAACCGTGCCATCGGCGCCCGGTTGCAGCAGGTCACCGAGCCAGGCGACCGCGTTGCGATCCTGTGCCCGCAGAACCTCGACTACATGGTCGCGTTCTTCGGCGTGCTGTATTCCGGCCGGATTGCGGTACCGCTGTTCGATCCGAACGAGCCGGGTCACGTCGGCCGGCTGCACGCCGTGCTCGACGACTGCCACCCATCGGCCATCCTGACCACCACCGAGGCGGCCGAGGGGGTGCGCAAGTTCTTCCGCAGCCGGCCGGCCAAGGAACGTCCGCGCGTCATCGCCGTGGACGCGGTGCCCGACGAGGTCGGCGCCACCTGGGAACACGTCGACATCAGCACCGACACCATCGCCTACCTCCAGTACACCTCGGGTTCGACGCGCATCCCTACGGGTGTCCAGATCACCCACCTCAACCTGGTCACCAATGTGGTCCAGGTCATCGAGGCGCTCGACGGTGAGGAAGGCGACCGTGGTGTGTCCTGGTTGCCGTTCTTCCACGACATGGGCCTGATCACCGCGCTGGTGGCCCCGATGATCGGCCACTACGTGGTGTTCATGACGCCCGCGGCGTTCGTCCGCAGGCCAGGACGCTGGATCCGCGAGATGGCGCGCAGGCCCGACGACACGGGTGGCGTCATCTCGGTGGCGCCCAACTTCGCCTTCGATCACGCCGCGGCGCGCGGCTTGCCCAAGGACGGCGAACCGCCGTTGGATCTGTCCAACGTCAAGGCGGTTCTCAACGGCAGTGAGCCGATCTCGGCGGCGACCGTGCGCCGGTTCAACGAGGCGTTCGGCCCGTACGGGTTCAAGCCTGCTGCGCTCAAGCCCTCCTACGGCCTCGCCGAAGCGACCCTGTTTGTGTCGACCACCCCGGCCAACGAGCCGCCGAAGATCATCTCGGTGGACCGGGACGAACTGAACGCCCACCGCTTCGTCGAGGTGCCGGATGATTCGACGAAGGCCGTCGCACAGGCGTCGGCAGGCAAGGTCGGCATTGCCGAGTGGGCCGCCATCGTCGATGCCGAGTCCGCCTCCGAGTTGCCCGACGGGCAGATCGGCGAGATCTGGATCAGCGGCCAGAACATGGGCACCGGCTACTGGGGCAAGCCGGAGGAGACGCACGCGACCTTCCAGAACATCCTCAAGTCGCGGACCAATCCGTCCCATGCCGAAGGCGCGACCGACGATGCCACGTGGGTTCGCACGGGCGACTACGGCGCCTTCTACGACGGCGAGCTCTACATCACCGGCCGGGTCAAGGACCTGGTGATCATCGACGGCCGCAACCACTATCCGCAGGACCTGGAGTATTCGGCGCAGGAGTCGACGAAGGCACTGCGGACCGGCTTCGTCGCCGCGTTCTCGGTACCGGCGAACCAACTGCCCGACGAGGTGTTCGAGAACGCGCACGCCGGTCTGAAGCGCGATCCCGACGACACGTCCGAGCAGTTGGTCATCGTCGGTGAGCGGGCAGCCGGCGCCAACAAAATGGACCTGGCGCCGGTCGCCGATGACATTCGCGCCGCGATCGCGGTGCGCCACGGCGTCACCGTGCGCGACGTGCTGCTGACCCCTGCGGGCGCGATTCCACGGACATCCAGCGGAAAGATTGGCCGCCGCGCCTGCCGTAGTGCCTACCTTGACGGGAGCCTGCGCAGCGGGAAGGTGGCCAACGCATTCCCCGATCAGAGCGACTGACGGCCCCAACCGCGAAAGACGAGCGGACGACCTGCGTGCGGTCGATCCGGAGGTGATCTGAACATGGCTGAAACACAAGACAATGCGGCTCCCACCGATATGACGGTCGCCGAGATGCGCAAGTGGCTGCGCGACTGGATTGCCAACGCCACAGGTCAGCCCGCCGACGCGATCAACGACTCGACACCGATGGTCGAGTTGGGATTGTCGTCACGTGACGCTGTCGCGATGGCCAGCGACATCGAGGACCTCACCGGTGTGACGCTCACTGCCACCGTGGCGTTTCGTCATCCGACCATCGAGTCGCTGGCAACGGTCATCGTCGAGGGCGAGCCCGAGATCGAGGACCCGACCGGCGATGACACCGACTGGTCACGCGACCACGACTTGGACGACATCGCCATCGTGGGCATCGCCACCCGGTTTCCTGGCGACATGAACACCCCGGACCAGACCTGGCAGGCGCTGATCGAGGGCCGCGACGCCATCACCGACCTGCCCGAGGGACGCTGGGAGGAATTCCTCGACGAGCCACGCATCGCCGAGCGCGTCGCCAAGGCCCGCACCCGCGGCGGCTACCTCTCCGACATCAAGGGCTTCGACGCCGAGTTCTTCGCCCTGTCGAAGATGGAGGCCGACAACGTCGATCCGCAGCAGCGGATGGCGCTCGAATTGACTTGGGAGGCACTGGAAAACGCGCGTATTCCCGCGTCGAGTCTGCGCGGGCAGAGCGTCGCTGTCTACATCGGCAGCTCGCTGAACGACTACAGCTTCCTGGCGATGTCCGACCCGTCGATCGCCCACCCCTATGCGATCACCGGCACCGCGAGTTCGATCATCGCCAACCGGGTGTCCTACTTTTATGACTTCCGCGGGCCTTCGGTGGCCGTCGACACGGCGTGCTCGAGCTCGCTTGTCGCCGCGCATCAGGGTGTGCAGTCGCTACGCTCCGGCGAGGCCGACGTCGCCATCGTCGGCGGCGTCAACGCGCTGATCACGCCTCTGGTCACGGTGGGGTTCGACGAGGTCGGCGGGGTGTTGGCGGCGGACGGCCGGATCAAGTCGTTCTCGCAGGACGCAGACGGCTACGCCCGGTCCGAAGGTGGCGGCCTGCTCGTGCTCAAACGGGTCGCCGACGCCCGCCGCGACGGTGACGAGATCATCGCGGTCATCGCGGGCAGCGCGATCAACCATGACGGAAGGTCCAACGGTCTTCTGGCGCCCAACCCTGATGCGCAGGCCGAGGTGCTGCGCAAGGCCTACAAGAACGCCGGCATCAACCCCAAGGACGTGGATTACATCGAAGCCCACGGCACCGGCACCATCCTCGGCGACCCGATCGAGGCCGACGCGCTGGGCCGCGTTGTCGGCAAGGGCCGGCCCGCAGACCAGCCCGCGCTGCTGGGTGCGGTGAAATCCAATGTGGGACACCTGGAGTCGGCGGCAGGCGCCGCCAGCCTGGCCAAGATGGCGCTTGCGCTCAAGAACGACAAGATTCCGCCGTCGATCAACTACGCCGGCCCCAACCCGTACATCGACTTCGAGGCGATCCGGTTGAAGGTGGCCGATACCGTCTGCGACTGGCCGCGCTACAGCGGCCACGCGATCACAGGTGTGTCCGGCTTCGGCTTCGGCGGTGCCAACGCGCACATGGTGCTGCGCGAGGTGCTGCCGTCGGATCTGATTGAGCCCGAACCCAAGACGGAGCCCGAACCGGAGAAGCGCGCCGATTCGGAGGCCGACGCCGTGTACGTCGGCGGCGTGCGGATGGACGAGTACGGCGAGTTCATCTCAGAGGACGACGAGCCAGCGCAGGTAGCCGTCGCTGATGACGAGCATGAACTGCCAGGCCTCACCGACGAGGCCAACCGCCTGCTCGAGGTCGCGCGCGAGGAGCTGGAATCCGAAGAACTGGCCGCTCCTGTTGTGCCGCTGGCTGTTTCGGGATTTCTGACATCACGCAAGAAGGCCACCGCAGCCGAGCTTGCCGACTGGATCGACAGCGAAGAGGGCCGGGCGTCGTCGCTTGAGTCGATCGGTCGTGCACTGTCGCGGCGCAATCACGGCCGTTCCCGTGCGGTGGTGCTGGCCCACGATCACGACGAGGCGATCAAGGGTCTGCGGGCGCTGGCCGACGGCAAGCAGAACCCGAACGTGTTCGCCGCCGACGGTCCGGTCACCAACGGACCGGTGTGGGTGCTGGCCGGTTTCGGCGCGCAGCACCGCAAGATGGCCAAGAGTTTGTATCTGCGCGACGAGACCTTCGCCGAGTGGATCAACAAGGTCGACTCGCTGGTGCAGGACGAGCTGGGTTACTCGGTCGTCGAGCTGATCCTCGACGACGCGGTCGACTACGGCATCGAGACCACGCAGACGGTGATCTTCGCGATCCAGATCGCGCTCGGTGAGCTGCTCAAGGCGCACGGTGCGAAACCAGCTGCGGTGGTTGGCCAGTCGCTCGGCGAGGCTGCTGCCGCGTACTTCGCAGGCGGGCTGTCGCTGGCCGACGCCACCCGCACGATCTGCGCCCGTGCCCACCTGATGGGCGAGGGCGAGGCCATGCTGTTCGGCGAGTACATCCGGCTGATGGCGCTCGTCGAATACTCCGCCGACGAGATCGAGACGGTGTTCTCGGACTTCAAGGACCTCGAGGTGTGCGTGTACGCCGCGCCGACCCAGACGGTCATCGGTGGCCCCCCTGAGCAGGTCGACGCGATCATCGCCCGCGCAGAGTCCGAGGGTAAGTTCGCCCGCAAGTTCCAGACCAAAGGCGCTAGCCACACCCAGCAGATGGACCCGCTGCTCGGCGAACTGGCCGCCGAGTTACAGGGCATCGAGCCGAAACCGCTGAAGACGGGCTACTTCTCGACGGTGCACCAGGGCCGCTACATCCGGTCAGGCGGCGAGCCGATCCACGACGTGGAGTACTGGAAGAACGGGCTTCGCCACAGCGTGCACTTCACCCAGGGCATTCACAACGCCGTCGACAGCGGGTACACCACTTTCCTTGAGCTGGCACCGAATCCGGTGGCGCTGATGCAGGTGGGCCTGACGACCGCCGCGGCCGGGCTGCATGATGCGCAGCTGATCGCAACGCTGGCGCGCAAGCAGGACGAAGTCGACTCGATGACGTCGACGATGGCGCAGCTGTTCGCGCACGGTCACGATCTGGACTTCCGTACGCTGTTCGGCCGCGGTGAATACGCAAACATCCCGCCGACCCGGTTCCGCCGCAAGCCGCACTGGCTGGACGCGAAATTCACCGGCGACAGCTCCGTCATGATGCCAGGCAACCATGTGGCCACACCCGATGGCCGCCATGTCTGGGAGTACGCGCCTAAGGGCGCGGCGGATGTCGGCGCGCTCGTGAAATCCGCTGCCGCTCAGGTGCTTCCAGAGGCGAAGCTGGCGGCGTTCGAGCAGCGCGCGGTGCCCGGCGAGGGGGCGCGGCTGGTGACGACACTGACGCGTCACCCCGGCGGCGCGACGGTGCAGGTGCACGCCCGCATCGGCGAGTCGTTCACATTGGTGTACGACGCGATCGTCAGCCGCGAAGGGACCGCGGCCCTACTGCCGACAGCAGTCGGCGCAGGAACGGCCATTGCGGCGCCGGTGACCGCGCAGCCGGTCACCGAAGAAGAAGAAGCAGCGATCCTCTCCGATCACCTTACCCAGGGCGCCAATCTCGGTGCGGGCTTTGCGAAGTGGTCGCCGGATTCGGGTGAGGCGGTGCACGACCGGCTGGCGGCGATCGTCGGCGCAGCGATGGGCTACGAGCCGGAGGACCTGCCGTGGGAGGTGCCGCTGATCGAGCTCGGCCTCGATTCATTGATGGCGGTGCGGATCAAGAACCGCGTCGAGTACGACTTCGACCTCCCGCCGATTCAGCTGACCGCGGTGCGCGACGCCAACCTGTTCGCCGTCGAGAAGCTCATCGAGTACGCGATCGAACACCGCGACGAGGTCGAGCAGCTGCACGAGCATCAGCAGACGCTGACGCCCGAGGAGGTCGCTGCGGAGCAGGCCGCGATGATCGGCGGCGCCGCCCCCGCCGTCCCGCCACCACCGGCCGACCCAAGTGGCCCGGCCATCCCGCCACCACCGACCGACCCGAGCGGCCCGGCCACGGACCCTGCAGGTCAGGCTCCCACGCAGTCGCCTGCTGCCATGGCGGCACAGATGCTGACCCAGGAGGCGGTGACCGAGGCGCTGGGTGCCGACGTGCCGCCCCGTGAAGCCGCCGAGCGCGTGACCTTCGCGACGTGGGCCATCGTCACCGGCAAGTCGCCGGGCGGCATCTTCAATGCGCTGCCCCCGCTCGATGACGCGACCGCCGAGAAGATGGCGCAGCGTCTTTCCGAACGCGTCGAGGGCATCGTCACCGCCGAGGACGTCAAGACCGCTCCGACCATCGAAGCGCTGGCCACCATCGTGCGCGAGCACCTGGAGGCCGGTGAGCTCGACGGCTTCGTCCGGACGCTGCGGGCACCCAAGCAGGGATCCGACAAGGTGCCTTTGTTCGTATTCCACCCGGCGGGTGGCTCGACCGTGGTGTACGAGCCACTGCTCAACCGACTGCCAGCGGACACCCCGATGTATGGCATCGAGCGTGTCGAGGGCTCCATCCAGGAGCGCGCCGCCTGCTACGTTCCGAAGCTGCTGGAGATCGGTGGCAACGGGCCGTTCCTCCTGGCCGGTTGGTCGTTGGGCGGCGTGCTGGCCTATGCCTGCGCGATCGGGCTGAAGCGCGCGGGCGCCGACGTGCGGTTCGTCGGGCTGATCGACGCTGTGCGCGCAGGCGAAGAGGTTCCGCAGACGAAGGAGGAAACCCGCGCCCGCTGGGACCGCTACGCCCGCTTTGCCGAGCGGACATTCAACGTCGAGGTCCCGCCGATCCCGTACGAGCAGCTCGAGAACCTCGACGACGAGGGTCAGGTGCAGTTCGTGCTGGACGCGGTCAAACAGAGCGGGGTGTCCATCCCCGGCGGAATCGTCGAGCATCAGCGCACCTCCTACCTCGACAACCGGGTGATCGACACCGCGAAGATCGAGCCATACGACGGACACGTCACGCTCTACATGGCCGACCGCTACCACGACGACGCGATCTTTTTCGAGCCGCGCTACGCCATCCGCAAACCCGACGGCGGCTGGGGCGAGTTCGTCTCCGAGCTGGAGGTCGTGCCCATCGGGGGCGAGCACGTCCAGGCGATCGACGAGCCGTACATTGCGAAGGTCGGCGCACACATGAGCGAGGCGATCAACCGGATCGAAGCTGAGGAGAACCAGCCGTCGTGACCGCAGGAATGTCTCCCGCCCACCATCCGACGACCACCGCCGAAAAGCTGGCCGAACTCCGCGAGAAGCTCGAGCTGGCCAAGGAGCCCGGCGGTGAGAAGGCCGTCGCCAAGCGGGAGAAGAAGGGCATCCCCAGCGCCCGTGCACGCATCAATGCACTGATCGACCCTGGCAGCTTCCTGGAGATCGGTGCGTTATGCAAGACGCCGGGCGATCCCGACGCGCTGTTCGGCGACGGCGTGGTCACCGGGCACGGCACCATCAACGGCCGCCCGGTCGGTGTCTTCAGCCACGATCAGACGGTGTTCCAGGGCTCGGTCGGCGAGATGTTCGGCCGTAAGGTCGCCAGGCTGATGGAGTGGGTGGCGATGGTCGGCTGTCCGATCATCGGAATCAACGACTCGGCGGGGGCCCGGATCCAGGATGCGGTGACCTCGCTCGCATGGTATGCCGAACTAGGCCGCCGCCACGAGCTGTTGCGCGGCCTGGTCCCCGAGGTCTCCATCATCCTCGGCAAATGCGCTGGCGGAGCGGTGTATTCGCCGATCCAGACCGACCTGGTGGTGGCGGTGCGCGACCAGGGCTACATGTTCGTCACCGGTCCCGATGTCATCAAGGACGTCACCGGTGAGGACGTCAGCCTCGACGAGCTCGGTGGCGCCGACGCGCAGGCCCGGTACGGCAACATCCATCAGGTGGTCGAGGACGAAGCCGCGGCGTTCGCCTACGTGCGCGACTACCTGAGCTTTTTGCCGCCCAACACATTCGAGGACGCACCGGTCGTCAACCCCGGCCTGGAGCCGCAGATCACGCCGCACGACTATGAACTCGATTCGATCGTGCCGGACAGCGACAACATGGCCTACGACATGCACGAGATCCTGTTGCGGATCTTCGACGATGGCGACGTCTTCGATGTGGCCGAGCAGCAGGGGCAGGCGATGATCACCGCCTTCGCACGCGTCGACGGGCGGCCGGTCGGTGTGATTGCGAACCAGCCGATGCACCTGTCGGGCGCGATCGACAACGCGGCGTCCGACAAGGCGGCGCGGTTCATCAGGTTCTGCGACTCCTACAATCTGCCACTGGTTTTCGTCGTCGACACCCCAGGCTTCATGCCTGGTGTCGATCAGGAGAAGAACGGCATCATCAAGCGGGGTGGCCGGTTCCTCAACGCCGTCGTCGAGGCCGACATCCCGAAGGTGACGATCACGATCCGCAAGTCTTACGGCGGTGCGTATGCGGTGATGGGCTCCAAGCAGCTGTCGGCCGACCTGAACTTCGCCTGGCCGACAGCTCGGATCGCGGTGATCGGTGCAGAGGGTGCGGCCCAGCTTCTGGTGAAGCGGTTCCCCGACCCAACGGCGCCTGAGGTACAGAAGATCCGGGCCGACTTCATCGAGGGCTACAACCTCAACATGGCGACCCCGTGGATCGCCGCCGAGCGCGGCTTCATCGACGCGGTGATCCAGCCGCACGAAACGCGGCTGCTGCTGCGCAAATCCATCCGGCTGCTGCGCGACAAACAGATCGAGCGCGTGCAACGCAAGCACGGCCTGACGCCGATCTAAGCCGGCAACTAAGATGCGCCCATGCCGCTAGCGGACGGCCAGGTGATCGCCGGGTACACGATCTTGCGATCGTTGGGTGCCGGGGGGATGGGCGAGGTGTATCTGGCCCAGCATCCCCGGCTGCCGCGCCGCGACGCGCTCAAGGTGCTGTCGGCGTCGGTCTGCTCAGAAAGCGAGTATCGAAAGCGGTTCAACCGCGAGGCCGATATAGCGGCCACGCTGTGGCATCCGCACATCGTCGAGGTGCATGACCGCGGGGACGTCGACGGTCAGCTGTGGATCTCGATGGATTACGTCGAGGGCACCGACGCAGGCCGCCTGCTTGCCGAGCGCTACCCGGACGGGATGCCGCCCGACGAGGTCGTGCGGATCATGACCGGTGTCGCCGAAGCCCTCGACTACGCACACCAACGCGGACTGTTGCACCGCGATGTGAAGCCCGCCAACATCTTGATGGCCAATCCCGGCACCGCGGACGAGCGGATCATGTTGGCCGACTTCGGGATCTCCCGCTGGCTCGGCGAACCCAGCACACTGACCGGGACGAACATGACCGTGGGCACCGTCGCGTATGCCGCACCCGAGCAGCTTAAGGGCGAGGACATCGACGGGCGGGCCGACCAGTACGCGCTCGCGGCGACGGCGTTTCAGCTGCTGACCGGCACGCCGCCGTTCCAGCATTCCAACCCCGCTGTGGTCATCAGCCAGCACCTGACCGCCGACCCGCCGAAGATCGGCAGCCGTCGGCCCGAGTTGTCAGGTCTCGGGCCGGTTTTCGAGAAGGCCCTCGCCAAGTCGCCGGGCGATCGTTACAACCAGTGTATCGACTTCGCGCGCGCACTCGCGCACAACATCGGTGCGGCTGCATCGCACCCGAGTGACGCGGAGGCCACCATGCTGGCACTGGAGGTGACGGGCCCGCGACATGCAAAAGCCCAAGCGAAGTCGCGATTGCGAATCATCGTGCCGGTGGCCGTCGCCGCGCTCGCCGCGATCGCGGTCGCCGCGGTCGTCTTCGTGGTGGTGGACCGTGGCCGCAGCCACCCGACAGAGCCGAAGCCGACCCCGTCGGCGACGCCGGCGGCCTCGGCCCCGCCGCCACCGGGAAACGTCGCGTTGCCCGTGGTAGTGGTCGGGGCGAACTGCGCGACGCTCGGCGCCGCGGGCCTCACGCAGGCCGGTGCACCCGCCTACTGTGCGCACCTGACGGCGACGAACGCGGCGATCTGGTC
>Ga0073928_10003904_pt1 | contig 22802 bp, 18 predicted proteins | sample PaiPotPPA55metaG_FD_76969 | JGI IMG/M metagenome (GOLD analysis project Ga0073928, IMG submission 76969) | Iron sulfur acid spring bacterial and archeal communities from Banff, Canada, to study Microbial Dark Matter (Phase II) - Paint Pots PPA... ...
CGAGCGGGCGCTGCGTCAGGCGCTGAAGCTGGTCCCCGACGATCCGGTCTGTCTGTATGACCTTGCCTGCGTGCAGGCCGCCGCCGGCGATTCGGAAGCGGCCCTGTCGGACCTGGAGCGAGCGGCGGACGCCGGGTTCACCGACTTCAACCACCTCGAGCACAACCCGGCCTTCGCGCCGCTGCGCGGCCTGCCGCGATTCAGGGAGTTCCTGGCCCGCAAGGACGAGATCCGGCGTCGCGCCGCCGAGCGGATCGTCGCCCAGTTGAAGTCGCGGTTCGGCCCCGACTACCGATACGAGGTGGACGAGCCGCGAAAGCTCATTTTCGCCGCGCACACCGACCCCGCCACGCTTCAAACGCTGCAACGCGAGCTACGCGCCGAGGCCCAGAGCCAGTGGGAGTTGCTCTTTTCGCACAAGCCCGATGAATTCATCCGGGTGATCGTCGCCACGCCCGCGGACTTTGTCCGCCTCGAGCGGCGGCGCAACATCGGCGGGCGGTATGACGACGTCACCCGCACGCTGCTCGTCAAGGTTGCCGCCGGCCCCGAGCTGCGGCACGAGTTCACGCACGCGCTCCACGCCGCCGACCAGCACGCCCTGGGCCAGGAGCATCCGCCCTGGCTGTCGGAAGGCCTGGCATCGCTTTACGAATTTCCCCGCACCGAGCCGCGGGACGATGAGTTCCAGGAACGGCTGCTTCCAAACCTGACGTCCCGGCTTCGGGTCGTCCGCCAGGCGGCCCGTCATGGCAGCATCATCCCGCTGGCCGGCCTGCTCGCCATGGATCGCGACGCCTTCACCTCCCGCGCCAACCTCACCTATCCCGAGGCCGCCAGCCTGCTGCTCTATCTGTACGAACGCGCCCGGCTCAAGAAGTTCTACGACGCCTACACCGCCGGCTACGCCCACGACCCGACCGGCCGCGAGGCGCTGGAGAAGACCATGGGCATCGGATTGTCCGAAGTGCAGAAAACCTGGATGGATTGGCTCCTGGACCGCCCCGACTCAGGGCCAGGCACGCGCCGGTAAGCGTCGTTCGGGTGGTCAATTTGGTGGGGCAGACATTCTGTCTGCCTCGAGTCTGCGAGTGCGGGATGTACTCATCCCGCCGAGCAGACTCGAATCGCCTCGACAATTTGTTTGACAGGCCCGCGCGCCCATCGGGACAACCGACCTGGTGATCTTCGCCCACCACTACGGCCAGGGCGTCACCCCATGGTCGAACGGCGACGGGTCGGTGGGTTTTCACGACCTGGTGATCGTCGCCCGCAACTACGGCAAGTCCCTCGCCGCCGCCGCGATGTTTGCGGCATCCCAAGTGAAAGTGAGTTAAATCCCCAGAAATGTGGCACAGCCGCCCGCGGCTGTATTTCCCATGTGGCACAGCCGCGGATGGCTGTATTTCCCATATGGCACAGCCGCCCTCGGCTGTGTTCCGCCGAAAGCGGAAGTTCTCCAGTCAGATTTCGACCTTCGGTCGAACACAGCCGAGGGCGGCTGTGCCACATATCTTCCTGAACCCTGAATCCCGAACCCGAACCCCCAACCTCATTTGTCCCCTTGACCGCGACGCGGGCGGGCGCGATAACGGACTCGGGAGGGGACTCTCCCGCCGAGGACCGTGCCGGTGGACGGTGCGGCGGCTCATCTCAGTGGGTGCTGGAATGCGAAAGGTCATCGCCATGCGACGTTGCGTCCATCTTCAGCTTTTGCTTCTCGGGGCGGCCTTGGCCGCCGGTTGCTCGACGACCGACAATCCCCTGATCACGCGGCCGCAGCCGGTGGCATGGAATGTCGATGCCAAAATCCCCGACGCGCTGCGGGCGCCGCGCGGGCACGTGCTGCTCGGTCATGCGGTGGGGCGCGGGGTCGCGACGTTCACGGTCCAGGCCGACCCGCGCGATCCGAACCGCCGGATATGGGTCGTAAGCGACGACGAGGGTGGCGATCTGCTGGACGATGAGGGGAGCCGGATCGGCCAGCACCAGGGGAATACGTGGTCGCTGCGCGACGGCGCGCAGATCACGGCCGAGCCGCTGGCGCTGGTGCCGCAGGGACGGCATCTGCCGTGGGCGCTGCTGGCGACCACGAGTCACAGCGGCAGGGACAACCTGAGCGCGACCGAGTTCATCGAACAACTCCACACCGTGGGAGGCCCGCCGGCCGCGCGGAGCAGGGCCGACGTCGGCACCCAGGTTCGGGCCGAGTACTCGGCCGATTACTATTTCTATGGCCCGGTCGCGGCCCAGACGCGCGTAGCGCGCGATTGAAGCCTTGCGGGAAAAAGCAATCACGCCGGGGCGCCATGCGCCGGCGTGCTGCTTCGGGAAGGATGAGAACTTCGCCCCATGGCTGCCGGGGCAGGCGGCGGACCAATTGGACGGAGCCCGCCCGATCAGACCGCGCCTGCTTCGAAAACGCAGGGGCGGAAGAATTATTTTCAAAATTCAGCGCGGTGAGTCGAGCTTGCACGGTCGGTCACGGCGCCGGGGCGGGTGGGAAGTTGTCAAACAGCCTCCTATGGCTGCGTCTGCGGCGCCACGCCGGCGGGTTGCGTGGCGGGCGGCTGGCTCTGGGCCGCTTCAGTGGGCTGCACGACGATGACGACGTCCACCGGCTGCTCATCCGTCGGCATCGTGGTGGGCATGGGTCGTTCCGCGGCGGGTTGTGTGGCCGGTACCTGCTCGCGCGGCGCTCGCCGGGCGAGAGATTGGACCGGCCCGTTGGGCATTCCCGCGGTCGCGTGTCGCAGTTCCCGAGTTGCGTACGCGCCTGCCTCGCCGTCTTGCAGGGCGGACCGATCGCGAATGGCAGGGTTGGTCGAAGGCAACGGCGGCTCCGCCGCTTTTGCCGCGCCGAGAGCTGTTGGCCGCGATTCGGACCCGCTCTGGGCCGGGGCGGCGTCCATGTCGCTGGTGGAGTCGCCGAGCAGGTCCTTGAGCCGGGCAGTTTGCGTTCCGTCGCGGGTAATCGAGGTCGTCAAGTCCGCCGCCTGCCGGCGAGACATGCGCGCGACATAGAGATTGGTGCTCACATTGGCGGACCGCTGTGGCGCGTCCTGCCAGGCCTGGATCTCTCGCGGTCCCGGAGTCTGGGACAGAGTGGCGGGCAAATCTGCCTGCGCCGGCTGCGAAGCCGGCGGCTGTGGCGCGGCCTGCTTGTAGTTGAACTTGCCGTCGTCAGACTCGCGGCGCAGCGCCAATTGCTCGGATGGATTGGTCGCCGGCGCCGCGCCGCCTTCCGCGTTCGATTGCGGCTCGGCGGGCTTCCACTGAATGCCGTTGGATTGGAGATATTCGGTCAACTGCTTCTGGGCCGCGTCCGGGTCTTTAGATCGCACGAGGACGACCAGGGCGTTGCTGAGCGGCTCCGTGGCCCTGTTGGACGCTGCCGCCTCGGTCATGCCGAAGTATGCTGCCGAGTTCTGTGTTACCGCGCTGGCCAACTGGTCCAGCTCCTTGCGGGTCTGTCCGTCGGGCCCCTCGCGCTTGGCAAGCTCAAACGATCGATTTTCGGCGGTCTGGTCTGCCTTTAAGTGTTCCTGCTCAGCGAGCTTGGAGAAGGTGTCCGAGCGTTCGGCGGGCATGTCGCCGGTCGTGAGCTCCGGGGTCGGCGGGGTGGAGGGGGCGGTATCAGCGGGTAGGGGGCGGACGTTGGACTCGCCGGCGCTGCGGAAGGCGACGACGCTCCGCTGCGACTTGGGCAGGGCGAAATAGACCGCCGCCGCAAGGCCGACGGTCAGAAGGACGATCGCCGCGGCCGCCAGGATCCGCGGGAAAGCGTGGGCGCGCCGAGTGTCCCCGTCATAGTCGAGCAGGACGGACCGCTCGAGCTGCCCGTTAAGCGTCTCGGCCAATTCCGGCGGGGCAGGCTCCCGCGGCAGCCACTTGAGCAGGTCCCGCGTCGCCCGCAATGACTCCAGCAGCCGCCGGTGCTGCGGGTTGGCCTCGAGGTGCTTCTCGATCTCCGCCCGCCCCTCGGAATCGAGTTCCCCGTCGACGTAAGCACACAGCTTCGATTCGATAATTTCCTGATTCTGAGACATTGGTCACTTATTTGCGATTGCCGAATGCCGATTGCCGATTGCGAACGCAAGGGTGCGACATGGTTGCCGATTCTCAGGGCCTCCATTCGGCATTCGGCAATTGGCAATCGGCAATCTCATCACTTCCGATCCGATAAATAGGTCCTCAGCTCGTCCCTGAGCGCGAGCCTGGCGCGGAAGAGGCGGCTCTTGAGCGTGCCCAGCGGCAGGCCGAGGACGTCGGCCATCTGCTGGTAATCAAACGCCTCGATATCGCGCATCACCAGCACGGCACGGTATTCGGCGTCGAGCCGGCCCAATGCCGCCAGGACCGCCTCGTCCCGCTCGCGGCGTTCCATCCGCTGCGGGGGCAGTTCCGCCTTGTCGCGGGCCACCCGATCGATGAGGCTGGCAGCCTGATCGTCATCGCGCCCGTGCCCGTTGGCGCTGGGCCGGTCCAGCGAGAAGACCCGGACCCGCTGGAGCTTGCGCAACTGGCTGATCGCCAGGTTGACGGCGATGCGAAATAGCCAGGTGTATGGCGAGGCGTCGCCACGAAACGTGTCCAGCTTCATCAGCCCGCGGGTGAACGCCTCCTGGGTCAGCTCGCGGGCCTCCTCGCGGTCGCCGACCAACCGCAGGACGGCGTTGTAAAGGCGGTCCTGGTAGAGGACGACGATCTGGCCGTAAGCGCCGCGATCGCCCCGCTGGGCCTTTTGCAGGAGAGCAACATCGGGCCGTACGCCGCGAGTTGCCGGCTCGGCCTCGGTTGCCGCCTGCGGCGGCCGAACGTCTGGGGCTTCTTCATGAGCATGGCTCAGGCTCGACATGGTGTTAGACGTAGAAAGCGTGAGGAAGTTCCTGGGAGGCCCGGCCATCCGTGGTCGGGCAGTATGCGCGCCACTATGCCAAGCGCGTCCGACAAAATCAATCTCCCGTGTACAACCCCGAACGCCCTGCTAAAATTTGCGAGTGAAACCGCCTCTGAAGAGCAGGGACGCGGCAAGGAAAAGCGGCGCGGAGTATCTGGCGTGGTGAATACGACAATCGACAGGCTCCGTGAGAACATCCGCAAGGTGTTCCTCGGGCACCCCAAGGCGGTGGACTTGATGTTGATCGGGCTGCTGGCCCGGGGGCACGTTCTGATCGAGGACGTCCCGGGAGTGGGCAAAACCGTTCTGGCCCGGTCGCTGGCGCGGAGCATCGACTGCCGCTTCAGCCGCATCCAGCTCACGCCCGATCTGCTGCCCGGCGACGTGCTGGGGGTAAGCGTCTACAACAGCCAGACGCATCAGTTCGAGTTCAAGCCGGGGCCGGTGTTCGCCAACATCGTGCTGGCCGATGAAATCAACCGGACCACCCCGCGAACGCAGTCGGCGTTGCTGGAGGCCATGAGCGAAGAGCAGGTCAGCGTTGAGAACCAGACGCTGCCGCTCCAGCGGCCATTCATGCTGGTGGCGACACAGAACCCGTTCGAGTTCGAGGGGACGTATCACCTTCCGGAGAATCAGCTCGACCGGTTTCTGCTGAGGATCTCCGTCGGTTACCCGGACCGGGGATCGGAGCAGCGGATCCTCATCACGCAGCCCGGCCGGGCCGCGCTCGACAACTTGGCGCCGGTGACCAACGCGCAGGAGGTAGTCGAGCTACAGGACAAACTGTCATCAGTGCGGATGGACGCGGCGGTCCTTGATTACATTCTGGACCTGGTGGAAGGCACCCGTCACAGCGACGAGCTTCATCTGGGCGTCTCCCCTCGCGGCGCCTTGGCGTTGACGCACGCCTCGCAGGCGGCGGCGGTGCTGGCCGGGCGCGACTTCGTAACCCCCGACGACGTGAAAGGGTTGTTTCTCTCCACCTGCGCCCACCGGGTGATCGGCAAGTCTTATCTGCACAATGGCGACGCCCGCGGGACGGAGGCCATCCTCAAAAAGATCCTCGAGCAGGTCCCCGCACCCAGATAAAAACGCCCCGTTCCGCGGCGGCCCAAAGGGCCGCGCGACGGACAATCGTGATTCGGTCCAGGCTGCCTCCTCTCCAACGACAAAAACAAGACAATGGACCTCCTCGCCCTCGACATCGGCTCTTCCTCGGTCAAATGCGCGGTGCTGCGCGGCCCCCATCGCCCCCGCAATTTGGTCCGCGCGCCATATCCGACTCGTCATGCCGGCCAACGCGTCGAAGTCGATCCGAATACGCTCCTGAAGGCATTGGCCACCGCGATCGGTCAACTCGGGCAAACGGCCCGGCGGGTGGATGCGGTGGCCCTCTCGGTGATGTCTCCCGCATGGGTCGCCATGGATGCCGCGGGCAAACCCCTCACGCCCATTATCACGCACCAGGACCGTCGCAGCATCGATGTCGCGATCGAGCTGGAGCGGCGGATCGGAAAAGACCGCTTTCTTCAATTGGCCGGCAATCGGCCGGTTCCCGGCGGGATCAGCGTCACCACCTGGGCCTGGTATTTGCAAAACGAGCCACAATCGCTTCGCCGGGCCGACCTCGTCGGCCATCTCAACACCTTCCTCCAACGCCAGATGACCGGCTCTCGCGTGATCGACCCGTCCAACGCGTCGTTCACGGGCCTGTATCGCAGTGTGGACCAGGGAGGGTGGAGCACGGAGTTGTGCGAGGCCGTCGGCATCCCGTTGCGACTGTTGCCGGACGTGATCGAAGCGAATGTGATCGGCGGCACGGTCGCACGCGAGGCTGGCTCGCGGTTCGGGCTGACCGAGGGGACGCCCGTACTCGCCGGCCTCGTCGATACCAGTTCCGCCATGCTCTTGAGCGGCGCCGCGGTCGGCCAGCTCACCAACAACTGCGGGTCGACCGACGTGCTCGGTCTGTGCACGGAGCGGGCGCTCCCGCACGAGCGGCTATTGACGCGGGCGCTGGGGGTGGGAAAGAGATGGATGTCCGTGGCGACGCTGGCGGCGGCGGGGTCGGCGCTGGAGTGGGCCGGCACGCAGTTTTTCCGCGACCTGCCGCGGCCGAAGTTCTGGAAGTTGGTGGCGAGCCTGGCCCGCGGGTCGCGCAAGGCACGCCGGAAACGAGACGTTGGCCCGCCGGCCGGTACCGTGCGATTCGATCCATACCTGGCCGGCGAGCGGACGAGCGTGGAACAGCGCTGGGGAGCATTTACCGGATTGACGCTCGCCACCACTCGCGAGCAGATGCTCGCGGCCGTGATCGAAGCATTGGCCGAGGCCAGCGCCGCGCGGATCGAGTTGTTCCGGCAGCTCGGCGTCCCCATGCGCCGCCGAGTGATGCTGACGGGCGGCGCGCAGGGAGAACTGGCCGACCTATTGCATCGCGACTGGAAGGGGGGCTGGACGTTCTACGTGGAGGAAGAAGCGACGATGCGCGGGCTCGCGTGCCTTGAGCCGATCACGCGGTGATGCCGCTCAAGACCGCCAGACTGCGCGACTGCTTCCTGGGAAGCTGTGCGAGCAGGTCGTATCCTTGGCAATCCACGACCTTGACGGTCGCGAATTGGCCAGGATGAAGCCCTTCGCAACGTACGTGGGTGACCGAGTCGATCTCGGGCGCTTGGCCTTGGTTGCGGGCAACGAACTCGTGTTCCTCGTGCTGTTGCGCGGCGCGATCAACAAGCACCTCGATTGTCGTCCCGACCTGCGCCCGGGATTTGGCGAACGCGACCTGCTGATGGGTCAGCATCAGCTCCTCGAGCCGCTCGTGCTTCACGTGGTCGGGCACCTGCTCGTCCATTCGCCCCATCGGCGTGCCCGGCTCGCGGCTGTAGGGGAACACGCCCATCATGTCGAAGCCGAACTCCCTGACGAACGCCACGAGCTCGGCGTGCTGCCGGTCCGTCTCCCCCGGTGACCCGGCGATGAACGTCGTCCGAATCGCGATCCCCGGCACCCATTTCCGCAGCTTCTCCAGGAGCGCCTCGATCTGCCTTCGCGTGGTCCGGCGGCGCATTCGGGCGAGGACTTGGTCGTTTATATGCTGGAGAGGCATGTCGACGTACTTCACCAGGCGGTCGCACTGGGCTATGGCGCCGATCATGTCGTCGGTGAAGCAGGACGGGTAGGCATACATGAGCCGCAGCCAATGGACGTCCTTCAGCTCTTTGTTCAGCGTGCGCAGCAGGCCCGACAGCCCGGGACCGTAGCCGATGTCATTGCCGTAGCTGGTCGTGTCCTGCCCGATCAGGTTCAGCTCGACCGCCCCGTCCGCCGCCAGTTCTCGCGCCTCGGCCAGGAGCTGCTCGATCGGTTTGGACCTCATGCGTCCGCGAATGGACGGAATCGTGCAGAACGCACAACCCTGGTTGCACCCCTCACTGATGCGGAGGTAAGCATAATGCCGCGGCGTCAGCCGCAAACGCGCGCGATCGTCCTCGAACCCTGAACCCTCATCTTGGCGCGACAGCTCATGATACTTCCCGAGGAAATGCCCATGCTCCTGTCGCGGGTCGTGCTTTCCGCGGACGGCTTCGACGATGTGCTCGCGGTCGAAGACGCCGACGAGGCGATCGATTTCCGGCACGTCTGAAAGGAGCTTGGTCTTGTGCCGCTGGACGAGGCACCCGGCCACGACCACGCGCTTGCACCGGCCGCGTCGCTTCATCCTGACGGCGTTGCGGATCTCCGCGAGCGATTCGGCCTTCGATGCCTCCAGAAAGCCGCAGGTGTTGATGACGATGGCGTCCGCCTGCGTCGCGTCCGAGGTGATCGCCAGGCCGTCTTGCGCCAGCAGCCCCAGCATCCGCTCGCTATCGACGAGGTTCTTGGGGCAGCCGAGGCTGACGAAAGCGATGGAACGAATTTCCGGGACGCTGCTGGCCATGCCATCTCCACGAAAGCCTCTTACCGCGGCGGCTCGATGCGAACGGTATCATCGCGATCGCCCCGGTGAACTTCCATCACGATCGCTTCGCGGGGCTTTTCCTTGCGAATCTGCTTGTAGGTTTTCTCAAATTGATCGAGGTCGGTGACCGGCTCGTTGTCGAGCTTGGTGATGACGTCGCTCATGTGCAGCCCGCCGGTCTGCGCCGCCGCCTGGGGACGGAGCAGGGAAACCATCACGCCCGGCTGGTCGTTTTGCAGGTGCATGCTGTACTTGTCGGCGAAGACCAGCTCGCGTACTGCAAAGCCCAGGTCGTCGGCGTACCAGTGCTTGGCCTCGTTGGCCCGCTTGGGCTGTTTCCCGAGGGTGACCTGGATGTCCTGGAGCGGCTGGCCACTGTCGCGAAGGACCGAGAGCGTGAGAGTCGACCCGGATTTCATGCGTCCGAGGGTGCGGGTGAAGATCATCGGCAGCTCGGCGGGCTCGTCGCCGCGCTCGATCGATTGCCCGTTGAGCTTGACGATGATGTCGCCCGATTTGAGGCCGGCCTTCTCGGCGGGGGCGTCGTGGATCACGTCGCCGACCTGAATGGCGGGCTGGCTGCCCAGGCCCATCAATTCTGCCAGGTCCTTAGTGACCCCCTTGAGGCTCGAGACGCCGAGCCACGGCAGATGAACGGGATGCTCGGGTGAGGGGGGATCTTCGAGGCTCAGCGCAAACTGGCGGGTCGGAATGTAGAGCTTGGGCGGGGTGATGACCGCCAGCATTTCCTGCTGTCGCGGGTCATTGAGCAGTGGGCTCTGGGCATAGGGGCTGACCATGCCGATGGCTTTGCCCTCGAGGTTGAACACCGGCGCGCCCATGGCGGCCAGCCCGCCTCCGGTCACCAGCACCTGCGGCACCTCGCCGCGAAGGGTGGCGGAGACGGTGCTTTCGGTGAAGTAGGTCTTGTAGTTGGCGCTCTTGGGCAGCATGCCGACCGACAGGACGGTATCGCCGATCTTCACCTGGACCTCCTCGAAATGAATGGCTTTCCATTTCTGCGGTTCTTTGGTCTTGAGGAACGCCGTCTCCGTCCGCTCGTCGCGCCCCTGAAAGATAGCTTCCAGTTCTTGCGGCTCGTCGTTCTCGCGGGGGACGAGGATTTTGAAGTCCTTCATCTGGTCGTCGGGCAACTGAACGGGGAACATGGACATCGAGGCCATGACCAGGCCCTCGTCGCTGACGATCAGCCCGGCGCCGGTGAATTCGTGCCGGCCCAGCTCATTCTCGAAGACGTACTGCACGGCAACCAGCGACGGGGTGACGCGGTGGTAAAGGTCCTGCGCCACCTCGGGTGGGACCGCGGCCATCGTCGGGGCAACTAGCGTCAAGGCGGTCAGGGCGAATTGTCGAATCATTCCAACTCCGCGTTTCTGGGCCGCGGAATGACGAAATTCGAATGACGAATGACAAATCAAATCCGAATGACCGAATGACGAAACGCGGCGCCTGTTCCCGAGGGGGCGCCAGAGTTCCGTCATTCGTTCCTGACGGATCGGGACTTCGCTGCGCTCAGCATTTGGCCATTCGTCATTGATTCGTCATTCGATTTTCGTCATTCGTCATTCCAAGGCTGGGCCTTACTCTTCTGAATACGTCACCTTCAACACGGCCGACTGTCGGCCGCGACCGCGCTGGGTCTGGAGCAGAACGGCCTTCTGCTTCTTGTCCACCGACTCGTTGTAGAGCTTGGAGAACTCGTCCAGGTCCTCGACGCGATGGCCGTTCACCGCGTGGATCACGTCTCCGGGGGCCAGCTCCGCCTTGGCGGCGGGGTATCCCGGGCTCATCGTGGTGACGACCACGCCGGTCGGGTCATCGAGCTGAGCCTGGTTGGCGTAAGTGCGGGTCATGTCGCGGACCGACACGCCCCACGTCTTGAACTCCTTCTCCTCGCCGACGGCGCCCTGCAGTTTTTGCGTGGCGGAGGTGAGATGGACCATCTCTCTGCCGCGCTTGAGCGTAAGGGAAACTTCGCTGTTGAGGGGCAAGTCGGCGATCATCTTCCGCGCCGGGGCGAGTTCCTCGGGAAAGCGGACGTTGACGGGCCTGCCATTCACATCCATGAGGATGTCCTGCGGCTTAACGCCCGCCTTCTCGGCCGGCGAGTTACGGTCGATGCTGTTGACCAGCACGCCTTTGTCGATGTCCACCGCGAAGAACGTCTCCAGGTCCTGCATCGGTTTGAGGTCGATCCCCAGGTCACTGCGATCGACGTGGCCTTTTTTGTCGGGCTTGGCGGTCTGAAGGATCTTGGCGATTACTTCCTTGGCCGTGTCGATGGGCACCGCGAAGTTCAGGTTCTGCCCGCCGCCGCGGGTGTTGATGCCGACTACCTTGCCCAACATGTCCACCAGCGGGCCGCCGCTGTTGCCCGGGTTGATCGGCGTGTCCATCTGAATCCAGTTGGCGAAGTCACCCGTCTCGTACTCGTCGATGTGCATCCGCTCGGGGTAGAACGTCCGCTCGTTGTTGGAGACGATGCCGAGCGTCATCGTGCGGGCCAGCCCGAACGGGGTGCCGATGGCCATCACGTCCTGCCCGGTGATGAGGTTCTTGCTCTCACCCAGCTCGGCATGGCGGAACTCGATCTTCTTCTGCTTCACTTCGTCCATGTCCATCTGCACGACGGCCAGGTCGGTCCAGTGATCGTCGCCGACGAGCCTGGCGGGGACCCGTTCCTTACTGTAGAGCGTGACGTAAATCTCGGCGGCGCGCCCGGCGACGTGGAAGTTGGTGAGGATGCGGCCGTCATCATCGATGATGACCCCCGACCCGATTCCGCGCTGCACCGTGCGCTTGCCTTCGGAGTAGATCTCCTGGGCCACGTCCAGCCGCACCACCGCGGGGAAGACGCGCGAGCTCACGTCCACTACTCGCTGAGGGCTGGCGGAGGGGAAAGGATCGTTCTCCCCGCCCGAGGCGCCGACGCTTTTTGCCAAAGCGGAGGCACCGGCCCAATTGGCCAGGCCAAAACACAGCAAGGCGGCGCCAAGCCGCAAGCGGCGGGTGTGCATAGGCTGTGGAAGGAGCGACGAAAGCGAATGGGTGCGCATCGGTTCCCGTGTCTAAGACCTTAGAATCCTCACCCCGTAGCAATACGCATAACATGCGCGAACGGGTCGCGCGTCGCAATAGGGTCGGCGGATATCGCAGTCTTTAGCAGGATTCCACTATGAGCTTTCCTTCCGGCTCGGTTTCGTTCCGGCGGTTCGCGGTCTTGGGCAGCGGTCCGCGATCGGTCGATCAAACGTTGCTCGACAAGTTCTCGGAACATGCGCTGAGGCCGACGGATGTCGGGACCCCTGAGGAAGTCGAGTATGGTTGGAGCGGCGGGCGACACGTGCTCGACGGCTCGTTCGCCTTCGAGAACAACGTTTTCGCCGACGCACTGCACGTCGGCCTGCGCGTCGACGTCAACAAGGTGCCCGCCGAGCTGAAGAAGGCCTATCAGCTCATGGAGGAAGAGGCGGTTGCCGCGAACAACCCCTCGGGCCTCATCAGCAAGAGGCAGAAACGAGAGGTCAGGGACGTCGTCCGCCGGAAGCTCGAGGACGACCTAAGATCCGGTAAATACCGGCGGAGCAAGCTCGTGCCGGTGCTCTGGGACCTGCCGAACCACTTGCTGTATTGCCCCGCGCCGCCCTCGGTTTTCGAGAAGCTGGCGGAGTTGTTCGAGCGAACGGTTGGGCTGACGCTCGTGCCGCTGACCGCCGGCGCGCTGGCGCTGCGGATGCTCGAGCCCGGGGGCCGGCGTCGGGACTACGAGGACTTGCGTCCGACCCGATTCGTCCAGGCGAGCGGCGGCGAAAGTGAATTCCCGGAATACTCCTGGGTGGCCAAGGGGCCGGAGCCGAAGGACTTTCTCGGAAACGAATTTCTTCTGTGGTTGTGGCACGAAGCCGAGCGGCGCTCCGGCGTCATCGGCACGCACGCGGTGGGAGACGTGACGCTATACATCGACCGCGCTCTCGATCTGGATTGTGCGTACGGGCAAACCGGCCGCGATTCTCTGCGCGGCGACGCGCCATCGCGCATGCCCGAGGCGAAAGACGCCCTGCGCAGCGGCAAGGTGCCGCGCAAGGCCGGGTTGGTGCTCGAAGCGTCGCGGCAGCAGTTCACGCTCACTCTGGCCGCCGAGCCCCTGGCGGTGAGCTCGGCGAAGCTGCCGGAGGTGGAAGACGCCGAATCACCGCGAGTTCTCTTTGAGGAGCGGGTCGGCCTTCTGCGCGAGCTCCTCAGGGTGATCGATGCCTTGTTCGATTCATTCGTGCAGGCGCGGGCGAGTTCCTCGTGGGAAGGACAGGTGAACGCGATCCGAAAGTGGATCGTGGACCCGGCCAAGAAAGTGGCCGCCGCGTGAGCTTATCGAATTATCGGACGGTTCTCCGCGGCCTCTTATCAAGATTCTCAGTCCCCGCGCCGATGCAAGGAACAGGCGCCCGTCTGCGGGCATGGAGAATGCGCGATGCTGAAGCCTTTGCGACTGGGAATTCTCGGGCTGGTATTGGCCGCTGGGCTTCCGGTGGCTCTGACGTCCGCGCCGGCCCTGGCTGAGACGCACCAGGGCAGCCTCCAGATTCACAAGGTAAAGTTCCACATCGACGAAAGCGGCCAGGTGTGGATGCAAGTGCAGTTCGCCAACAAGGGGACTAAACCGATTCGGGTGGTGGGCATTTCGCCGACCCGCGTCGGGCCGTGGAGCGCCGTCGGCCAGACGGTGGAACCGGAGGGGATGGTTAAAGGCGAGTTGAAGGTCCTGAAGGACCCCCCGCCTGTCGTCTGGTTGAATTGCGGCGAAGGGCTGATGCGCTTCGAATTGCCAAAGCGACAATGACCCCACACATTCCCTCACGCTGCCCCAGGATGATATAATCGGCAGCGCATGCCGGAGCTGCGGGAGCACCTGCAAGAGTTGTTTGGTTTGGATGACTTTCGCCCCGCCCAGCGCGAGGTGATCGAAGACGTGCTGCGCGGCCGCGACGTGCTGTGCGTTATGCCGACGGGGGCCGGCAAGAGTCTGTGCTACCAGCTTCCCGCCGCCGTGCAAGGGGGGCTGACGCTGGTCGTCTCCCCCCTTATTTCATTGATGGAGGACCAGGTCCAGCAGTTGCGGGACGAGGGAATCGCGGCGGTATTCCTGAACAGTTCCCTGAGCGTTTCGATGCGACGCCAGACAATTCGGGAATTGGAAGAGGGATTTGAAGGGCTGCTGTACGTCGCGCCGGAGCGGTTCAGCTCGGCCGATTTTCAGGACGTGATGTCGCGGGTGAAGCCGAAGCTGTTCGCGGTGGACGAGGCGCACTGCATCAGCCAGTGGGGGCACGACTTCCGGCCGGAATACGCGCGGCTCGGCGAGGTACGCCGCTCGTTCGGCTCACCGCCCTGCATCGCCCTGACCGCGACCGCGACTGAGGACGTTCGCAACGACATCATCCGCCAGCTCTATCTGAACGATCCGTCAATTACCATCACCGGCTTCGACCGGCCGAATCTCTCTTACCAGTCGCGTCGCGTTGCCAAACGCCGGGAGAAGGATGAAGAGCTGATCGATCTCCTGAAAGCCGAGCCGGGCGGGACGATCATTTATTGCGCCACCCGCTCTGCGGTGGACGAGATCGCGGGCCTGTTGACAACCACGCTGAGCGGCAGGCCGATCTTTGCCTATCACGCGGGGATGGACCTGGCGGCGCGGACGACGAACCAGGAGCGGTTCATGAGCACCCCGCGGGCGGTGGCCGTCGCGACCAACGCCTTCGGGATGGGCATCAACAAACCGGACGTCCGGCTCGTCGTTCATTACAACATCCCCGGGACGCTGGAAGCCTATTACCAGGAGGCCGGCCGTGCCGGACGCGACGGGTTGCCGTCGCGCTGCGTGATCTTGTTCAGCTACCAGGACCGCTACACCCAGGAATACTTCATCGACAAGATCGGGGAGGAGAACCCGCAGGCGGACCCGCGGGTGATCCAGAAGATGAAGGACCATGCCCGCCAGAAGCTGGATCTGCTGATTCGCTATGCCCAGACTCACCGGTGCCGCCGGCGGATGATCCTCGACTACTTCGGCGACGAGGCCGACATGAGCGGCTGCCGCTGCGACGTCTGCCGGCCCAATGCGGGCGCGATGGCCGATGGCGACGCAATGCCGGTCATCTCCGACGAGGCGATCACCCTCGTCCGGCAACTCCTCAGCGGCATCGCCCGGGTGCGCGGCAAGTTCGGGGTCGGCGTGGTTGCCGAGGTGCTTGCCGGCAGCGACAACGACAAGTCCCAGCGGTGGGGGTTCGACCAGCTCTCCGTCTTCGGCCTGCTCCGGGCCCACTCGATCAAACGGATCGTGGCCATGCTGCACCGGCTGATGGAGGCGGGCTTGGCCCGCCAGCGCGACCCTGACGGCGTCCGGTTTCGCCCGGTCATCGAACTGACGACGGCGGGCGTGTCGGTCATGAAGGGAGAGCAACCCCCACCCGCGAGCCTCGCCGACCTGCTGCCGCGGCCGGTCGCTGTCCCGGCGCCCTTCCAGCGGCCGCCAGCGGTCCGCGCCGGGCGGGAGAACAACGAGTCGGCGGAAGCCGATCTCTCCCCCGACGCCCGGCGCCGTTTCGAGCGGCTCCGCGCGGTTCGCCTGCAACTGGCCCGCGAGCGTCAACTCCCGCCCTATTGCATCTGCCACGACAAGACCCTGAAGCTCATCGCTCACTTCGCCCCGGCCGATACCGACGCGCTCGAGCAGGTGAAGGGGATGGGGCCCCACAGGGTAAAGCTCTACGGGGCCGCGTTTCTGGACGCGCTGAGCCGTTGAAAACCATTGACACCGAGATGGAGACGTCGGCAACGTTTTGCCCGTAGTCGCGTCTAGCTGATTGTGTGATACTGGCCGGCGACGAGTTTGCGGGAGACCGGCGGTCCGGTCGGCGCCGGGGCGGTAAGTGACGTGAGAGCAGGCCGTTGTTGACAGCCACTCGATGCCGCCTCTAGAATGCCGCCCTTCTTGTCGGGCTTGCCGCAACCAACCGCCGCCCCGGCACTGTCCATGTGAGCGACATAGGGGACTGTTCCGGGACAGCCTCCTCCGCCCGAGATCGAAAGCGCACGCAAATGTGGGAGCAGCCCAGCTTCATACAGCACACGCTCACAGCGGTGTACGTGGCGATCCTCATCGCCGTCGCGATCTATGGGTTCCACCGCTACATTCTGGTCTACCTGTACATCAAGTACCGCAACCAGGTCTATCAGCCCCAGGGCCACTTCGAGACGCTGCCGCGCGTGACGGTGCAGCTCCCGATGTACAATGAGGACATCGTGGCCGAGCGGATCATCCGGGCCACCTGCCAGATCGATTATCCGCTGGACCAACTGGAGATTCAGGTGCTGGACGACAGCACCGATCACTCGGCCGACATCGCCCGCAAAGCCTGCGAACAATGGGCCGCCAAAGGGTATCCGATCAAATACATCCACCGGGACGACCGAGTGGGCTACAAGGCGGGCGCGCTGGCCGAGGCGCTGCCGGAAGCCACCGGCGAGTTCATCGGCATCTTTGATGCCGACTTCGTTCCCCCGCGCGACATCCTGCAGAATGTCGTGCCGTATTTCAAGGACGACAAGATCGGCATGGTTCAAGTCCGCTGGGACCACCTGAACCGCGACGCGTCACTCTTGACCAAGAGCCAGGCGATCTTCCTTGACGGCCACTTCGTGATCGAGCACACCGCCCGCAACCGCAGCGGCCGATTCATGCACTTCAACGGAACGGCGGGCGTCTGGCGCCGAGCCACCATCAACGATGCTGGCGGGTGGGAGCACGATACGCTTACCGAAGACCTGGATCTGAGCTACCGAGCCCAGCTTAAAGGGTGGCAGTTCGTCTATCTTCCGCAGTTCTGCGCCCCGGCCGAACTGCCGCCGGAGATGATCAGCTTCAAACAGCAGGCACACCGCTGGACCAAAGGAAGCATGCAGACGGCCATCAAGCTGCTGCCGCGGATCCTCCGCTCCCGGCGCCTGTCCTACGGCATCAAGCTCGAGGCCTTCTTCCATCTGACCAACGCCGTCGTCTACCCCTTGATGGTGCTGCTGACATTGTTGATGTATCCGGTCTTCTTCGGGTACTACCACAACATCACCGCCCCGCTGAAGGAGCACATGTGGGGGCATTACCTGTTCAGCGCCAGCTTGTTCGTATTGGCCACCTGCTCGGCCAGTACCTTCTTCATTTTCGGCCAGCGCGAGTTGCTCGGCAAGGAGGCCGGATGGAAGACCGTGCTCTATCTGCCGATTCTGATGGCGCTGGGGGTTGGCGTCGGCCTGAATAATGCCAAGGCGGTGTTCGAGGCGGTCTGGTGTTCCATTCGCCGAAAGCCCAGCGAGTTCGTCCGCACCCCCAAGTACGGGGTAACCGGCAATGATCGCAATTGGCGCAGCGCCCGCCTTTTGACCGTTCGAAAAGTGTGGCTGCCGGTGCTCGAGATCGCGTTCGGCGCCTACATGGCGGTCTGTATCATTATCAGCGTGTGGTATGGGTTCGGGTACAGCACCATTCCATTCCTGATGATTTTTTCCGGCGGGTATTTCTATGTCGGCTTCTCGTCGCTGTACGTGTTGTGGCGGATGAACCGCGAGGCCGAGGAGGCCGCCGCCCTCGCGGCCGCCAACCCCGTCTCCACGTGACGGCGCTCTTTGCCCGGCGGCCCTACAATTCCGCCTATGGGTGTGATGGAACTTCCGCATACGTCCGGTTCCGGCGAGGGGTTCCGGTCGGAAGTCCGGTGCAGGTGGAGGCGACAGTTGCGTCTGTTCGCACGCGATTGATCGAAACCGAAGGCGTGATGCGCGATGCCTCCGGCAATCTTCTGGTCGAGGCCGCGGGCAAATACGTGCCCGTCCCGCCCGACCGCAACCGCTCATTCATCCAGACCCTTGTGCCTGAGCCTCAAACGGAGCGGACGCTTCGCACCCTGAAATGTGGCACAGCCGCCCTCGGCTGTGTTTCCGATGTGGCACAGCCGCCCTCGGCTGTGTTCCGCCGCCAGGCGGAAATCTAACGGTTGATTTCGACCTTTGGTCCAACACAGCCGGGGGCGGCTGTGCCACATTGATGCTGACGAGGAGGATTTCCATGACAGACCAAGTTCTTCAAACGATCGATGCGCGTCGCGAGGCGTCGATCTCCGGCTTGCGCGAATTCCTGAGCTTTCCCAGCGTCAGCACAAAGCCGGAGCATGCGGCGGACGTTCGCCAATGCGCGCATTGGTTGGCGGAACGCCTGGGCAGCGCCGGGCTGAGGGCCGAGATTCAGCCGACTGCCGGCCACCCCGTCGTCGTCGCGAGGAACGAGCACAAGCCCGGTCTGCCTACGGTGCTCTTCTACGGACACTACGACGTGCAGCCTCCGGAGCCGCTGGACAAATGGGTGACGCCGCCGTTTGAGCCGGCCGTCCGCAACGGCGCGATTTACGCGCGGGGAGCGTGCGACGACAAGGGGCAGGTCTGGGCGCACGTCGAGGCGGTCTCCATCTGGCAACAGCATGGCGGGCCGCCGGTCAACCTCATCATGCTCATCGAGGGGGAAGAGGAGATCGGCAGCCCAAATCTCGAGCCGTTCGTCCGTGAACACCGCGACGAACTGCGGGCCGACGTCGCCGTCATCAGCGATACCGGCCAATTCGCCCGGGGCGTGCCGGCCCTCACCTACGGCCTCCGTGGACTGGTATACTGCGAAGTCTTCGTCACCGGCGCCGACCACGACACGCACAGCGGCATGTTCGGCGGCGCCATCCCGAATCCGGCAAATGTCCTTTGCGAGCTTTTGGCGACGCTGCACGACCGGGACGGGCGCGTGAATCTGCCGGGCTTCTATGACGATGTGCGGCCGCTCTCGGATTCCGAGCGACAGGCCTGGGCAAAACTGCCGTTCGACGAGAAACAGGTGCTTCAGGAGCTCAAGCTTCAGCGCACGACGGGGGAGGCGGGATACTCTTCGCTTGAACGGGCCTGGGGCCGGCCGACCTGCGACGTCAATGGGCTGACCAGCGGCTACCAGGGACATGGGGCCAAGACCATCATTCCGTCCACCGCCTCGGCCAAGGTCTCCATGCGCCTCGTTCCCGACCAGGACCCGCGCACGATCGTCGAGATATTCGAGCGCGCGCTGCGCGGCCGCTGCCCCGACACCGTGAGCATCGAGTTTGCCCGCCACGGTCTTGCCTCCCCGGTGCTGGTTCCCCGCGAGGGTCCGGCGATGCGCCTCGCTTCCGAGGCCGTCAAAGCAGGCTTCGGCGCCGCGCCGGTCCTCATCCGCGAAGGGGGCACGATTCCTGTGGTCGGCCTGATCAAATCTGTTCTCGAAATGGATACACTGCTGGTCGGCTTCGGTCTGCCCGATGACCGCGTTCACTCGCCCAATGAAAAGTTCGACCTCGATGCCCTTCGCAAAGGCACGCGCACCGCCGCCGTGCTGTATGAGAAGCTCGCAGGATTGAAGTAACCTGCGTTGCCGAATCACGTAGGGCGGGCATTGCCCGCCAATGAATGTTCGCGGCGGGCACTGCCCGCCCTACGTTATCCGCGTTCACCTCTCTGGCAGGAGCTGAGTCGGATGGTCGTGCGTAAGTTTCCACACTTCTGATTCACCTACCAATCGGATCGCCTGTTGCAGCCCATTCAATCGCGCCTTAAGCCCGGAAAGTCCGTGCAGGTCGCTTCCGAGCAGAAAATATCGCCCTTCTTGCAGGAAACGCTCGGCACACAGCCGGGTCGCTGAGTGGGGCGGGTCCGAGAGGCATTGCAGGTTTCCTTGCAACAGGAGTCCGGCCGCGGCGAATTCGTCGACCACCTTCGGATTGTCCTGCACCGCCCGCATTCGCTCGGGATGGGCCACGATTACCTTGAGTCCCAACGACTGAAGCCACCGGACCGCCTTCCAGAAGAAAGGCGGAATCCGGTCCACCCAAATGTCGAACAGGCAGTGCCGCCGGGCCATTGCATAGGTAGGGAGCTGTTCGATGGGCGTGCCGGCAATGTCCGGGCGCAGGTTCAACTCGCCGCCCGGCATCACCCGCAGCGGCACGTTGGCCTCTTCCAGCGCTTGCTGAAGCCGGGCGGTCCGCCTAACGATCTGGTCGACGTTGTTCGCCGGGAGGTTGGGCCAGATGTGGGGGGTGCAGAAGCTGTGGGTGTAGCCGGCCTCCACCATCCGCCGGGCGCAGGCCACTGATTCTTCAAGGGTTGGGCACCCATCGTCCACGGCGGGAAGCAAATGGGAGTGGACGTCGATCCGGCCGATTTTCTCAGTCATGTCGCACTTCTTCAACTCGCCCGGCCGTCATCCTTCAACATCGCCACCGTGCAGTCGCCCCGAAGGTAGTCAGTGAGGACGCGCGCGTCGCCCGCAAGCCGGCGGGCGAAGCCCAGTACTACCTCCGGCCGGTGCCATGCCAGGTACTCCTTCGCGGCAAGCGTTGGAGAGGAGAGGAAGTTGAACACCACCGCTTCCGCCGTCGCGTCGTAGGCCCGCTGGAGCGTGGCGAAGAAGGCGCGCGGGTCCATGGTGTTGAGCGAACCGCTGAACACGATGACGTCCGCCCCGACGAACAGCCGGGCCGGGTCGCGGACGAAATCGCCGCGGATGATACGGGCATTGGGATAATTCCTCTCCTCGGCGGCGGCCGCCAGCGCCTCGACCGCCTCGAGGCCGACGTAACCGGCCGGGTGAACATCCTTCTCTAACAGGTGTCCCATCAGGTCGGCCCGTCCGCAGCCGGCATCCAGCAGCGACTTGCTTTCCAGGTCGCAAGCCCGGCGAATTGCCTCGAACCGCGCCCGTTGCGTTTTGCGGCTCGCCCACAGCAGCGCCCCGAACCCTGCCCCGTACTGTTGTGACGCCTGCAAGTACGGGGCGAGATATGACTCCGGCGCCGCGGGACACAGGTCCAGATCCGGCATAAGGCGGATTCTAGTCCGAACTCGCCAGCTAGGCCACGAACCGCCGTAGCGGATCCTCGTTCAGACTGAGCGATTCGTCTCCGCCCGGCTGACAACGCCGCCGGCGCTCACCACCTGCCCGTCATAGGCCAGCCGCATGTCGTGCGGGAGCGCGCGATTGGTCAGTTCGTGAGGCAGAGAGTGGGCGATGTGAGTAAAAAGCGTCTGCCGCGCCCCGATTCGCCGGGCGGCTTCAATCGCCTGCTCGACCGAAAAGTGCGTCACGTGCTTCTTGTATTGCAACGCGTCCAGGACGAGCACGTCCAGGCCCTCCAGCAGCGCAAATGAGGTTTCCGGGATATAGCTGACGTCGGTGCAGTAGGCGAGGTTGCCGATGCGAAACCCGAGAACCGGCATGTCGCCGTGCAGCAGGGGGACCGGCGTCCACCGGACACCGGCGATCTCGAATTCACCCTCGATGAGCCGGCGCGACAGATGTGGTCGAAACACCTTCATTTCCGGCTCGGGCTCCCTCAGCGCATAACCGAAGCACCGCTCGAGCACCGCATGCGTCGCGGCGTCCGCCCATGCGTCCAGCGGGCCTCCCTTCAGGTAGTTGAACCGCCTCACGTCATCGAGCCCCATCACGTGATCGGCATGGCCGTGCGTCCAGACGATCGCATCAATGCGATTGACCTGATTGGCGATGCACTGGAGTCGCAGCTCCGGCGTGGTGTCCACCAGCACGCGCGTCTGTCCGTACGAGATGACGACGGAGGGCCGCGTGCGCTTGTCGCGGGGATCGGTGCTGGTGCAGACGTCGCACGTGCATCCGATCATCGGCACGCCGGCGCTTGTGCCGGTGCCGAGGAACAGTAGTTCGATTCCGTCCACGTTGCCATCTTATGCGTACCGACTCACGCGACCTACTGCCCAGACGACGCACGTGAAACGTGAAGACGTGAAACGTGAAAAGGGCCATCACGTTTCACGTCTTCACGTTTTACTCGCCTCCTGCCAGTGGGCGCTCGTCGGCGGGTTTGAAAGGCCTCCCCCTCCCCGCTATCGTCGTTTGTCTTATGAAGATCGCGGTCATGCCCGGCGACGGAGTCGGGAAGGAAGTCATTCCCGAAGGCCTCAAAGTCCTCAGGGAAGCCTCCCGGAAATTCGGCTTCAACTTCGCCACGACAGACTATCCTTTCGGAGGCGAGCACTACCTCAAGACCGGGCAGACTCTTCCCGATTCAGCGCTCAAGGAACTGGCGGCCCACGACGCCATCCTCTTCGGCGCCGTCGGCGTCGATCCCCGCGGCTCCGCCCAGGTCCCGCAAGGCATCCTCGAAACCGAGATACTGCTCAAAATGCGCTTCGAGCTCGACCAATACATCAATCTGCGGCCCACGAAGCTGCTGCCCGGCGTGCCGACGCCGCTCCGGACCGCCACCCCGAGCGACGTCGACATGGTCATCGTCCGGGAGAATACCGAGGGGCTGTATGCCGGCAACGGCGGGTTCCTGTACAAGGGGACGCCTCACGAGGTCGCCAACCAGATCGAAGTGACCACCCGTCATGGCGTCGAGCGCTGTATCCGTTACGCCTTCGACTATGCCAGGCAGTTCGGGCGAAAGAAAGTCACCCTGGTCGCCAAGACCAACGTGCTGCGATTCGCGCATAATCTCTGGCTGCGGGCCTTCGAGGAGGTCAAGTCGGATTACCCCGCAATCCAGACCGATTACCACCACGTGGACGCGTGCACCATGTACATGGTGACCAAGCCGCGGGTCTACGACGTGATCGTGACGACGAACATGTTTGGCGACATCATCACCGATCTGGGGGCGGCCATTCAGGGTGGCATGGGAATGGCCGCCAGCGCCAACCTGAACCCCACGCGGCAGGCCGCCAGCATGTTCGAGCCGGTGCACGGCTCCGCCCCAGACATCGCCGGCAAGAACTGGGCCAACCCCATCGCCACGTTTCTGTCCGTCGCCA
>Ga0073928_10003905_pt1 | contig 22794 bp, 17 predicted proteins | sample PaiPotPPA55metaG_FD_76969 | JGI IMG/M metagenome (GOLD analysis project Ga0073928, IMG submission 76969) | Iron sulfur acid spring bacterial and archeal communities from Banff, Canada, to study Microbial Dark Matter (Phase II) - Paint Pots PPA... ...
CAGGTCGACTCCGGCGGTCGGATCGGCCTCGGCGAGCGCCTCGAAGCGTTCGCGGGCGCGCCTGAGCCAGTGCGGCAGCGCGGGCGAATCGCCGCTCTGGTACGGGAACCAGACAGCCGCCGCAACGCTGGACACGCTCGTGAGCGCGTCGTGCTCCGCGACCACGGTCACCTCGTAACCACCGTGCACGGCCAGTTCGTGGGCGATGCTCATGCCCATCACCCCGGCGCCCACGACGCTCACCCTGCGCATCCTCGTCCCCCTCTTTCGGCCTACGCTCAGCAGGCAAGTTAGCCCAGTGTTCGACGTATGGTCATATGACGAGTCCGTCCGTCAGGGATATTACAGCTGTGAGCACAGAGACAATCTCCCCCGAACCCGGTCCCGGCTCCGAGAGCGCGGCGGCCGACGCTTTGGCGGCCGACGCGGCGCGGCATTGGGAGCTGCGCGACGTGACCAGCACGGCGGGTCTGCGGATCGAGCAAGAGGACGACGACGATCCCGTGCTGGTGGACGCGAACGGCAACGCGGTCGACACCTGGCGGCAGGACTACCCGTACGACGAGCGGCTCTCCCGCGCCGCGTACGAGCACGACAAGCGGCTGCTGCAGATCGAGCTGCTCAAGCTGCAGAACTGGATCAAGGGGACCGGCGGCCGTCTCGTCATCCTGTTCGAGGGGCGCGACGCGGCGGGCAAGGGCGGCACCATCAAGCGCTTCACCGAGCACCTGAACCCGCGCGGCGCCCGCGTGGTCGCGCTGGAGAAGCCGTCCGAGCGCGAGCGGACGCAGTGGTACTTCCAGCGCTACGTCGCCCACCTGCCGGCCGCCGGGGAAATCGTGCTGTTCGACCGCTCCTGGTACAACCGCGCGGGCGTCGAGCGGGTCATGGGCTTCTGCGACCCGGCCGAGTACCTGGAGTTCATGCGGCAGGCGCCGGAGTTCGAGCGGATGCTGGTGCGCGACGGCGTGCACCTGGTGAAATTCTGGTTCTCCGTCTCGCAGGCCGAGCAGCGCACCCGCTTCCTGATCCGCCAGGTGGACCCGGTACGCCAGTGGAAGCTGAGCCCGATGGACCTCGCGTCGCTGGAGCGCTGGCACCAGTACACGGACGCGAAGGAGGCGATGTTCTTCTACACCGACACTGCCGACGCCCCGTGGACCGTGATCAAGAGCAACGACAAAAAGCGCGCCCGCATCGCGGCGATGCAGCATGTGCTCTCGCTCTTCCCGTACGCGAACAAGGACCCGGAGATCGCCAAGGCCCCGGACCCGCTCATCCTCGGCTCCGCAGCGTTGCTGGTCGAGCGGAGCCTCAACGGCGAGGACGCGCAACGGATTCTGCCGAGGCTGTCGGGGGCGTAAGGGCTGCGGTATTCGACTGCTGCCGATCACCATGCCCTCCCGTCGCAGCGCCGGCTGAACCCTTTCCATACGGTGACGTGCCTGATAAATTTGTGCGTCGTGTCCGAGCCTGACCATATACAGCGGCCCGCGCCTCACGGATACGGAGTGCGTCCGGCACCCGACCTGCCCCGCGATTCGGACATCCTGTGTATACCTGCGCATCCGAAGATCGGTGCTGCCGGCAACGGATTCGAGCTGCGACGGACGCCGACGGGTGAAGCGGTGGCGATCGCGTTTCGCAGTCCGGAACGCCTTGTCGCCCAATTGGGCGATTACCAGCCATGGGTCGGGCTTCCCGCGGTCGCCTTCGCCGCTCTTATCAGGGCCATGGGTGTTGAGCGCGTGCTGATCGACCCGATTCTCGATCCCGAAGCCGCCCGGTGGACAGCGGAACATGTCAGCGAAGCGATTCGAGAGGCGGGAACATGGGTGCCGGATACCAGGTGATTCTCGGCGACCTCGCCGCAGCGGCCAAGACGTTCGCCACGGAGAGCCGGGAGGTCGCGAGCCTGAAGAGCAGCCTGAACCCTCCGATGGCCGAGACCGGCGACTCCGAACTCGATTCTGTGGTCAGCGGCCTGCTTCTCTCGTTCAGCGCTCTCCAGGCCGGCTTCAACCGCAGGCTGAGCGCGCACGCCGAGGCTCTGCAGACGTGCCACGACAACTACACCAGCACCGACGCCGACGTTGAGCGGTTGTTCAATACCGTGCTCGGCTCGTACTCGTAGACCTGCGGAAACAGGGGGAAGCAGTGCCGAAGATAGGCGGAGACCTGCCCGGCCTGAGCGAGATCGTCTACCAGCTCGGCCAAGCGATAGCACCTCTCAACGCATCGACGTCGGCACTCGACACGACCGTGAACCAGCTCGTGGGGGACGCGGGCTGGAACGGGGACGCCGCCAGCGCGTTCAAGGGCGTCTGGGATGAGGACGCGGTCGCCATGAGCGTGCTTGTCAACAGCCTGGAGACCACGCGCGGCGCCCTGTCCAAGCTCGTCAGCAAACTGACCTCGCTTCAGGGACAACTCGACGACGCGCAGTACGCCGCCGAACAGGCCGGCGTGAGGTTCTTCGCCGCGGGCTACCCCGTTCCCGGGCAGACATTCGCCGGGGCGGCGCAGGCAGCGTACGAGCGGTATGCGCAGCAGGTCTCCACGGCCCAGAACCTCGCGCAAGAGGCACGCCAGAACGCGCAGATCGACTTGGCCAGCGTCCTCGCCGTCGTCGACCCGGCCGCGAGCCCGGACCTGCTGAACTCGGCCGGCGCCAGCTCGCTCGCGGGACTGATGCACGACTACTTCTACCTGCCGACCTACGTGAAGCAGCAGACGCTCTCGAGCGATATCGAGAGCCTGCAGGACTACTACGCGTCGCTGAAGATGGGCGGAGGGGGCTCGCTTACCCGGGCCGAGAGGCAGATAGCTCGCGCCGATATCCGCAAGGTCATCAAATCCGTCAAGGGCGACCTGGCCGCTGCCGAGGATTACGAGGCGGAGAACCTCAAGGGAAAGTGGTTCAACACCTCGATCGCCGACCTGCTCGGCCTGGAGAAGGACACCAGCGCGCTCAACAGGGTGCTGGACCAGATACCCGGCCTCGATGTCGTCGCGGTGACCGTCGGCACGTGGGCGCAGATGAAATACGACCACGAGCGCGGCTGGAGCTGGACGCACGCACTGGTGGCGGACGGTGGCGCCAACCTGGTCGGCGTCGGCGTGGAGCTGCTGACCGCGGAAACGGGGCCGTTCGCACCGGTGCTGGGGTACCTCTCGTCCTCCTTCGTGAACGAGTGGACACACAATGTCCCGTGGACGGAGGATATCCACGACAGCGGCGTGGTCGTCGGCCTAGGCCTCGGTTTCCTCCAGGGGACGTCCGACGTGTGGAACAACGACGTGGTAGGCATGGGCAAGCAGATCGGCGACTCAGTCGAGCATCCGCTGAGCACGGTCAAGAGCCTGTGGGATTCGGTTTTCTAGAAAGCGGAGCGGCCACCACCATGGAGTCGATTGCCGACTGGTTCCGCGGCCTCTGGCAGGAACTCGCCGGACGGGACCGGGCAGGGCCTCGGGAAGTGCTGGTCCTTTTGTACGTCCACGGAGTAGCACAGGGCGAGCCGTCGTTAGGCTACGTCGGACGTACCTGGGTTGATCGCGGCCCGAATTACTGGGCGCGGCGGGTCAGCCTCACGCTCATATACCTGGTGATCGGGCTGGTCTTGGGCTTCGCAACCCTCGGTTTCGGGCCCTACCTGCTCTTCAGCCACCGATACGCCCTGCACACGCAGCTTCCACTCGTGCTGAGAGTCGTCATTCTGGTCCTCTGGAGTCTGCCGGCGATCCCCGCCTACTTGGCGATGTATCGTCGACTCACCCTCTACGGCTACCAGAGAAACCGACTCCAGGGCTCACAACCCACCGGATTCCTCACAGGCCGCTTCACGATTCTCCTCGCGGTTCCGTTCTTTCCGATGCTCGGAGGGCTCGTCCTCGCCATGGGCACGGCCCCGCTACGCGCCGACTTCCCGGGGGAGAGCGCGGCCCGCGAGAGCCGGGCGATGTATCAACAACTGGTTCGGGACAATGCGGCGCAGCGCAAGAAGGCCCCTGGCAAGCGCGGCAACAAGAAGCGCTGATACGCGAGGAGCCGACGTAACGTCACCACCAGCGCCTATGCTCGCGGATATGACAGTTCTGCGGATGGACAACGTCGGCATCGTTGTCGACGACCTTGAGGCCGCTATCGCGTTCTTTGCCGAACTCGGGTTGGAACTGTAGGGCGAGACTTCGGTCGGGGGACGTTCGGTGGACCGGCTCGTCGGGCTCGACGGCGTCCGATGCGACATCGCTATGGTGCGGACCGTTCATCCCGGTCTACCGGCAGGCCTCGCTGCCCGCCGTCGCCCTCAGCGTGCTGCTCGGCATGCCGGCGGATCTGAGCACTGCCGACGCGGATGTGCTCCAGACCTGGCAGTACTACTGGGCGAACGACAACATCGACCCGACGACCGGCAAGCGGCGCGGCGTCGTGCTGCTCGGTCATTCGCAGGGCAGTTCGGTCCTGATCAATCTGATTCAGCAGGAGATCGACGGCACCTCGGAGCAGAACCAGCTTGTCTCGGCGGTGCTGCTCGGCGGCAACGTGCAGGTGCCGATCGGGCAGCCTGATGGCGAGGGCGGAACGTACCCGACCGCGACGTTCCAGGACATCCCGGAATGTTCGAACACTGTCGCGTACGGCTGCGTCGTCGCCTATTCGAGCTACGACGAACCGGGCGGGGACGACCCTGGCAGTTCGGCGATCTTCGGCACGGCGACGGCTTCGGGATACCAGATCCTCTGTACGAATCCGACCGCGCTCCTGCACGGGGACGATCCGAGCACGAACGAACCGCTGGACACCTATCTACCCTCGGAACAGCTTGCAAACGGCAACATTCTGCTTCCGAATGGGGACCTGTCGCTGGTCCTGCTCGGATTCACGTTACCGAGCGTCAGTACCGGATTCGAGGAGTATCAGGGCTCGGTGGACGGCCGGCGCACCTACCAGGACGGGTCGAGCTGGCTGCAGGTCACCGGCGACACCGGCCTGTTCCCGTCCTCGGCGCAGACCTCCAGCCTGGGTCTGCACGTCGTGGACTACAACGTCGACCTCGGCGACCTGACGGCGCTCGTGGCGAAGCAGGCCACTGCGTGGCTGGCGGCGAACGGGTCCTGAGCGAGTGAATCAGATGACGTAGTCAGTGGTCGAAAACAGACCGTCGGCTACGTCGTCTGATTCGGCCGGAGCCAGTCGAAGGTGCGCTCCACGGCGCGCTTCCAGTTCGAGTATTCGCTTTCCCGCTTCTCTTCCTCCATCGAGGGCAACCACTGCGCCGCGCGATGCCAGTTGCGGCGCAGTCCCTCGAGGTCCGGCCAGTAGCCGACCGCCAGGCCCGCCGCGTACGCGGCGCCGAGGGAGACCGTCTCGGCGACCATCGGCCGGACCACCGGGGCCGGGAGGACGTCCGCGATGAACTGCATCAGCAGGTTGTCGGAGGTCATTCCGCCGTCTACCTTCAGGGTGCTGAGTTTGAGGCCTGAGTCGGCGTTCATCGCGTCCACCACCTCGCGGGTCTGCCAGCCGGTCGCCTCCAGCACCGCGCGGGCCAGGTGCCCCTTGGTGATGTACGAGGTCAGGCCGACGATGATGCCGCGCGCCTCGCTGCGCCAGTGCGGGGCGAACAGGCCGGAGAAGGCCGGGACGATGTAGCAGCCGCCGTTGTCCTCGACGGTGCGGGCGAGGGTCTCGATCTCCGGGGCGCTGGAGATCAGGCCGAGGCTGTCGCGGAACCACTGCACCAGCGAGCCGGTGACCGCGATCGAGCCTTCGAGGGCGTAGGCCGCGGGCTCGTCGCCGATCCGGTAGCCGACCGTCGTCAGCAGACCGTGGCTCGAGCGCACCGGGACGTTGCCTGTGTTGAGCAGCAGGAAGCTTCCGGTGCCGTACGTGCACTTGGCCTCGCCCTGGGCGAAGCAGGTCTGGCCGAACAGCGCGGCTTGCTGGTCGCCGAGCGCCGCGGCGATGCGCACGCCGGGCACCGCGCGGGTGGCGGTGCCGTAGACCTCGGAGTTGGAGCGGATCTGCGGGAGCATCGCGGCCGGGATGTCGAAGAACTCGAGCAGCTCCTTGTCCCACTGCAGGGTATTGATGTTCATCAGCAGGGTGCGGCTGGCGTTGGTCACGTCCGTCACGTGCACCCCGCCGTCCTTGCCGCCGGTCAGGTTCCAGACCAGCCAGCTCTCCATCGTGCCGAACAGCACGTCGCCGCGATCCGCTCTTTCGGCGAGGCCCGGGGTGTGGTCGAGCAGCCAGCGCAGCCGGGTCGCGGAGAAGTACGTGGCCAGCGGCAGCCCGGAACGCTCCTGCACGATATCGGCGCCGGCCCGCTTGGCGTACTGCTCGACCAGCGCGTCGGTGCGGGTGTCCTGCCAGACCACGGCCCGGCCGACGGGGATGCCGGTGTGGCGGTCCCACAGCACGGTGGTCTCCCGCTGATTGGCGATGCCGAGGGCCGCGATCTGGCTCGCGTCGACCCCGGCGCGGGCGATGGCCTGCGGCGCCATGTGCTCGAGGTTGCGCCAGATCTCCATGGCGTCGTGCTCCACCCAGCCCGGCTTCGGGTAGTGCTGCCGGTGCTCGCGCTGGGTCACCGAGACCAGGCGCCCGCCCTGGTCGAACAGGATGCATCGGGTGGAGGTCGTGCCCTGGTCTACCGACATCACGTAGTGCGCGACCATGGAGAAGCCTTTCGCTGCGTCGTTGCGGCGGGGTGCGGGCGGAGCGTACCAAGGCGCACGGCGATCATCCGGATTCCTGGCTTCGTACCGGGTTACCAGCGACCGGCGCCGAGGTCGCGGGAAATCGCCCTGGCGGCGTTCTGGACGAACGTCACCAGGCCAGGCTCCGGCCGGCCGGCCGCGGGGCAGAGCCGGTCCACGGAGCCGGCGATGCCCACCGCACCGACCACGTAGCCACCGTACCCGCGGATGGGGGCCGCGATCGAGGCCAATCCGCTGCTGTATTCCTCGGCCTCGTATGCCCAGCCCTTTTCGCGCACCTCGGAAACCGCGCGGCGCAGCGCGGCCGGGGTGACGAGCGTGCGCCGGGTGTACTGCTCGAGCTCGGCGCCGGCCACCTCGGCCGCCACCCCGGAGTCGTAGGCCAGCAGCACCTTGCCCAGCGCGGTGGCGTGCACCGGCAGCAGGGTGCCGGTGTCGAGGGTCTGCAGCGAGTCGTCCGGCCGGAAGACGTGGTGGACGACCAGCACCTTGCCGTCGAGCGGGGTGCCGATGCGGACCGCCTCGTTGCTGCGCGAGGCCAGCGCGTCGGCCCAGTTGACGGCCCGCGAGCGCAACTCGTTGACGTCGAGGTAGCTGGTACCCAGATGGAGCAACGTGGCACCAAGTTGGTACTTGCCGCTGGCCTTGTCCTGCTCCACGAAGCCGACGTCCTGAAGGGTCTTCAGGATGCCGTGCGTGGTGCCCTTGGCCAGGCCGAGCGAGGTGGAGATCTCCCCCACCCCCAAACGTCCCGAGCCGCGCGCCAGCAGGCGCAGGATCGCGGCTGCGCGCTCGATCGACTGGACGGACCCCGGCATGAGAGCGATGGTAGCGGCTCGGCGACCGTTCGACATAGTCGAACGGCCCGACTTGCGTCACGGCGAAAAGGCACCAGTGTGGGGAGAGGACAGCACGGCCGCGTCTGCCGGCCGCCGTCCTTGCGGGAGATCCGGACCCCCCGAACCGGCCATCGTTCGACATTGTCGAATGGCGTTCGTTGACTGGATGTTCGAAGCGAGGGACCTTTGATCCCGTCGGCGCCCCGCGTTCCCGCGGATCAGGCGCTTTGTTCGACCCACTCGTCTCGAGGAGGAGACATGGTGGCAAGACTGAGGGCCCACGGGCTCTTGGGAGAGATGGCAGCCGAGTTCGCCGGTACGTTCATCCTGCTGCTGTTCGGCATCGGCGTCGTCGCCCAGGTCGTCGCAGGTGGCTACGGCGACCACGACAGCATCGCCTGGGCGTGGGGCTTCGGCGTGGCGTTCGGTGTCTACGTGGCCGGCAAGACCACCGGCGGACACCTGAACCCAGCCGTGACCGTCGCGAACGCCGTGTTCAACGGCTTCCCATGGCGCAAGGTACTGCCCTACTCCCTGGCCCAGACGCTCGGCGCGTTCGTCGCCGCACTGCTCGTGCGCTGGGACTACACCGAGGTGCTCGCCCGGCTCGACCCGTCGCACGGGTACAAGAGCCAGTTCATCTTCTCGACCATGCCGGGCAACGGCAGCCTCACCGTCGGGGTCACCCTCTGGGGCGGCTTCCGCGACCAGATCATCGGCACGGCGATCCTGCTCTTCTGCGTCTTCGCGATCACCGACGCGCGCAACACCTCGCCCCTGTCGAACCTCGCCCCGGTGGTGGTGGGCTTCCTGGTGGTGGCGATCGGCATGGCCTTCGGCACCGACGCCGGCTACGCGATCAACCCGGCCCGTGACTTCGGCCCGCGGCTCGCGTCCTTCATAACCGGGTACGGCACAGCGTTCCGAGACCAATACGGGCAGCTCTACTTCTGGGTGCCCATAGTCGCGCCGCTGATCGGCGCGGTGCTCGGCGCGTGGCTCTACAAGATCCTGATCGGCAGCTTCCTGCCGAACGCCGAGCCCGGCGCCCCGATCGAGGGCACCCCCTCGGCCGAGCCGACCATCGCGTCCGGCCAGGTGCTCGCGGAGAGCGGCGACGGCGAGGTGGTGGGCGGCTCGCAGTCGACCGCGTCCGGCGGAGGCACGAGCCACCAACCCGCGTGACGACGGGTTCGGGGCGGTCCCGCGGATCGCCCCGAACCCCGCCGCCGAGCACAGAGACAGGCTTAGAGCGTTACTTAGAGCGTTCGAGAAAAAGTTGAGAGGCACGCGCGATGGCAGACTTCGTAGGCGCAGTCGACCAGGGCACGACCAGCACCCGCTTCATGATCTTCGACCACGGCGGCAACGAGGTGGCCCGGCACCAGCTGGAGCACGAGCAGATCCTGCCCCAGGCCGGCTGGGTCGAGCACAACCCCACCGAGATCTGGGAGCGCACCCGCGCGGTCGTCGAGACCGCGATGCGCACCGCCGGACTGCACGCCAGCGACCTGGCCGCGGTCGGCATCACCAACCAGCGCGAGACCGCCGTCGTGTGGGACAAGCGCACCGGACGGCCGTACTACAACGCGATCGTCTGGCAGGACACCCGCACCGACCGGATCGCCGCCGCCCTGGACAAGGACGAGCGCGGCCAGGTCATCCGGCGCAAGGCGGGCCTGCCGCCGGCCACGTACTTCTCCGGCGGCAAGATCCAGTGGCTGCTGGAGAACGTCGAGGGCCTGCGCGCGGACGCCGAGGCGGGCCACGCGGTCTTCGGCAACACCGACTCCTGGCTGCTGTGGAACCTCACCGGCGGGGTCGACGGCGGCGTGCACGTCACCGACCCGACCAACGCCAGCCGCACCATGCTGATGAACCTCGAGACGCTCGACTGGGACGACGAGCTGCTCGGCTTCTTCGGCGTGCCGCGTGCCATGCTGCCGACGATCAAGCCGTCCTCGGATCCGGCCGGCTACGGCGTGACCCGGGCGGACGGCCCGTTCCACGGCGAGGTCCCGCTGACCGGCGACCTCGGCGACCAGCAGGCGGCGACCGTCGGCCAGGTCTGCTTCACCCCCGGCTCGGCCAAGAACACGTACGGCACCGGCAACTTCCTGCTGCTGAACACCGGCCACGAGCTGGTCCGCTCGGAGAACGGCCTGCTGACCACGGTCTGCTACAAGTTCGGCGACGACGCCCCGGTCTACGCCCTCGAAGGCTCGATCGCGGTGACCGGCTCGGCCGTGCAGTGGCTGCGCGACCAGCTCGGCATCATCTCGGGCGCGGCGGAGAGCGAGTCGCTGGCCCGGCAGGTCGAGGACAACGGCGGGGTCTACTTCGTCCCGGCGTTCTCCGGCCTGTTCGCCCCCTACTGGCGCTCGGACGCGCGCGGCGCGATCGTCGGCCTCTCCCGGTTCAACACGAACGCGCACCTGGCCCGGGCCACCCTCGAGTCGATCAGCTACCAGACCCGCGACGTGGTCGAGGCGATGGAGCAGGACTCGGGCGTGCACCTGGACGTGCTCCGGGTGGACGGCGGCATCACGGCGAACGAGCTGGCCATGCAGATCCAGGCGGACGTGCTGGGCGTGCCGGTCTCCAAGCCGGTCGTGGCCGAGACCACCGCGCTGGGCGCCGCGTACGCCGCGGGCCTGGCCGTGGGATTCTGGAAGTCCACCGATGAGCTGGTGAGCAACTGGAACGAGGACAAGCGCTGGGAGCCCGTGCTGGACGAGACGGCGCGGGCCAAGGGCTACCGGAACTGGAAGAAGGCCGTCGAGCGCACCCTGAACTGGGTCGAGTTCGAGGACTGACGGCCGTGGCGGGCCGGGCCGGGGGCGCACAGCCCCGGCCCGGCCCGCCGGGATCGCCCCCCTGAATGTCCGTCAAGGCAAGGAAGAGACTGGAGGACACCGTCAACTTCTCGGGTCTGAAGTCCCGAGCTTGCGGGTAGAGCGCGGCTGGCTGCCGCGTCTCCTCCCGCATCTGAGCACCTACGCCGGTTGAGGCGTGGGGGCTGGAACGCGTGACTCACGCCCCGCCGTCCACGTGCTCTCGCCCCGTTGGGCGATCACACGGGAGGAATTGTGGTCTGCATGCGCAACGACGCCGCACGACCGGCACACGAACACGGCTCGGGAAGGCCGGTTGCGTTTGTCAACATAGTGGCACTCGGCGCACTCCTGGCTCGTGTACGCCGGATTCACGTGCACCACCGGCACCCCGGCGTACCGCGCCTTGTACACAAAGAACCCGCCGACTTGGTGGAAGGCCCAGGGATGGAGCGTGGCCCGTTGGGGCCTGCGAAACCGTGCCCGCTCGCGGATGCCCCGCAGATCCTCCAGGGCGATGCCACGACCGGTGCGTTGAGCCTCGGCCACGATCCTCTTCGCAATACAGTGATTCACATCCGTCGCGTGCCGCGACTCCTTACGCCAGCGCTTCTTGAGCAGCCGCTTCGCGCTCTTCGTGCCCTTCGCCTGCAGCTTCGCCCGCAGATCCTGCTGACGCTTGCGGTGACGGTTCAGCCCGCGCCCCGCCATCAGGGTCCCGTCGCTGGTGGTGGCGATGTTCACGATCCCCAGATCCACACCCAACCACCCCGACGGCTCGCTGTTCAGCGCCGCCTCGGGCAGCTCCACGGCAGCGTGCAGAAACCACATCCCATCCCGGAAGACGAGATCCGACTCGCCCCGCCGGTACTCGGCGATCTGCTTGAGCTGATCTGGATCCCCGGTGAACGCGAGGTCCTTGAGTCGCCCGGACGCGGTCCAGATAGACACGGTGCGCGCATCGTGGCGCCACGACAGCATCCGGTCATCAAAAGGTTGGGCGGACAACGGCCCGAACACGATCGGCCTACCCAAAACCCTGATCCGCCGCTTGCAGCCCTCCCGCCCCAGCAGACCCGCCTTGGCCTGCGCGTGCAGCGCCGCGTACGCGTCGACGGTCTTCTTCACACACCGTACCGCCGCCTGCGCGCCCAGCCCGTACTCTTCGCGCACGCGCCGATAGACCAATTGCTGCAAGCCGTTGCGGTCAAACACCGACCCCCCGTGCGCGGCCTGGGATATCAGCCCACAGGCCTCGTTGCACGCGCGCAGCGTAGCCGACAGCGCCGACGCCTCCTGCGGCGTCGGCAGCAACTTCACCACCCGCGTCACGATCACAACTCTGACGCTACCGACACCCACCGACAATCCGTTCGAACCGCCACACCGAGCCACAGCACCGTTACTCAACCGCAATCACCGACATGCAAGGTCACCGGCAGCTTCAATCCGCACGCCCGAGCACACTCGACGCCGTCTCGCCTCGAAACGGCCGCCCTTGACCTGCTACACAGAAATCCAGTTCCTCCCGGCGGTAAACGGCCGGGCTTCCTTGGAGGAATCCGATGAAATCCGTCCCCCTCGGCGCGCAGTACCGGCTCGCCGCGCTCGGCAAGATGGCCGAGGAAGAGTTCGACGTCCTGGTGGTCGGCGGCGGCGTGACCGGCGCCGGGACCGCCCTGGACGCGGTCACCCGCGGTCTTTCCGTGGCCGTGGTCGAGTCGCGGGACTGGGCCGCGGGCACGTCCAGCCGCTCCAGCAAGCTGATCCACGGCGGGCTGCGCTACCTGGAGCAGCTGGACTTCGGCCTGGTGCGCGAGGCGCTGCGCGAGCGCGGCGTGCTGCTGCACAAGATCGCCCCGCACCTGGTGACCCCGGTGCCGTTCCTGCTGCCGCTCAAGCACCACGTGTGGGAGCGCGGGTACATCGGCGCGGGCGTGATGCTCTACGACACGATGGGCGGCGCGCGGGCGCTGCCGATGCACCGTCACCTGACGAAGAAGGCCGCGCTGCGCAAGGCGCCCGGCCTCAAGCCGGACGTGCTGATCGGCGCGATCCAGTACTACGACGCGCAGGTGGACGACGCGCGCTACACGATGACGCTCGCGCGCACCGCCGCGCAGTACGGCGCCCAGGTCGCGACGCGTACGAAGGTGACCGGCTTCCTGCGCGAGGGCAAGCGGGTAATCGGCGCGGTCGTCAGGGACCTGGAGACCGATCAGGAGATCCACGTCAAGGCGCGCCGGGTGATCGCCGCGACCGGCGTGTGGACGGACGACCTGCACGAGCTCGCGAACGCCGAGGGCGGGGTGAAGGTGCGCGCGTCGAAGGGCGTGCACCTCGTCGTGCCGAAGGACCGGATCGACCTGCACACGGGCCTGATCTCGCGGACCGAGAAGAGCGTGCTGTTCATCATCCCGTGGGACAACCACTGGCTGGTCGGCACCACGGACACCGACTGGAACCTCGACCGGCGCCACCCGGCGGCGAGCGCGGCCGACATCGAATACCTGCTCGAGCACGCGAACGCGGTGCTCTCCAGGCCGCTGACGCACGACGACATCGAGGGCGTCTACGCGGGCCTGCGACCGCTGGTCTCGGCGGGCGAGAACGTGCAGACCACGAAGCTGTCCCGGGAGCACGTCGTGACCGAGCCGGCCCCGGGCCTGTTCGTGATCGCGGGCGGCAAGTACACGACGTACCGGGTCATGGCGAAGGACGTGGTGGACGCGGCGGCCAAGAACCTCGGCGGCAAGGTGCCGGAGTCGGTCACCGAGAAGGTCGGCCTGCTCGGCGCCGACGGCTACGCGGCGCTGTGGAACGAGCGCGAGCGGCTGGCCAGGAACCACAACCTGCCGACCGCGCGGGTCGAGCACCTGCTGCGCAGGTACGGATCCTGCATCGACGAGCTGTTCGAGCTCATCGACGCGGACCCGGAGCTCGCCAAGCCGCTCGGCGGAGCGGGCGACTACCTGCGGGTCGAGGCGGTCTACGCGGCCTCGCACGAGGGCGCGCTGCACCTCGACGACATCCTCGCCCGCCGCACCCGCATCTCGATCGAGCAGCGGGACCGCGGTGTCGCGGCGGCGCACGACGCGGCCGAACTCGTCGCCCCCGTGCTCGGCTGGGACGCGGAGCGCAAGGACGCCGAGGTGGAGCTGTACCTGGAGCGGGTCAAGGCGGAACTCGACGCCAACTCCAAGGCCGACGACGAGGCCGCCGACAAGGCCAGGCTCGCGGCGAAGGATCTTTCCGACGCGGTCGCCCCGCATTCGTAGCACTCGCGCACAGTCTGCGTAGCACGCGCGTAGCGCCGGAGAGTCGGCCGAGCCTCCGCACGGGTGTCGGCCGAAGCTGAGCGCCGGTCCGGCGGGATGGTACGTCATCCCGTTGGACCGGTTCTTTTTGTGCTGCTCTTTATGCGCGGATCTCGTCGCGGTGGTCCAGCCACCACTGGCCGATGGTGTGGTACTTCTCCTCGAAGCGTCGGTCCCAGACCAGGAAACCCGTGATCGGAGCCCGCAGCCGGGTACGCCGATTCGCCTCGTGCAGAACGACGAAGTGAGTGCCTAACACACGCTCCGTGGTCACCGCGCGCACATCGCTCCAACGGATAACCCGGCGACGCAGGTTGCGCACTCGTGCCTCGGTCGGGGTCAGCGTGATGCCGAATGAGCGGCCCAGCAGCACCATCACCAGGAAGAACAGAACAACGATCGCGTCCGTGACGAAGCTGACCTCGAAGATCTGGTGTCGCTCGGTGGCGGTCAGTCCGTTGGCCGCGGAGGACGGCGGCCCCAGCAGCTGAACGATCCATTCCGCGCTCAGCACAATTGGAATAGGCAGGAGCGACGGCACCTGCTGCCAGAACTTGAGCCGGAAGCGGACCTGTTCACGTTCCGACTCCGACGTCCGATCCTTTACTTGACCTGCTGACATCTTCCCCACCCTGCTGTATTTGTTGCCCCATGATAGGGCTGATATAGCTCGTGCGGCGGGCCACGTAGTTGTGGTCGAGCAGGTTGGTGTTGTCGACGTACTGGTCGATGGCGCCGACGGGTGGGAGCTGACGGAGGACGGGGTCGGTGATCGTCGCGAGCAGCGCGTTGGCGAAGCGGTCGGCGCCGATGACCTGGAACGGCCGGCCGTAGTAGTCGCGGACGGTCGTATCGAGCGGCTCGGTGAGGGCGAGTGCGTTGTGCAGCGCCGCTGCGAGCTCATAGGCCGCGGAGAGATGGCGCTCGCGGTCCTGCCAGGTTCGGGCCGAGAGCGCGTCGGTCAGGTGCGGAGTGAGTTCGTCGGCGCAGGGCAGAGCGGCGAAGGCGGTGCCCAGCCACTTGCTGTACGGCGGATAGACCCGGTCCATCAGCAGACACAGCTTCATCAGATCACGCACTTGCCGCGCGGCGACGACGGCCGACCCCACCTCGTCCCCGACCTCGCCGCAGCGACCGACGAAGGCCTCTTCATCGCACAGGCGCATCCATTGGCAGGCGAGGATGTAGCGCCAGACGTCATCGGGATACCAGTTCAGCCTCTTGCGATAGTCCTCAAGGAGACCCGTCCCGTCGTGAAAGACCTCTCCCCCGGTCAGCTCGCGCAGCATCTGGGTCGGGACCATCAGCCACTCAGCCGCGGAGAGATCGCCGGACGCGTCGGCCGCCAGCTTCTGCGTGAAGTATTCGTCGAGGGGCAGGATGTGCACCCAGTGGTGCGACGGCGTGCCATGCGGAAACACGAAGCGGACGCGACTGCCGCGGAACTCGGCCGGGAGCTCGCGGTCAAGGACGGCGTCGAGGGACGCCGCGTGCGCATTGAAATGGTCACCGGCGAGGAAGACCTGGAGCCGCGGACCCCACGCGTGGTCCATCGAGCGCTCGGTGTCGAATCCCTGCACGTCGGAGCCCCAACCGAGCAGACCTACGGAATAGGGAATCCCGTCCATCCCGGAATCGAGTAAGGGTGCGACGACCTCGGTGTAGAACTGCCGGGCAAGCTCAAGGCCGGGGGTGAACGCGCGTGTCATGGCCGTCACCCTGCCAGGACGCATCCGCCTGCTGCCAGCGATTAAGTTCGGGGGCCGATCGGGCCTTGGCCCCGCACGGACACCGGACACAGTGGCGGCAGGAACCAGCCGAACACGAGATGCAAGCCGAAATCGCTAACAACACCGCGGTGGAAGCTACGCGGAAGCCGCGACGAAGCGACCTTGGACCTCGGACTTCAGCTCCCCTTGGTCAGCCGGACGAGCGCCTGAACAGCAGCGTCGACTCCGCCCGCGGCCCTGAACGACGCGGCGACGCGTTCGGCGGCGGCTCGGTAGCCGGGCTGGGTCAGGATCTTGTCGAGGGCTACGCCGATCTGCTCGGGGCGCGCTCGGCCGAAGCGGATGCGTTCGGCGACGCCCGCGTCTACGGCCTGCTGGGCGACGATGGGCTGGTCGTCGCGGATCGGGGCCAGGACCAGCGGGATGCCGTGGTAGAGCGTCTCGCAGACAGTGTTCTGACCTGCGTGGCAGACCACTGCGCTGCTTCGGCGGAGGAGTTCCAGTTGGGGGACGTGCGGGGCGATGAGGGCGTTCGGCGGGGGCTCGGTGACCGCGTTGGCCGGGTCGGCGATGACGGCGTAGATGTCGGGGCGGTCGGTTACGGCCTGGGCGCAGGCGCGCAGGAAGTCGCCGCCGGCGTCTACGTTCGCGGTTCCTACCGAGATCAGCACGATCGGCTTGGTGCCGGGCTCGGGGAGGGCGTGCCAGGGAAATTCGGGGTCTGATGGACGTTCGGCGATGGAGGGGCCGACGTAGCGCAGGGTGGATTCGAGTTCTGCGTGGCGGCCGGAGAGTTCCTCGCTGCTGTAGGCGAGCACGAGGTGCGGGGAGAAGCGGAGGTCACCGTACGTGCGCTGATACCGCTCCGACTCCCCCGCCTCCGGGTCGCCGTACTTGAGCTCAAGTCCTAGCAGCATCTCGCGGACCCAACTCGCGACCTTCGGCATGCCGCCGAGCGGGTCGGCGAGTTCAGCGACCGCGGTGGCCGAGGTGGCCCACGGGATGCCGAGACGCTCGGCGACGACCGCTCCGGCCACGGCCTGCTGGTCGACCACGATCACGTCCGGCTTGAACTCGTCCACGGCCGCGTCCACGCCGGGGATCATCGCCTCGGCCAGCGGGATCAGGAACGCCTCCCAGAGGAACTTGAGCGCCGCGGGGCCGCGCAGGTCGGCGGAGCGTCCGCCCACGGCTCCGTCGCCCGTCCCCGGCAGCGTGCACGGGAACACCTTCGCCTGCGGGCCGACGAGACGGGCGACCAGTTCCGCGTGCCCGGCCCAGGCGACCTCGTGCCCCTGCTCGGCAAGTCCGGCGCCGATGCCGACGGTCGGATTGATGTGGCCCACCAGAGGCGGGACTACGAAGAGGTAGCGACTCACGTGGCTACCTCGACAACCCTCGGTAGGCGCGTTCGCGGCGACGCTGTGCCCATGATTCGCTCGCAAGCTCGCTCATGCCGCCGTGCTCGCTCCCGCGCCCGCGCCGATCTCGTCGAGCCGGTGCTCGGCGATCCAGCTCAGCAGCAGGTCGAGCACCGTGGCCGGGGCCTCGACCAGCACCGAGTGCTCCAGGTCGGGCAGTACGACGCTGGTGCAGCGCGGCATGTGCCTCTCCAGCAACGGAGCCTGCACGGCCAGTTCGCTTTCCGAGCCGTAGATCGCGAGCACGGGGCAGCTGATCGCGGCGAACTGCTCGTGGGTGAGGACGCGGCTGGCCGGGATGTCGCGCTCGAACGTCGTCGCGTCGAGCACCTTCTTCGCGCGCTTGGCCCGGCGCGCCAGGTGGGCGCTGAACTTGAGGGTGAGCCACGCGGTGGCCTCGAAGCTGCCCAGCTTGGCCGCCGCGCGGTGCAGGGCCGCGGCCATCTTCTCCGCCCACTCCGCGGTCGTCGGCTCGGACTCTATCGCCGCGACGCCCGCCACGCGGTCCGGGTGGCGCTCGGCGAATCCGTAGGCGACGGTGCCGCCGAAGGAGTTGCCGACCAGGTATACGGGGCCGTTGATCTCGAGTGCGTCGAGCAGCGCGGCGAGGTCCTCGACGAAGGTCTCGACCGTGTAGCCGCTCTCCGGCCGGTCGCTGTTGCCGTGCGCCCGCATGTCGTACATCAGTACCCGCATACCGGCGTCGCGCAGCTGCTTCGCCATGGTGAAGTAGTAGCTGGCCAGGCTGTCGATCAGCATGCCGTGCACGCACACGATCGTCGGGGCGCTCGGATCCCCGTTCGTCGGCAGGCCGAGCTCGTAGTTCTGCTTGATGCCGTTGGCGATGATCGTCGGCATGCGGATCAGGCCTCGCTCTCGCTGCTCAGGGCTGCGGCGACGTACTCGACCAGTCGGCCGACCGTCAGGGAGATGATCTCCTCGAGTTCGAGGTCCGCGATGAACTCGGCGAAGTTCACCCGGCTGCCGTAGCGCTCCTCGAGCTTCCCGGCGAGGGTGACGAGGTCGATGGACTCGAGTTCGAGGTCCTCGTGGAAGCGGGTCTGCATGGCTATCTCGGCGTCATCGAGCCCGTATTCGTCGAGGATGCCACGCAGCAGATCATCGATCTCGGCGAGGACGGTGTCGGTGGGAACGGTTTCGGCCGGCATGGCGTCGGTGGTGGTCTCCGTCATGATTCAGCTCTTTTCGTGCTGGGGGTGGGTGCCTGCGCCCTCGGTCCACGCGACCTGATAGCGGCGGTGATTGGGTAAGTCGTCCGGGTTTTCGAGCGCTGCTGTGCTCACGCGGTAACGACGGACGGGTGTTTCTGGGCCGCCGCCGTGCCGAGTCTCGACGATGAGCTCGGCGGTGTCGGCGGAGGCGGGTGCGGCCCGGACGACGACGAAGGACTTGGGCGCGCCGTCGAGCCCGGTCCCCTCCGCCTTGGCGACCGCTTCCTTCGCAGCCCAGAAGCGGGTGAACCACAGGGGTTCCGCCTCCTCGGGCGGCGCCGGGTCGACGGCCGCGAGCGTACGCAGCAGTTCGCTTTCCGTGGTGGTGAAAGCGGCCTCGTACGCGACTTGGTCCCGCGGGACGACCTGCTCGACGTCGATGCCGACGCCGGGAGCGCCCGCGCCGCCGGGCCGGACGAGCGCGACGCCGACCTCGCCGGAGTGGGCGAGGGAGACGTGGTACGGCGGGAGTTCGGTGCCGTGCATGCCCGTGACGTACGGGCGTCCGTTCGGCTCATTGCGGACGTGGATCTGCGCCGGGTAGACGGGGCTACCGGCCTCAGACTCGGCGCCGGAATCGTCCCAGAGCCTGCGCCGCACGCCGTCCTTGACCGCCATCCGGCCGAGCAGCCATTGTGCGCGGACGCGCGGGGACTTGGCGTCGAAGTCGGCGCGCTCGGCCACGCTCAGGTAGCTGCGCATCCGCAGGTCCCGCGAGGCGGGGTCGGACCAGCGTTCGAATACGGCGATCCAACCGCCGGGCCGGACGTGCGAGAGCATCGCGGTACCCGGGGAACGGTCGAAGGCCCAGGTATCGGGGTGGCTGCCGAAGCGGCGGTTGGCCCAGCCGGTGAAGTCGGCCCACACCCGGCCGTCCACGACCAGTTGGGCGTCGGCGACGAGCTGCACGTCGTCGATCGTCTGAATCCTGATATGGCACGCGAGCTTCGTGCCGGGCGCGGGCGGCGGCCCGTAGAACGCGATCCGCTGCGCGCCGACCGGGAAGATCCAGTTCCGATATTGATGGCTGGCCATGATCCAGAAGCCGAGGAGCTGGCCGACGTTGTCGAGCAGCGCTCCCGGCGCCTCGGGCGCGGTGATCACGCCGCGCACGTGCCGCTCCCCGATGGCCGTCAGTTCGGTCAGCGCCTGGAAGCGCGGGCCGTGGAACATCCAGCGTCCGGAATAGAGCTCGGCCGCGGTGATGGGCGGTCGGTTCTCAGTGGCCGGGTCCGCCGTCGGCCAAAGTGCGGGCGACGCGGGGTACGTGGGGGCGAGCTCAACCGTCGAGCGGGCGTAGGAGCCGAAGCCGACCTTGATCCGGCGGGGTGCTCCAGGCTCGGGCGCGGTCGAGATCTCGACGTCGACCGGCGGGATGACGGCGGTCCAGCGGTCGAAGCGGGCACCGTGCAGGGCGATCGCGCGCAGGCCCGGGCCGGGAGCGCGGGTTTCGGCGGCGTCCACCATGTGCTGGACGACGGTCGTCGCCGGGACGACGGGGAAGTGGTCTGAGACGTCCGGCCAATCAGCACGCTGAGCGAAGAAGCAGTGGTCGATCAGATAGGGCATCTTCTCGATGTCCACGCGGAGGGTGATCGGACCCGTGGGTGCGGGGGCCGGGGCGGGCGGCGGAATCGTGGGCTCCGGCCTGAGGAGACGTTGCGTGCCTCGGGCGGCGAGGACGGCGTTGGCGGACGCGGCGGTCTCCCGCAGCAGGGCCGCGAGCTCGGCCGCGACGGGCTGGCTGGTGGCGAGGGCGTCCAGGGCGGAGAGTTCGGTGGTGGCGCTGGGTGTTGATATCGCGAGCTTCGGGGCACGTTCGCCGAGGGTGACGAAGGCGGACCCTAGGTCCAGCTTCGTCGGCGTGCTGCTGGGGTTCTTCTTCGCGACAGGTGCGGCGGACGCACCGAGCTCGTTCGTCTCCAGCCCCTCGACCCACAGAGCCGCCGCGACGCGCCGGAGCTGCTCAAGGCCGCTGCGCTGCGGTGAGTTCGCAGGGATGGAGAGGTGGTCGCGGCCGGTCAATACGTCGCCGATGACGGTGGCCAGCGCGCCGGTTCCGGTCTGCACGAAGACGCGGTATCCGTCCTCGTACATCGCGTCGATCATCTGCCGGAAGCGGACCGGCTCGACGAGGTGGCGCACGAACAGCTCGCGCACCTGCTCGGCGCCATCGGGGAAGGGCGCGGCGATCGTGGCCGACCAGACCGGGACGGCCCGCGGGTGCAGCTCGAAGCGGCTCGTCCACTCGAGAATCGGGCCGAGGTAGGGCCCGAGCATGGGCGTGTGAAAGCCGGATCGGAACGGCAGCCTTTGGCACAGCACGTTCTGCTTCCGCAACTGCCTCATCAGCCGGTCGATCTCGTCCTCAGGCCCGCACACAATGCACTGATTCGGCGCGTTGTCGTGCGACAGGACGACTCCCGGATATCCGGAGTCTTCGAGTACGGGCATCACCCGGTCCACGCCCGCGCCGATGGCACCGAATACGAGGCCTGGCACGCGCAGCGAGTCGGGGTCGAACTCCTCGATGAACCGGTCTACGGCGGGGCCGGAATACAGGCCCGCGCTGATCATCGCGGCCCACTCGCCCACGCTGTGCCCGGCGACGGCGTCCGGCTGCACACCCATCTCGCCGAGGGCGCGCGCGAGCAGTCGGCCGACCTCGACGACGCCGACGCTGTGCGCACCGACGCCGGTGGACGCGTCGTGGCCGGTCAACCGTAGCCCGAGCTGTGCGGCCACGTCGTCCACGCGAGGGGAGAAATCAGCCTCCAGACCCGGGAACACGAACGCGATGCGGCCTGCCGGATCTTCACCGCCAGATCCGCGGAGCAGAGGCTTCGGGCTGAACCAGATGTCGCTGCGACCGCGCCACGGCTTGCCGTTGGTCAGAATGCGCCTGGCGAGCGTGAGTTTCTTCGGGGTCGGGTCGGCGATCGCGATTCGACACGAGCCTGACAGGTCAGCGTTCTGCGTCTCCCCCGCATCGAGGAGTTCGAGCAGCGCGGCGGGAGATTCCGCGGCAAGGCGGAGGATGCGTTCGGCGGAGGGCTGGGAGACCACGATCCCGGTTGAGGCAGGCGCGGAAACCGGGGCCTGCTCCAGCACGACGTGCGCGTTGATGCCGCCGAAGCCGAACGCGTTGACGCCCGCGCGACGTGGTCCGGCGCCTTCGGGCCACGGTCGGGCCTCGGGGATCGGCGCGAAGCGCGTCGACTTCAGATCAGGGTGCGGATCCTCGCAGTGCAGGCTCGGCGGCAGCACGCTGTGATAGACGGCGAGTGCGGTCTTGATCAGGCCGGCGATGCCCGCAGCCGGCATCGTGTGTCCGATCATTGACTTCACCGAGCCGAGCGCGATCGGCGCGCTCTCACGGCCGTCACGCGGGCCGAAGACCTCGGCGAGCGTGGCTATCTCGGCGGCGTCGTCGGCCGGGTTGGCGCTGCCGTGCGCCTCCAGCAGACCCAGCGCGTCGGCGTCACGCGGATCGAGTCCGGCCGCCTCCCACGCGCGACGCACCGCGCGCACCTGACCTGCGGATTCCGGGCTGAGCACGCTGCCGGCACGTCCGCCGCCCGCCACACCGGTGCCGCGTATCACGGCGTAGACGCGGTCGCCGTCGCGCAGGGCGTCGTCCAGCCGCTTGAGCACGACGACGCCGGTGCCCTCGCCGATGAGAATGCCGTCGGCGCCGCGGTGGAAGGGGCGGCTCGTCTCGTTGCGGGAGAGCGCGCCGAGTTGGCTGAACGCGCTCCAGAAGGTGATGTCGTGGCAGTGGTGCACGCCGCCCGCGAGCATCACGTCGCAGCGCCCTGCGGCGAGCTCCGCGCCAGCCTGGTCGACCGCGACCAGGGACGAGGCGCACGCGGCGTCCACGGTGTAGGCCGGACCGCGCACGTCGAGCCGGTTGGCGATGCGTGACGCGGCCAGGTTCGAAACCATACCGAGCGCGGCCTCGGGCTTGTTCGGGCCGAGCGCGTCGGCGAACGCGCCGCGCACCTGCTCGATGCGGTCGGCAGGCAGTTCGGGCATGAGTTCGCGCAGCGTGCGGACCAGTTGGTTCGCCGTGCGCACGCGCTGGTCGAGCCGCGCGAGGCCGGGCGTCAGGTAGCTGCCACGACCGAGCACCACGCCGACGCGGTCGCCGTTCGGGAGCCACCCGCGTCCGCCCGCGTCCTCGATCGCCTCGGCGGCTACGCGCAGCGCGATCAACTGGTCCGGCTCGGCGGCCGCTGCCGAGTCGGGGCTGATTCCGAATTCGAGCAGGTCCACCGAGGCGAATTCGTCCACGAATCCGCCGCGCCGGCAGTAGACCCGGTCGGCGCGGTCCGCGGACGCGGCCGGGTCGTAGAACTCCGGGTCCCAGCGGAAGGCGGGGACCTCGGTGACCGCGTCCACGCCGCCGACGATGTTGCGCCAGTACGTGTCCAGGTTCGGCGCGCCCGGCATCATCGCCGCCATGCCGACGATCGCGATGGGGACGGACGTGGTCGGAGCCGGACTCGGAGATACGGTCGACGCCGCGGACTCACTCGCGGTCGCCGCCGAAGCCATGGGGGTGTCTACCGATGCCTGGGCCGTCATCGGGCCGCTCACCAGCCCGAGGCCGTGTAGACCACGCCGGGGGTCGACCCACTGCCGAAGGCCAGCTCCCTAAGCACTGCCAGCGCGCCCTCCTCCGGGTCGATCAGG
>Ga0073928_10003909_pt1 | contig 22775 bp, 22 predicted proteins | sample PaiPotPPA55metaG_FD_76969 | JGI IMG/M metagenome (GOLD analysis project Ga0073928, IMG submission 76969) | Iron sulfur acid spring bacterial and archeal communities from Banff, Canada, to study Microbial Dark Matter (Phase II) - Paint Pots PPA... ...
CTTATACCTGGGGCGGCATTGTTGTGGTGGTTTTCGCGTCGGTTGTGGGCGATGTTTTTCTGGCGCGCGCCATGAAGCAAGTCGGCGACGTGCATGAACTGTGGCGGGGCGCCGGACTGTGGCCCGTGGTTACGCGCACCTTGGGTAATTCGAACTTCTTCTTGGGCGTGACTGCGATGGCCGTCGCCTTTTTCAGTTTGCTGTTTGCGCTGTCGTGGGGAGATGTGAGCCTGGTTGCGCCTGCGGCCGCGTCGCTCACATTCATCGGCAACGCGTTCGCGGCGAAAATCTTCCTGCATGAAAGAGTGGATCGGCGACGTTGGATTGCCGCCACCTTGGTAGCGGGGGGAGTGGCGCTGCTGGCGGGGTAAAGCGAGCCGGTGCGGAGTTCCACCCTTCCGCGAAAAGCGCGAAAGGATGGAGACTCCAGCTTAGGCCGAGACGGACCACACTACTCTTCAGATTCTCGACCGCGTTCTTCTTCCCGGAGGAGGTGCTTGTCGATAGAGTCTGCTACCTGGTTGCCCAAAGTCTTGCCGGCGATGTGGTCGGTGCGGAAGTGTTGTCCGGCAAAAATACGGCTCAGACCAGCTTCCTCGGCGGCTGCGGAGAAGCTGTTGAAGTGACGAGTGACTCCTGCCAGCGATTCGGACGTGACGTCGAAGGTGAACCGGTCGCCAAAATAAAAGACCAACACGGTCGCGCCCGCTTTGCTGATGGCGCTGTGTGCTCCGGGGTACGAAGGATCGGGAGCGGTCTTCGAGCCTAGCGGAAGCCAGTTTGGATCAGCATCGGTCTGCGGATTTCCGTCCGTATCCGCCAATCGCACCGCAGTCACCGGACGCCAAAAGTTGTACACGTACTTGGCCTCGAAAAATGTGATGGTCGTGTCGGCAAGGCTTATATTCAGCAGAGCAAAAAGCCGAGCGCTATCCTCGAGATTGAGGCGGTGCGCAAGCGCGGCAGTCTGCGCGATCTCGTTCCAGAAGTCCTGGATGTTACCGTTCCAGAACATTCCTATCTGAGTTTGGTCCGCGGTCCGCGTCGTGCTGGTAATGAATCCTACGTCTTTGACCTCATTGAATGCGTCGGAATAAGTGTCGCTCGTGAGCTCTGGCGGAGGGCCGGGACGAAACTGATCCGCTCGCTTCAAGGCAAAAGGAGTGACCTTAGGCCACTGGGTGAAATCCGCGGCCGCGAAATTTGGCGGCGTCAACTGGTAGTCGCCGGGTTGAGTCCCAGGAACGTACGTCGGTTGCTTTGCATTCGCTCCATCGAGAGCGCGCACGGCGAGCAATTGGCTGGCGACCGCCTGCCCGACGGCGATTCCATCTGCTCTTCGATCGTTGTCTGGAAGCTGCGCCAGGTCCTGTTGCAGCTCTGCATCCAACGATGGTTGAAACTTAGGATATAGGGACACCAGGACATCGTGAGCTGCCTGGTCGGCCGCGGCGATCGTGGACGCTCTCCTGGGAACATCTGAAAGACGCACAAGGTATGGCTTGAACTTAGGCTCGATATTGTTGACGGCGTCGTAGATCGCGGCGTGCAAAATTGCAAAATTGCGAGTTGAGTGAATCGTGGCTGGTTGGGCACCGGCCGTACGAACGATCGTCAGAAGAGTTCTATTCCACTCGATCACGGGGTTGATCGGCTGAGCGGCATTGTCGTCTTCGTCCATCGCGGCTTTGGCAAGGGGAGTGACCTGCAAGAAAGCGCAAATCAGCGCAAGCGTGAGCAAAATTCTGGACATGGATTTTTCTAACCTCATTCATTTGTTTGTGCGATGACCGGTGCTTGGCGATGAGAGACACCACTGCGCTCCGGCTTGCAGATGTCCAACTGAACGCAGCGGGAAATATTCCAGTCTGGCTGTAAAAAATTGGTAAATTACTGCAGGCGGAAACTTGTCTTAGCTGTCCTTGCGGTAGAGGAGGTCGCGCATGGCGCGTCTGCGGGCTTCGTTCGCTTCCTTCAACGTCTTGCGCTCGTCGGCGTCCATGCTCGGTCTGGCAGCGGGGGAGTCGGCTTCCTCGGCACTGCAGGCTGGGCAGCGGTTGGCGAAGCCGGGTTTATCCGGTTTGAGCTCGAATTCTTCTGAGCAGACCGCACAGATTCGGAGAGGAAAAGCCATTCCAGCTAGTATTTTACAAGGAATGTGAGCCTTGGGTTAGCCGGTTTCGAGTGCGTCGTCGGCTCGCCCGGCGGAAACCCTATCGGCTCGCGGCTCGGGTTGATGGCGGGGGAGCAAAGTAGCGCACGGTGACGTCGTCGCCAAACTCGGCGACTCGAGTATTGGGCGGACGGCGGCGCTTGGCTGTGGATTTGTTTGTGAATACGCGCATGGTGACATCGTCTGCGACGTAATCCACTTCATTCGGCCCTTTCCGCACTTGCTTTAGCGCGGCGCCTGCATGCTTCGACTGCCTAGGGGATGGGTCTAAAGAAGCCTGTGGGTCTAATGAAGCTTGTGGGTCTTGGGACGCGCTTTTTCCGGGAAGCGGCTTCGGCGGTTGTTCCTGCTGATTGATGGTGGAGGAATTCGACTGGGTTGAAGATTCCAAGAGCTTAGCCGGGACGCGGCCCCTGTAGGCGATTAACGCGGTGAAGGCAAGAACGATGACAATCACTTCCAACGCCAACCTGCGCCGTCCGTTGAGCCAGTTCGCAGTTTTCGCGCGCCTCGCAAAGGTCGCCGCAATCAGGGCTGATCGTTTGAGGGCTGACAGCGACTCCCTGGCCGCCCCTGAGGATGATTGTCGCCAGCGGTGGGGCCATGATGAGCTCCTCACACGCTGGGCGAAGACCGCCGCGCGTGAGGCTGAACGTTTGAAGCTTGACGACAAGTCTCCGGCTACGCCCAGAGATGATCGTCGCCAGAGGTGGGGCCAGGATGAGTTCCTCACACGTTGCGCGAACACCGCGGCATGTGAGGCTGAGCGTTTGAAGCTTGACGACAGGTCTCTGGTTACGCCCAGAGATGATTGTCGCCAGCGGTCGGGCCAAGTTAGGTTCTTCGCACGCTGGGCGATCACTGTCGCACGCCATGCTGAGCGTTTAAAGGTGGACGACAAGTCTCTAGCCGCGGCAAGGGACGAGCGCCGCCAGCGGCCAGGCCACGTTGAAGTTCTCGCCCGCTGTGCGAGCGCGGTCGCGATCAGAGCTGGACGTTTGAATACAGACGACAAGCCGCTGGAAGCGGCGGGGGTCGAGCGGCGCGGGCGGCTAGGCAAACGGATGTGCGTCACTTGCCGGGTGAGCAGGCTTGCGAGCCAGGCTGACTGCTTGAATACCGGCAACTTCATGATGTCGGCCAACACGGCTCCGCAACGGGCGTAGAGAGTATGCTCGTTTTCGGGAAGCATCATGAAATCTGGAGGAGGGATGAAGTTCTCGATGCTTTCGTAGTTCTCGGACGGAGGCAACGCGAAGTTCTCGTCAGCCGGGGAGACAAAGTTCTCGCCATCGGCGGGGACTGGCTCAAAAAACGCGGGACTGGGCGTCAGTTCGGCGGCAAGGCTTTCTTGTGGTTCCTGCGGGACGGGGGGAACCAGGGCCGCTTCGATTTGCTCCGCCATCAGGCGATAGGTGCGGACCTCGGAATCGTGAAAGATATGGGGTTCGTTAAAGCGGACGTCGAGCACTCCTGCGACCGCGCCCTGGAAATAAATTGGCAGGATAAGGAGCGAGCTAGCTCCGAACTGGCGACAAATGTCGGCTTCGATCCGAGTATCGGTCTGCGCGTCCTCAACACGGAGAATCTCGCGGTTCGTCCGCGTCGTGGCCGAGGCCGTCAGCGAGGCCGCCACTCGCCATCCGATGCAGACCGCGCTGCTCCCGGAGCCGGCGCGGTACCTGAGGTGATCTCCATCGACCAGAGCGATCGCGACTCCAGTAGCGTTGGCGACGGTTCTCGCCGACTCCACGATGTGACGCAGGGCGCCATCCAAGCTGAGCTTTCCGCTTCGAACCGAGCGTTGGACTTCCATGATGTCGGAGAGGCATCGGGCATTGATCTGACTTTCCTGCACCGCAAAAGCGTTGGCCAAAAACTGCTGTAGAGTTTCGCGATCGAAGCTGGAAGGGATTTTCATACCGCGGCGATTGCCCGAAGAATGCCGGCGTGTTTGGATGCCAAACTAATCCGGGCCGTTGCCGCTTATTCTATAGCCACGTAGCTCACAAAGAAACACTCTGTCGGATGCAAGTGCCGTAGGGTCGTGGCGGGTCCGGACGGGATAACGAACTTTGCAGTCTCACCACAGGTTCCGCGCGAGATCCCTTCGGCTTCTCTTCGGGGCAGGCCCTCCTCCGCCTGAAAAGCGGCTCCGTCAGGATGACGCCCCGAAAGAAACGAAGTACAGCGGTCAGATTTCGGGCTGGGCTGTGCCTTTTGCGATCGCTTCGTCGAGAAGTTGCTTCATCTGGCGCGTGGCCTGCTCGGCCAGTTCACCCTGTTGGCGGCCGAGTTCGCCTTGCTGTTCGCCGAGTTTGCCCTGCTTTTCTCCAAGAACACCCATCTCTTCTCCCAGCTTGCCTTGCTGATCGCCGGCATGGGATTGGAGGTTACCTATCTTGCTCTGCAGTTCTCCAATCTCGGACTGGATGTGCCCGACTTGCTCCACTGTGGCGCCGCTGGAACTGAGTTGCTTCAACTCCGCTTTCAGTTTCTCGAGGTCGGTGTTCATGTCGGGGACGTTGACGCGAATCTGTTGCATTTTGGCGCCTAGTTCCTGTTGTTGTTTGCCCAAGGCCTCCTGCTGTTTGCCGAGCGCTTCCTGTTTCTTGCCGAGCTCTTCTTGCGGCTGCCAGAGTTTTTTGGCGCGATCGACGGTGGCCTGGTCGCGAATGACGTAGGATTTTTCGTCGCGCTGGAACCAGATGAAGTCGCCGGGGATTTGCTTCCTGAGTTTCTCGACATGGTGGGCGTCTTCCGTCGAGCCGGACATGGTCAGGGAGTCGGTCTTGCCGGAGACGATGACGAAGCGCTGTTCGTCGTCGTAGCCGTAGTGATAAGAAAAGCCGCGCCCGGAGGATGAGCTTACCGATTCTGATTGACCAATCCCTGCAACCGAGGCTAGAGGTGCGATCGCAGCCACAGGAGCACTCGGACCGACGGGCGCCACCGGTGCTAGTTGTGCTCTGACGGTTGAACCGACGCCTGGTGCCGGTGCTGGCGGCGCAGCAGGAGGAGTGGGCCCGCTGGAAACGGGGCCGCCGGTCGTTCCGTCTGTCACTCCACTCGTAACTCCGGAGGCAGGACCTGGTTCGGGCGGAGGGGTCGTCTGCGACGAAGCCGGAGCTGCGGCGGCGGAGGAAGTGGGAGGTGACGCCTGATCTTGCGCGAACTGTGCGACGGGCAAGCTGACATGTTGGGCTGGGTGCGCAGATGCTGCGAGGTAGACGACTGGAACCGCAAGGGCAACCACCACAACGACAATCGATTTCTGGAGAGGCATAGCGAGAGATCCTTTCCAAGCGAGAATTCTTTCTACGCGATGTTCGGCTTGTCCTGCTTTTGCCATTGAGACGCCTGGCCACCACACTCTTCCCTGAGAGGCGTGCAGGGTTTCAAAGAATCCCACCAGGATTTCGGCGTAATGTTTGCGGTCGGCGCCGCTGGACAAGGCGGCTTCGTCGCTGGCTTCCTCGGCGAGGCCGGCTAGATGGCGAGCAAGCCACCAGGAGAGCGGGCTGAACCAGAAGATGGCGCGGTGCAGCAGGGAAAGGCGTTGAGTGAGGGGGTCGCGGCGGGCAACGTGCGAGACTTCGTGAGCGATAACGGCGTCGAGTTGGGCGTCGTCCCACTCGCGCCAGGCGGTGGGCAGCAAAATGGTGGAGCGCAGCGCACCCATCGTAACCGGAACGGAAATCAATTCGGATTCGGTGGCTTGCGGGATGGAGGCAAGGCTCCATGTGGATGCGCGCGCGGCGAGTCGCTGAGTCAGGCGGGAATCGTCAATTGGTTGCGAAGCCTGCAGCAGTCGCCGGCCGAACGCAAGGCCCACGAAGAATCGCGCGAGCAAAATCAAAGCGACGGCGAAATAGATTCCGGCTGCGACAACGCTCCAGCGAATTGACGACAGAGACGATTCTGAATGTGCAGAAGATGATGCATGGGGTGGGTTTATTGAATGCGCGTCGAGTGCGGAAGGCAGCAACGTCGTGATGAGCGCTAATCTTTGACCCCTCTGGGGCTGGCTTGCGCCGTGGGCTGCGTTCTGACGCCGCTCGGTGGCTTGGGGCGGAGGAGATTGTTCCGCGGTGCGGCTGAATGCTGCTCGCGCGTTTGCCAATTTGTGCTCTAGAAGCGCTGGAGCAGGGATCGGTAGTGTCGGCACCACTTGTTGAAGAAAGGGCATGGCGAGGGCGGCGTAGAGGACTGCGGTCCAGGTGAACAGGCGCAGGGAAGTGTTTTTCACGCGAAAGACCGAGAGCCCAAGTCCAACAATCACGCTTAGCGTCAGAACGCGAGCCGCGGGAATCCCGAAGTGCGCGAGAAATGTTACGGGCGCCGGGAGGGCGATGAGAGTCATGGCGTTTCCTTATCTTTAATCTTTAGTCTTTTATCTTTAATCTCTAGAAATCTTTTTTTCGACGATCTGCTTTTCAGCGATCTCATTCTCGGCAATCTTGCGGGCCAGGCGTTCCAGTTGCTTGCGATTAAGCACGGCGTTGTCCACCATGCCGAGCACGAGTTGCTCGGCCGACCCGCCGCAGAAACGGTCGATGATGCCCTTTACGGCGCGGACAGCGACGTTCTGGCGCGCGTCTGACGCCTTGTAAATAAACGTGCGGCCTTGAACCTGGTGCGTGAGGTAGCCTTTTTCTTCCAGCCGGCGCAGGACCGTGCGGATGGTGGAGTCCTTCATAGGCCGGGATGAAGCCAGCGCTTCCCGGCAAGCTTCGGAGGACGAGGGCCCGTGGGTCCAGATGTAGTCCATGACGAGCTGTTCGACTTCTCCCAAATTCTTTAGACGACGATTGAGTGTGTTAGTCATTGTAGCGTTACAATATGTAACATTTAGATAGAAGGTTGTCAAGAGGAAAAGAGAGGCGGGGAGTATGCTTTCCCTGGCGCGCTATAAAGTCGTGATCCACGCCGGAAGACTTACGTCGCCGCTGAAAAGCCGCGCCCTTTCACGGCAGGAATCTTTGTTCGTACTTGCCGGTGGGAGTGTGGTAGGGGAGAGTTAGGTGTCCAGAGTCCAAATCCCAACAGCAGGATGCAATTCATGCAATCCATTGTTTGTCTGCGCTGCAGGCGCGAGATCGAGGCAGGACACAAGTCGGTAGCGGTGTACATGTTTGCGCAGACCGTGGGAGTGAAGCCGCGGCAGAAGTCGGGGGCGCAGAGGATTTGCTTTTGTCCGCAGTGCGCGGTGTCGTTGGCGATGGGACTGCCGCCCGAGGGAGCGCTGAACATGGCGGCCTGGGAGATGATCCGCGACCTGGTGAGCTCGGAGCCTTCGTTAAATTATGCGGCTTGGGAGAGCTTGCGAAGCGTGGCCGGACTGCTGGGTTCCGGTGAAGATTCCTTTACCGATACGAGGGCTCGAATCCGCCGGGCGGGATAAACGAGTTTAGACATGCGTCCAACTCTGGGCAACGGCAAGATTTGTTACCTGCGGGTTCCGGCCGCGACATTGCGCGGTCTGCCGACTTCGGAGATCGGGTAGGCCATAGAGATCGTTCGACTGCGGTTGAGGTTCGCCTTTTCGGAGAACCTCAATCCTCGCTCAGGATGACAAAGTCCATGATCCTAGTCCGACTCCTACTTCTACGCCGGATGTTTTTCTATTCTTCGTGAGCCAGTGGCTGGCCATCGGGGCCGACCTGGATTTCGCTTTTCTTGCCGCCGCTTTGCACGACCGCTTCGTAGGCCACCAGTTTGTCGTGCTTGGTGAGGGACTCGACTTTGAGAATTTTGCCCGCACCGGCTTTGGCGAGGAGGGCATCTTTCACGGCGGAAGGAAGGGAGTCGATGGGTACTTGCTCTTCGACCTCGACGACCGCGCCATTGGCATCGATCAGGACGTCTTTGCTGTGGCCGTTGACGGTTAATTCGGCTTCGTAATTAAGCTGGCCGTTTTCTTTTTCCTGAGAGAATCCCCTGATCGTGGCCCCTTGACTCTGCGCCACTACCGTCTTTTCAACTGCCGGCGGTAGGTCTTTTCGCTCAATCTTTTTTTCCTGGGCGAGCGCGATGGGTGCAAGGGAGAGGGCTGCAACGACTGCAAAGTTTGCTATGCGCATAAACTCCTCGGAACAATTCTTGAAAACAATTTTTGAGAATGAGGTCGGCATTTGGGGGCTGCCACCCTATTCCGCTAACCACACCTTCATTACATGCTGCGTGGCTGAAGATTAAATGAAAGAAGTAGATGCCCGCGTGGCGCGCGGATTGTTGCGGGTCGCGTATGATATTTCCGAAAAACCATGGACAAGAAATTTCGCGTGTTTGCAACCTGTGATATTGGAGAAGCGATTGAACTGCTGCGCAAGCGGGGATACGAGGTTGAAGTTTATCCCAAGCCGGAAGCGCCCCCTAAGAGTTTGATCGTCGAAAAGGTGAAAGCGGGCGTAGACGCGCTGATCACGACGCTGCGCGATCCGGTTGATGCGGAAGTGTTTGAGGCGGGCAAAGGCCGGTTGAAGGTGGTGGCGCAGATTGCGGTGGGGTTTGACAACATCAACCGCGCGGACGCCAATCGCTACAAAGTTCCGTTCACCCATACCGCCGACGTGCTGACGGAGGCGACGGCGGAGTTTGCATTTTTTCTCCTGGGAACTTTGGCCCGGAAAATGTGGCCCGCGGAGCATCTGACCCGCGAGAACGAGTGGGGATACTGGCATCCGTATTTGCCGTTCCTGGGGGATGAAGTCACGGGCAAGACTGTGGCAGTGATTGGGACCGGTCGCATCGGGCTGGCGTTCATTAAGAAATGCGTCGGGTTCGATATGAACGTTTTGTGCTATGACCCGGCCTATGAGAATCAGGCGTTCGTGAAAACTATTCTGGAGATCAACGATCTGCGGCATGCGCGCGGGCTGACGAAAGAGAAGGCGTGGATTAAGTATGTGCCGTTTGAAGAGGCGCTGCGGGAAGCGGACTTTGTCAGCGTGCATGTGCCGCTGCTGCGGGCGGAGGAAAGCCCGACGCCCACGTATCATCTGTTCAACGAGAAGAATTTGCGGCTGATGAAATCCACTGCGTTTCTGGTGAATACCTCGCGGGGGCCCGTCGTGGATGAAGCGGCGCTGGCACGGGCGCTGCGGGAGAATTGGATTGCGGGGGCTGCCTTGGATGTCTATGAGAAAGAGCCGTTGCCAGCGGATTCTCCGCTGCGCGATCCGAGGATTTCGGACCGGTGCCGGTTGTTGCCGCACTTTGCCAGCGCGGCGCGGATCACGCGGCTCTCGACCGATCCGGAGAAAGGGATGGCGGGACGGTGTGCGCAGGGGCTGATTGACGCGCTCGAGGGCAACTACGGCGGAGACGTCACGAAGATGCCGTATGTGGTTAATAAGGAGGCGTTTGGCAAATAGTGCTTATAGGGAGAGGAATCAGGCTGGATACGGGGTTTAACTAAGAGGCATTAGAACGTTTCATGGGACCGTCGCGCACGCTTGCGCGTACAATACGGACTTAGGGTATCGAGTTGAAGGATCCGAATGAATAAGCGATGTTTGTCAGTTCTGTGTGGTGTGGTTCTTTGGGCTTCGGCCGCGGTGGCGCTCGATTCCGATGGCGGCCCGCAGTTGAAGCTGGTGCCGTCGCCCAAAGAGGTGCGACTGAGCGATGGCGGATTTCAAGTGGGACCGCGCACCAAGATTTTCGTGCAACTCGGGCATCAGTCCGAGGATCGCATTGCCGCGGAAACGCTGGCGGAAGAGGTTGCAGACCAGTCGGGCCTCAGGCTGAATATCCGCGGCATGAAGGCTGCCGGAAAGGCAGAGGGTGGCGCGATCGTGCTGGCGCGGTTGCAGGACGCGCGGGTGAGGCGGTTTTTGGCGCGAAACGGACTCAAGGCTGATGACTTAGTCGGTGAGGATGGCTATCTGCTATTTTCTGACAAGTCGCACTTGATTGTTGCGGCCAATACGGGCGAGGGATTGTTCTATGGTGTGCAGACGTTGCGCCAGTTGCTGCGGCCGGATGGGAAGGGATTGATTTGTCCGGCGGTCGGGATTCGAGATTGGCCCACGTTGCAGCGACGAGTCGTGCAAGATGATGTGAGTCGCGGGCCGGTTCCAGAGGTGGCGAAGCAGCTGTTTCGCGGGCCAGGAGCGTAGACGGACGCGATGAATGTGTGGCGCAGGCGCTTTTGCCCGCGACGGTTAGGCGCTGTCGGCAAGCGGGCAAGAGTGCCCGCTCTACGCTCAGGATGGACCCGCCCGGGGCCGTTTTACTTCCTATCGCATAGGTTCCCACTGATGTTTTCTGAACGGACCAAATGGAAGCTGGAGCAGAACCGGTTTACGAGGGCGCTGGAAGAGGTGCGCGCGCGCGGAGCGAAGGTGCTCGATCTCGCGGTTTCGAACCCTACGCGAGCGGGGCTGCAGTACGAGGAGCGGGCGATTCTGGGAGCGTTGGCGTCGCCGCGGGCGCTGGATTACGATCCGCAGGCGAAAGGGCTGCCCGAAGCGCGGGAAGCGGTGGCCGGGTACTACCGCGAGCAGCATGGGGTTCGGGGTCTGGATGGGGAGCAGATCATTCTCACGACGAGCACGAGCGAGGCGTATTCGTTCGTGTTTCGACTGCTTTGCAATTCCGGAGATGAGTTGCTGGTGCCGAAGCCGAGCTATCCGCTGTTTGAGTTTCTTGCAGATTTGCAGGACGTGAAGTTGGCTCCTTACGAACTGATTTATGATCACGGGTGGCAAATGGATTTTCCGTCGCTGGAGAAGGCGGTGACGGGGCGGACGCGGGGCGTGGTGGTGGTGCATCCGAATAATCCTGCTGGGTCGTATATGCACTGGGCGGAAGTGGAGACGCTGAATTCATTTTGTATGGAGCACAGACTGGCGCTCATTGCGGATGAAGTTTTCCTGGACTACGGCCTCGAGGATACGGTGCACGCCAGCTTTGCCGGGAATCGCAAGGTCCTGACGTTTACTCTGAGCGGCCTGTCGAAGGTTGTGGCGCTGCCACAAATGAAAATTGCGTGGGTGGTGACGAGTGGGCCAGAGAGCGAAGCTGCGGAGGCGATGGGACGGCTGGAGGTGATTGCCGATACTTATCTTTCGATGAATGCGCCGCTGCAGTGGGCCACGCCGGCGCTGCTGGCGCAGCGGAAAAATATTCAACCGCAATTGCTGGCGCGGGTAAGAACAAATCTAAGGGAACTCGATCGGCAGCTTGCGGCGCAGCAGGCCTGTCAGCGACTGAGCGTGGAAGGGGGATGGTATGCGGTGTTGCGGGTTCCGGTGACGCGGTCGGATGAGGACTTGGCGATCGAACTGTTGCGCGAGAAATCGGTGCTGGTACATCCCGGACACTTCTATGACTTTCCACGGGACGGATATCTGGTTCTGAGTTTGATCACGCCGCAGTTGGAATTTGCCGAAGGGATGACCGCGATCCTCCAGAGGTTTTCGTAGTTTCCATTTCCGCGCGATTCAGCCGGAATTGGGAGGGGAACGTGCGCGCCCAAATGGAAAACGAAGCGATTTAGCTTCCAACCCCTAAGGGTCACGATATCATCCTAGCTGGCCACTGGAGGAAAACTATGCACCGTGGAAATAAATATGTTGCCTCGCTGTTTCTCTCAGCCGCACTGCTGGCGCCCATGGGCGCTTTTGCTATAGCCGCACCGCAGGATGATCACGAGCGGCACGAGGAGAAGGAACGAGAGCGACGGGTTTACGATCCGTATCACAAGGATTACCACAACTGGGATTCGCGTGAGGACGGAGTCTATCGGCACTGGCTGGAAGAACGGCACCATGCCTATGTCGATCTAGAACACCTTAAGAGAAAACAGCAGCGAGAGTACTGGGAGTGGAGACATAGCCATGAAGAGCACGAGCACATGGACCACCAGTAGCCAAATCCTGAATTTGTGAAACGAACGGCGGAGGTCAATTCCTCCGCCGTTCTTTTTGGCAGAGGTTTACTGTTTAACGAGGAAGGGGTTAGTTTCGCGTTCTTCCCCAATGGTGGTCAGCGGACCGTGACCGGGAACGACCACGGTTTCGTCGGGCAGAGCCAGGACTGTGTCGTGCAGGGAATGCAGAATTTTCTGCATGGAGCCGCCGGGCAGATCGGTGCGGCCTATGGAGCCAGCGAAGAGAGTGTCGCCGGCGATGAGTTTATTGTCGGCGGCGAAATAGAGGCAGATGCTGCCTTCGGTGTGGCCCGGTGTGTGCAGGATGCCGGCGCTGAGCGAGCCGGCAGTGACCGATTCTCCGGTGGTCACGCTGCGATCGATTTCAACTTTGCCGGGCGGCGGCACGCCGAGCCAGGCTGCTTGCACGTCCAACATTTTCAGAAGAGCATAATCATTCTGGTTGAGAAGGATGGGGGCGCCAGTGGCAGCGCGCAGTTTCATGGCTCCGCCGACGTGGTCGATGTGAGCGTGGGTAACGACGATCTGTTTGACTTGTAGGTTGTGCTTGCGGACGAGGACGAGAACTTCTTGAATGTCGTCGCCTGGATCGATGACCATGGCTTCGCGGGTGGTTTCGTCGCCAATAATGGAGCAGTTGCATCGCAGCGGCCCGACGGGCAGGATTTCGTGGATCATGCGTCTATTGTAAGACGCTTGAGATGTCTGAGCTCGGTTCAAAAAGCTTGAACCGCAGAGGACGCGAAGAAATGCCGCGAAGGACGCGGAGAAAATCTTACGAGACACGGCGATTCAATTTAGTTCCCGATTGACTGCGACTTGCAGCGTGGAGTGCGCAGGGGAGACAATACGGGCCGCGAGGGGGGAGGGTTTGTGGCAGCGAAATATCGGCAGCATGGTTATCAGGATCGCGACCGCGAGTCGCGCAAGGGGTCGGGGGAGAAGTCTGGCGCGGCGCCGCCGAAAAGGGATGATACGTTTGGTCCGCGACCGGTCAATCTGCCGGGGACGCGGGCGGTTTCACGGTGTACGCAGTGCGGTACGGTGCTTCAGGGAATGCCGGCCAGCGGGCAATGTCCAAAGTGCGGGTTTGAGCTGCATTCGTGCAAGCAGTGTACGTATTTCGATCCGGGGAGCCGGTTTGAGTGCATGCAGCCGGTGAAGGAGCGGATTGCTAAGAAAGATGCAAGGAATGAATGCCCGCTGTTTGAAATTCGCGTGACCCGGGAGAAAGAGACTTCGACGCCTGCCAGCTTGCGGCCGAACGATGCGCGCGCGGCGTTTGAGAATTTGTTCAAGAAGTAAGTGCAAAGGCGATAACCACAGAGAGCACTGAGGGTCACGGGGGATTTACTGGGCCCGCTTTAGTGGCGCTCGAAGTGAAACCAACGGAGCTTTGCTCCGCGGACAGCCGAGAGCGGCTGTCCCCAAATCATCCCCACCAAACCGCGGACAGCCGAGGCGGCTGTCGCTACGTGAGTATTTATGGTTTTTGCGTTGGCCTTAGCAGGATTTCACTTACAAAGGATTGTGGGGCTTGCGTTACCAGCATGGCTACGGCGTGAGCAACGTCGTCGGGCTGAAGCATTTTCTTTGGGTCTTTGGCGGCGTGCGGGCCTAGCTCGGTTTCTGTGGAACCGGGACAGATGACGGCGGCGCGGATGTTGTGGGGGCGCAGTTCTTCCGCGAGGGAATATGTCAGGCCGTTGAGGCCCCACTTGGAGGCCGCGTAGGCTGCGCCTTTGGGGAGAGCGTTCTTTCCGGCCAGGGACGAGATGTTGATGATGTGTCCGGAACGGGCGCGAATCATCAGGGGAGCGAAGGCGCGGACGGAAAAATAGACGCCGCGCAGGTTGGTGTTGAGAATGCGGTCCCACTCCTCGGGCGGGAGCTCATGCAACAGTTTGGTGAAGCCGCCGAGGCCGGCGTTGTTTACGAGGATGTCGAGGCGTCTGAAAGTGCTGTCGACACGGGCGGCGGCGTATTCGAGTTGATGCAGCAGAGTTACGTCGCAGGGGATGACTTCCGTTTTGCCGCCTGCGGCGAGAATTGCTTTCGCGGTGGAGTCAAGCGTGGATTGGGTGCGTCCGCAGAGGACTACGCCGGCGCCCATGGAGGCGAGTTTGCGCGCGATGGCGGCGCCGATTCCGCGGCCTGCGCCGGTGACGAGAGCCACTTGCCCGGTTAAAGGTTGCTCGGTGTCCATATAAAAAGCTCTCCTGCGATTCGATCCGGATGCGGCCCAGCAGATCAGGAACATCCGCCGCCTCCGCTAAGCGCATCTTAGCAACAAATAGGAGGACGATTGGGAAGTCGCTTGCCTTCGGCGGGAGAGGTACTTATAATCCGGCGAGCCGGGAAAAAGGTTGGAAGCTTGCATTCGAGCCAGTCACCCCTTCTTCCCGGTGCCCTGCCAGGAAGCCGGGCATTCCAAAGCAGGATCCGGACGCAGAGTGGTCCAGCCGGAATGCGGTTGCTGCTAGTTTCAGAAACACGTTTCCCAGAAAAGCTGTTCCCCAAAAGATCCAAGGAGCCATACTGATGAAAAAGATTCTGCTTACGGTTGTGCTTGGGATTGCGGTGGGTGCGGCGGCACAGAGTAGTTCGCAGCCAGCTCCGGGACAACCGGCCACGCAGGGACAGACGCCAGCGCAAGGACAACCAGCCACGACGCCTGCGGCGGGACAAGCGCAAGCTCCCGCGCAGACCGCTCCGGCTGCAGCGCCGGTCATTAAAGATCCTGCCGAATACAACGCCTATGTTGCCGCCGTGCAGGCGACAGATCCCAACGCGAAGATCAGCGGGCTGGAGGCGTTTCTGAATCAATATCCCAATAGCGTGATGAAGAATCAGGCGCTGGAAATTTTGATGCAAACCTACCAGCAATCCAACAACATGAAGAAGACGATGGAGACGGGAACGAAGCTGGTGGCGGCAGATCCATGCAACGTGCGCGCTTTGACGCTGCTGGCCTACCTTGACCGGGTTGCCGCACAGGGAGGAGATCCCAATTCGAAGCAGTTGTTGGCGGATGGCAGAAAATATGGCGAGCAAGGCCTGCAGTGCTTGCCGAAAGCGTCGGATCCGGACATTTTGAAGATGAAAGATCAGATGACCGGGATTTTCAATGCGGCGATCGGAATTTCCTGCCTGCAGGATAAGGATAATGCCTGCGCAGTCGCGCACTTGAAACCTGCCGTCGACTCGAGTCCCGACAGTCAGAAGGACTTCAGCCTCGTATATCCGCTAGCTCTGGCTTATCTGGGGCAGAATCCGCCCGACTATCAGAATGGAATATGGTACGCGGCGCGGGCAGCGGCGGCTGCTCCGGATCAAGCTAAGGCGGGAATTGAGAAGTATGCGCGCTCGCAGTATGTGAAGTTCCACGCGGGAGATGATGGGTGGGCGGAATTGCTGGCTGCGGCCAAGGCGAACGGTCCGCAGGTTCCGGTCAAGCCCGCTCCTTCACCGGCAGAACAGGCGCACAACATGATTGCCACTACCTCGCCGGAGAAAATGGATTTCGCCACCTGGGAATTCGTGCTCAGTAACGGCAGCCCGGAAGATCAGGACAAAGTCTGGAGCGCCATCAAAGGCAAGGCTGTACAGATGAACGGCACCGTCATCAGTACAACCCCGACCGAGTTCATGATCGCCGGCAGTTCGGATGACATCGAGGCGAAGAAGGCTGACATTACTCTGAAGTTCGAAGAAAAGGTTCCGGTCCGGCTGATTCCCAAGGACGGAGCCAGCTTCGACTTTCAGGGCGAGCCGGCTTCGTATACGCCAAACCCGTTCATGATGGTCATGGAAAAGGGAACCTTGCTCAAGGCAAAAGCCGCGCCCGCGACACATAAGGCGCCAGTGCATCGTAAGCCGGCATCGCAGTAAGGGATGGCGGCTTTGATCGGCAGAAAGGCAGCCCGCGAGGGCTGCCTTTCTTTTGGTACGCGGTGCATGTTCGACAGCTTGCGGGTGCAAGTCCCGTCCCAATCTGATAGAGGGGAAGGGTGGCGAAGCGCAAGGGCGGCACCGCGAGGTGGGGTCTGAAGGAAGCGTGGAGCAAAGATACGGGCCGATGTACAAGAACCGGATCAGCCTAGGGCGTCGGACGAGTTGGCCAATGATAACGAAGTCCGTATCCATCAAGGACGCTGGTGGTAAATCCGGCGGCCGGGTATCGAAAGCCGTCGAGCTTATCGCGGGGGAGCTGTTGCATGGTCTCGAATTCGTGACTGAGGAGGGAGTGATCCATCCTGACCCTGCAGCCGCAGTTAGCAGCGGGCGTAGTACTCACGCGAGTAAGGAAGGCCCAAACAGTAAGAGTGAATCGTAGAACGTCGAACTCGTGGGTGGCATTGCGCCGGCCCATCAGCTTCGGCTGAGCTTTACCGGTTCAGAAGACGGGGAAGCCGAAACGGCAACCGGTAGAGCGGCGAAGCCCTGCGGCGAACGACGATTTGAACCTCACGGCCTCTGCGGGCTTTAACTTACTGAACCGCCGTATGCGGACCCGCCTGTACGGTGGCGTGGGAGGGGCGAGCGGGTGACCGCTCCCCCTATCCGGATTGCTGCTGCTTCATGCCTGTGCCGATGAAGGCTGGAAGAATTAGCGGACAATCTTTTTTTCCAGGGTGACGGGACGTGTACTGCGGGGTGGGCGCTTGGCGCCATCGCGGAGCTGGCGGACATCAATTTTCAACTCGCTGATGGTCCGGCTGAGGGTGTTGCGATGCATGCCCAGTTCGCGGGCGGCGCGGCACTGGTTGCCTTTGTTTTCCTGGAGAACGGTCAGGATGAAGCGTTTCTTGAACTCGCGAACTCCCTCGGAGTAGAGAATATTGCTTCTGTACATCTGCAGGATAAGCGCTTCCAATTGATCTTTCACGATGCATCTCTCTCTTTGCGATGAATTTTTGACTGTACTGCGGCCTATCTTGGCGTGGCAGCACGGGCGCCGGCCTTTTGCGGAGCCTGATGGAGGAGATCCAGACCCTGATAGAAACGAGCGCGCAACTCCGAGGGAGCCAGCCAGATCGCTGCCCGGCCCAGTACGAGGAAGTAGGGCGCCAGTTGCGAATTCTGCAGCAGCTTCGAAGTCGGCTCGAATGCCGTCATACCCATCAGGATCACCGCCACCATCAACCCGCCTTTCAGCAGTCCCAGGATTGCGCCAAGGAAACGGTCGAAAGCGCTGAGCCCGGATTCTTTCATCACCCAACGCGCGATCTTGGCGGCCAGACCGAAGACGAGCACAATGGCAAAAAAGATGACGAGAAAGCCGAGAATCTCAGCTAACCACTCATTCTTCATAAACCTTTCAAACCACCCTGCGAGGCTGCGATACTGCCACGCAGCCACGATGTAGCCCACCACCAGGCCAGCCATGGTTAGAGCCTCAGAGAAAAAGCCCTGCAGGGCGGCTGTGACGACGTTCACAAATACGAGCGCACAAATGATCCAGTCCGCGAGAGTCATGTCGTGCTCCTGCGGGTTGAGATCGGACGAAACGAGCAGCTACGCATCCAGCTTGTGACCGGTCAGCTGGAAATAAGCCTCAAGGTATTTTTCACTAGTGCGCAGAGCCACGTCCGGCGGGAGGGCCGGGGCAGGCGGTTGCTTGTTCCAGTGAATTTGCTCGAGGTAATCGCGAACGTACTGCTTGTCATACGAATCCTGCGGCCGTCCCGGAGCGTACTTGTCGGCGGGCCAGAAGCGGGAAGAGTCGGGAGTAAGGACTTCGTCGGCCAGGGTGATGCCCTTGGCGGTGCGTCCAAACTCGAACTTGGTGTCGGCGATGATAATGCCGCGTTGCCGGGCATAAGCAGCGGCTTTCTTGTAGACGCGCAGCGTGAGATCACGCAGATGGCTGGCGGTCTCGACGCCGACCAGTTTGCACATCTCGTCGAAGGAAATGTTCTCGTCGTGTCCGGTTGTGGCTTTAGTGGACGGGGTGAAGAGGGGCTCCGGGAATGCGTCGGATTCTTTCAGGGCGGCCGGAAGCTTGATGCCGGAAACGCTGCCCGTGGCCTTGTATTCCTTCCAGGCGGAGCCGGAAATGTAGCCGCGGACCACGCATTCGACGGGAAACATTTCGGCGCGCTGCACCAGCATGGAGCGGCCACGCAACTGGTCGGCATATTTGCGGACGGCTGCCGGGTACTGGTCTACGTTGGCCGTCATGAGGTGGTTGGGGACGATGTCGGCCAGATAATCGAACCAGAACATGGAAATCTGGTTCAGCACGCGTCCCTTGTGGGGAATGCCGGTAGCCAGAATGTAGTCGAAGGCGGAAATGCGGTCGGTGGCGACGAAAAGCAGTTGCCCGTCGCTGACGCTATAGACGTCGCGCACCTTGCCGCTGGCGTGGAGGTGGAGGTCCGGGAAGTCAGTTTGTAAGAGGACGGAATCTAGAAGTTCGGGAGTCATGAGGAAATTTTACAGGTAAGAGGCGAGGCGTATTCTAGCTGGTCAGAAAAAATTGTCAACGATTCTGATCAGAGGGCGTGGCGGACCCGGCAGTTCGTTCCCCGGGAAAAATGTTGACAGGTAATCGAATGGCGAGAAGTCAAGCGGGGTAAGGGTTTCAGCGACGCCGAGTTGTGGAAAAGCTGAGGATGGGAGTGGATAACGTGGATCGATTAAGCAAGAACTGCAGTGCGGCAGTTTGAGGACGACGGGCGAGGGGATCAAAACATTTCCGGCCATCTTCGCGCCGCGTGAAAAACCCGCATTATCTGAATGGTATCGTCCCGCACGCGATACGGGATGATGTAGGGAGTGCCGGGAATGACCAGTTCTCGGGTGCCGGCGACCCTTCCGGGACGGCCAAGCGAGGGAAAACGACGAAGCTCTTCCACGCCGCGCTTGATGTTGGCTTCGACCCGCGCTGCCGCCCCAGGATTGTCTCGAGCAATGTATTCCGTTTCTGTGATCAGGTTGGCCACGGCCGCGCGCAGCCACCTAACGCGCACGTCGCGTCCACTTCGTAAGCGCTCGTTGTACTTCCTTGTCGGTAGCGAAGTCTCCGCGATCCGCTTCAGACAGGGCCTTAACAGTTTCCCCGATCTGCCAATTGTTCAAGGCCACATATTCGCGAATCGCTTCGGCGGCCACGAACGAGCGGCTGCGGTTGGTTGCTTTGGAGAGGCGATCTAGTTGATTCTTAAGTTTTGGATCTAACCGCAGAGTGAGTACAGAAGAACCAGCCATGGAAATCCTCCTGTATACATTCTACATCACGTGTATTCGAGTGTATGCGTTTTGAAATCGTGTTACGCCGGGGCGCCGAAGCGCACCGAGACTAGTTTTGAGACACCCGGTTCCTGCATGGTTACACCGTACAGTACCGGGGCGATGCTCATGGTTTTCTTGCTGTGCGTGATGAGGACGAATTGGGTTTGGACGCTCATTTCTTTGACTAGCTCGGTGAAGCGGCCGATGTTGGCTTCGTCGAGCGGGGCGTCGACTTCGTCGAGGATGCAGAATGGGCTGGGCGCGTATTGGAAGATGCCGACCAGCAGGGCTAATGCGGTGAGCGCTTTTTCGCCGCCGGACAGCAGGAGCACGCTCTGTAAGCGTTTGCCCGGAGGCGAGGCTACGACGTCAATGCCGCTCTCGGCACTATTTTCTTCGTCGGTCAATTTCATGAAAGCGTGTCCGCCGCCGAACAGCTTCTTGAACGTGGCCTGGAAGTTTTCGTTGATCTTGGCGAAAGCCTCTTCAAACTTCTGGCGCGAGATTTGATCGATCTCACGGATGGTGGCCGTCGTGTTCTCGATGGAAGAGATTAAGTCTTTGCGCTGGGTTTCGAGGAACGAATGGCGCTCGGCGGTCTCTTTGTATTCTTCGAGGGCCATCATGTTGACCGGGCCCATGGCTTCGAGTTTGGCGCGCATGTCGCGATACAGTTGATCTTCGGCGGCGAGTTGTTCTCCGGTCACCGGCGTCAGAGTCGTGTCAGCCATTAGTTCTGTGCGCTCCACGCCGAGTTCGTTGATGCAGGTCTCGGACATGTATTGCGCGTCCGATTCGAGCTTGGCTGCCGCGGCGGACAATTCTCCTCGGCGGTCGCGAGCCTGATCGAGCAGCAGGCGGCTATGGCGTAGCAGTTCGTCGATTTCGCTCAGGCGGGCGCGCAGTTGTTCGGTTTCAAATTGCAGCAGGCCTTCACGAGTTTGCGCTGCGTTGCGCTCGGCTTCCAGATCAGCAGCGTGCTCGGCCAATTGCTCGTTTTCCGATTCGCGTTGCAGTTTTTCCGCCGCTGCCGCGTCGATTTGTGAGGCTAGGGCATGGACGCGCTCGCCCATTTCGGAGAATAGCGATTCGATGCGCTGTAGGACGGCGGCCGCCGAGCGATGGCGCTCTGCGAGCGTGGCCACGCGAGCGGCGTGCTGGGATGCGGTCTGGGCGGATTCCTCGCGGCGTTGACGCAGGGCATTCAAGGATTCCTGCGCGGCCGCAATTTGCTGTTCGAGCTGGATGCGTTGCAGTTCGAGAATTTCGATTTCGGATTGCCGGGCGCACAGGACGCCTTCCTGCTCAGCGCGCTCGGCGGCAAGGCGCTGCAGTTCGAATTGAGAGACGCTGAGGCGTTCGCCGACTCGGGTCATTTCCGACTCCAGCTGCTGCAGCATGTGGCCGGAGGTCATGGCCTGATGTTCAGCTTCGCGCTTTTCGCCGTCCAGGCGATCAAGCAGGGAAGTGAGCTCCTTGATTTCGCGGCCCAAGGTGAGGACTCGCATTTCTTCGTCGCGCAGAGCACGTTCGAGGTCCTCGAGCTGGCGCTGAACTTCGCGCAATTCGCGCTTCATCGAAAGCGGGCCCTCGGAGCGTTGTTTGCCTCCGGTGACGGTCACGTTGTGGAAGCACTCGCCGGCTTGAGAAAGGAAGAACGCGTCGGGATTCTCGAGCGCCAAGCCACGCGCGACGTTGGCTTCGGGAACGATGTAGCCGTCGCGCAGCTTGGGAAGTATCACTTCCAGCGATTTTCCAAAACCGTCGAGCACGCGAATCGTGTTCTTGAGGGGAACGATCTGCGCCGCGGGCGGGGCGCAGTGTGCGGCTTCATCGACGATGAAAGAGAACTTGGCTTGCGAATCTTCGGGATGAACGAGGAAGGTGGCACGACCGTCGACGCCGGTGCGCAGCATGCGAAGGCCCTCATCGGCGGCGTCCCAGGATTTGACGACGACATAGTTCAGTTCGTCGCGCAGGAAGTCTTCGACTACGCGTTCGTAGCGCGGTTCGACCTCGAGAAAGTCGGCGAGGACTCCGACGGGCGCGAGGCCACCTTGCATGACGCCGGATTGAAAGAGGCGCCGGACGGATTCGGTGGAATATCCGTGCTCGGCGATGACGGCTTCGAGCGAGCCTTTCTTGCCGAGCGCGGTCGCATATTCCGCCCGGAGAACGTCGAGGTTAGTCTTGGAGCGGGTTTCTTCCAGTTTTTTCTGTTCCATCAAGCGGCGCAGTTGGCTGATTTCTTCGGTGATTCCGGTGACGCGTTGCGTGACGGTTTCAAATTCAAGGGCGAGTTGGCCGCGTTGTCCTCCGAAGGCTTCGACTTGGATGTTGGCGCTGGCGATCTCGGCTTCGAGGCGGCGGGCTTCGCGGTCGACGCCTGCCAGGCGTTCTTCGGCTTGCGCGAGTTGATTGCGGAGACGCGAAGCCGACGAGACTGTATCGAAAATGGCGACGCGCGATTCTTCCTGGTGTCGCTCAATTTCGGCGAGGCCGGCGGCGGCGGCGGCAGCATCTTGCTGGCAGAGGATCAGGTCGCTCTGGGCGGCGGCCAAGTCGGCGGCCGCGGATTCGAGAATCTGGCGATTGGAATCGCGTTCGGATTCGAGGGCCGTCAGGCGATGGCGCGCTTGTGCCAACTCGGCTTCGGAAGAAGCAACTCGTACCAGTAACTCGGCGCAACGCTCTTCGTTATGGCGGCGGCGGGCGTGGGCGCGGTCGATTTCGAGCGCGATCTGGCTGATGCGGTCGCGGTTCTCGCGCAACTCGGCTTCAATGGTATAGCCACGCTGGGTCCGCTCGCCGTGTTCGAGTTCGAGCTGCTGCACGGCCTCGGTGCGGTGCTGCATTTCTTCGGCGAGGGCATTCAGTTGGGAATCGAGTTCGGCGCTTTCCTGCTCGATGGCGGCAAACTTGCTGGCCAGAACTAAGCGCAGCTTGGCGCGCATTTCCTCGCGCAGGCGCGCGTAGCGCTCGGCCTTCGAGGCCTGGCGCTTCAGCGAATTCATCTGACGCGTGACTTCGTCGAAAATGTCGTTGATGCGGGAAAGGTTCAGCTTGGCGTCTTCGAGGCGTGCTTCGGCCAGGCGCTTCTTTGTTTTGAATTTCGTAATCCCCGCTGCTTCTTCAAGGATGGCGCGGCGGTCGGTGGGGCGGCTGCTCAGGATCTGGCCGATGCGTCCCTGCTCGATGAGCGCGTAGGATTCCGGGCCGAGGCCGGTGCCCATGAACAGTTCCTGAATGTCGCGCAGGCGGCAGAGTTTTCCGTTCAACAGATATTCGCTATCGCCGGAGCGGAACAAGCGGCGCGTGACCACAATTTCTCCGGCGCGGAACTGTTGCTGGTTGAATTTGCGGCGGCGGATTTTTAGAACTACGTGGGGAGCGACGGTGCCGATGGACGCTGCAGTCGCTGGCGCGGTGACGTTATGCACAGGCAAGGCGAAGATGGGTTCGTCTTCA
>Ga0073928_10003910_pt1 | contig 22770 bp, 25 predicted proteins | sample PaiPotPPA55metaG_FD_76969 | JGI IMG/M metagenome (GOLD analysis project Ga0073928, IMG submission 76969) | Iron sulfur acid spring bacterial and archeal communities from Banff, Canada, to study Microbial Dark Matter (Phase II) - Paint Pots PPA... ...
AGCGGGCTTCGTTCTCCGGTCGGGTGCCGAAGGGGGCGCGGAAGCGTCGCTAGGTGACTCACAATTGCCGTGGCGAGCGGCTGTGGGGAAAAGGGTGAGATTGGTCGGTTCTGGCCTGGCCCGCTGCGTCTGACGTGGGGATCGAAACGTCTCGGGACTCGTTCGAAGGATCGAAGAAGTGGCCATTGGCTGCCTCGCCGCACGAGAGGTATAGTATTCGCTTTTATTTCGCCATGTCAAGCACTTATTTTCGCCTTCTCTTCGCCTGTCCGAAGGTTCAAATCCCTCCTGGAAATCCTGCCCCGCGAATTGGCGGACCGCCAACCCTGGGCCGATATACTTGATGAAACACAAAACTGAGGGAGAACTGTGGCTGAAGTCGGCATCTTGATTATCGACGACGACATCGCCAGCCAGCAGGCGCTGAAAAACGTCCTGGATTCCGAGGGTTGGCGCGTCCGCATCGTTCCGCTGGCGGCCGGTGGGATGAAGGAATTGGCAGGCGGTAATTGGAGCCTGGTGATTGTCAACGTCGCCCTCGCCGATCTGCGCGGGCCGCTTTACGCCATCTTGAAGGAGCTCGCTCAGGCTGAACCCCTTCCCGCCGCCGAGCTGCCCGAAACCACCGGCGGGAGCGAATCGATCGAAACCGGCGATAAAATCCCTGTTCCTGCTGCTCTTCCGCGGCGAATTCGCGTCCTGTTCCTGATACCGACGCATGCGGCGGCGGAAGTCCAGCCGATCCTTGAGCAGGAAGGACTTCCCTATTCGCTCAAGCCCTACCACCTGCACGACTTCCTCGAAAAAGTAAGCGAGTTGCTGCTCGAAGCCGGCGCGATCGCCGAGCCCATTCGCAGCGTGGCGTATGGTTTCGGAAACAAGAAGCGGCAACGTATCCGCGCCCGCGACAGCCGGCGCGGTGCCATGTTTGCGTCCCGCGAGGATTATCAAATGACCGAGGAAGAAATGGCCGATTGGGAACGCCAGGAAGAAGAAGACCGCAAAAAGCGCGAGAAGGAACAGCTCGAACGCCTGCATCGAGGTTAGACCCGCCACGAAATCGATGTCCCGCAGTCGACTACGCCCTGAAAAACCCTGCAAGGAATTCTTCCCCGCTCGTTCTCTGGAATGAAGCCGCCGTAAGAGGCGCGATATTGCCGCTCCGGCCAAAAGGAGGAAATCATGCAAATCAAGCGGACGAAAATTATCTGGATTTTGTGCTCGGTCATTCTGACGCTGGCAATCGGAGCGTTCGTTGCGATCGGCGATACATCGAACGCCAATTTCCCGCGTCCCGTTAAAGACGCTCTTGACGGTATCGCCATGTCGACGTGTGCGTGCGGACCCGAAGTCGGCGGAGGCAGTGAGGAAAATTGGCGGCTCGCAAAGCCCATCACCTACGAGAACCTGACGATATTCCCGATCGTCGCGCCGGGAGACTCCGATACCAGCGGATTCGAAACGCTCGATGAAGCGCTCGCGTCGGGCGACGCGATTGTGAGCGAACAAGGCGGCGCCATACAACGAACCCGCGACGGCCGCGCTCAACCTTCTTACAGCGGCGCGCAGGTGAACCAGCTCGTGCTCGTGAATCGCGGCAAGCGTCCGCTTCTGTTGCTTGCAGGCGAAGTAGTTTCCGGCGGAAAGCAGGATCGCATCATCGGCAAGGACCGCATCGTGCCGATCGGCGCGCCTCCGCTGCCGCTCGATGTGTTCTGCGTCGAGCACGGCCGCTGGACCAGCGGCACCGACAAGTTCGCCGCCGCGAAAACGATGGTTCATCCCAGCGTGCGCGAAAAAGCGGCGGTCGAGCAAGACCAGGGACAAGTGTGGGCCGCTGTGAGCGGCCAGGGTGCGCGAGCGGGCCGAGGCGGCACGAGTTCCACGGCCACCGAAGCAGCGCCGGTGATTTCGTCGGATGCACTCTCCAGCGTGATCGCATCCTCGGCGCCCACGCAATCGTACCGGCAGATTTATCAATCGCGCGCGGTGGGCGATTCGGTGGAATCGTTCGCCGAAGAAATCGAGCGGCGATTCAATCGTGAGAAGAGCGGAATGAAGGGCGAGCGCATCGTTGGCGTGGTGGTCGCTTACGGCGGCGAGATCGCCTGGAGCGACGCTTTCGCTTCTTCGGAGCTTTTCGAAAGCTACTGGCCGAAGCTGTTGCGGAGTTACGTCGTGGAGGCGCTCACGCGGCCGGCTTTTCGCGAAATTGCATCGTTCGATGACGCGCGCGATTTTCTGCGTCCCGCGGCAGGGCACGTGCGCGAAGAATCCGATCCGGGCGTGTACCGCTGGAGCGAGCGCACCGAAGGCCGCAGGACTGAAATTGCGCTTGAGTCGCTGCGTCCAAAGCCGCTCCTGCTGCACTGGCTGAAGCTCACGTCTGCGACAGACGCGCGCGTAGGACCTATGTACCGGGATCGTTAAGCGGCGTGCCACGGGCGCACCTCGCTGCGATCGGCGGTTTCAGAGAGAAGCGCCGCGATCGTTTTCTTGAGTACCGGATGTTGCGCACCGGGCGCGATTTCGGCGAATGGCACGAGGACGAACCTGCGGCCGGCCATGCGCGGATGCGGAATTTCCAGATCCGTGGTGCGGACGACGCTCGAACCGAAAAGAAGAATGTCGATGTCGATCGTTCGCGGGCCGTGCAGGACGCGACGTTTGCGTCCGAGGGAACGCTCGATTTCGAGCAGCGCGTGCATCAATTCTTCCGGCGTGAGCGCGGTTTCCGCTTTGACGACGCAATTCAAAAACCAATCCTGCGAATTCATGTCAACCGGCTCCGTCTCGTAGAGCGAAGACTGTCGCGTGACGCGCACGCCGCGCGCGGCAAGCGCTCCGATGGCGCGCGCGATATTCTGCGCGCGGTCGCCGATGTTCGCGCCCAGTGACAAGTAAACTGTGTTCATGTGCGCCTTCCCACGCCAGAAAGACGACCGTTGAAAAGCCGTGGTTTTTGGGGATTAGACGCCACCGCGGCTGTTTGTTTGCATACAGTTACGTGCGGTTCTGATCGCGGAATTTGGCGATTAGAAATGCGTCGGCAGGAGTCGACCGAAGAGCGACGAGCGCGAGGCAAAGCCACTGAGAGGCGGTTAATGCAAAGTCGAGTTTTGTTGCGATTAGACTGCGCTCCTTCTCTTTGTTTGCATTGAGTTACGTGGGGTTCTAATCGCGGAATGTTGCGATTAGAAACGCAGCGGCGAGTGACGAGTGGCGAGTGACGACCAGGAAATCCGGATGCGTCGATGCGAGCAGCCGTTGCGAGCGGACGGAGTACGGCCTCGACGTGAGCCGGGATTCCCGCTCGCGACCCGTGGCGTCCTGCGGGCCGTCTTGCGCGCGTTTTGTCGCGTGGCGACATTTCGCCAGATTTAGCGTAGCACTAAAGATGCAAATTGCAAATGGAAGTTGATGTTAAGAAAAAATTCGGGCGGAGTCTGACGATACGATCACGGAACCGCTGGCGCACGATTGAAGTCGATGCATAATATCGATTTTAAAGAGGCAACGATGCTCCGTATTGCGCTCGCTTTGAAGCGTCTACGATTAGTCGCGACGTTCGCTGGGGGCGTGTTCTGTCTTTCGTTAGTCTCGACGGGGACTCCCGGCCAGAAACCGGGCGCGGGCCGGATCGTCGGCCACATTGATGGCATCTTCGTTGCCGCCGGCGGCCAGCACGTCAGAGGTTGGGCATGCCAGCAGGGACGTCCGTAGTCGATCACCGTTCATATCTACGCCGGGGAGAGTGCCTCTGATGCGCCTAAGGGAATCTTCGCGCTGGCGGGCAAAGCTGATCTCGATGAAGAGCCCGCAGTCGACACGGCCTGCAAGGATACGCAAGGCCGCAAGCATCGTTTCGACATTCCACTGCCCGGCGCGATTCTGGTGAAGCTTCACGGGATGCGACTCTTCGTGCACGGCATTCGCGTCGCCGGCAGCGTGGAAAACGCTGCAATCGGGGGATCGGGGGCAATAAAATTTCCGGATGCGCCGCCCGTCAGGCGCGTCCCCGCGTCCTATCCGCATCTGGCCGGCCACTACGCAAAACTTGACGAGCATCCGCGCGCGTTCGACACGCGTGAGGAATTGCAAGACATCGCGCGGCGCGCCAATTTACCCGCATCTTTTACCTCCAAACAGTTTTCCAGACTTGCTGGCCGCGTTCGCCGGGACCTGGCCGCCAAGGTTGACTGGCAGGCGACCTACTCCGGTTGCGACCTGGAGATTTATTTGCGCGGCTTCGCCTACGAACAGAAGCCCGCCTACGGCAACGACCGCTCCGACGACCAATTGCGCGCGGTGATGCATGGGAATTCCAGCTCGGCCCCGCCGCACGGAGCGGCAATTGTCGCGGCGCGCGCGGCCCTCTACGCGGCCCTCGTTCGCGCCGGCGCCGCGCCGCCCGCAGGAGCGCCCTCGTCCAACGACGCGGCGGCTTTTGCCAACCGCATTCTGCTGGCTTGGGCCGACCATGGGTTTCGCGACGAAAAAGGCGCCTTCCGCCGCACGGAGGCTGAATATTGCGACCTCAATCCCGACGGCAAACCCCACGTGACGCAATTCGGCACTTTTAACGGAGCGCTCACGCATTCGCGCGGGGTTATCTATTCCGTCCACGCAGAGGATCTCTTACTGGGCATCGCCGCGTTGACTCGCGACGAGCAAGCCCGGATCGACACTTTTCACCACAACATGTTCGATACGATTCGCGCCATACATAACCAGGAGTACGACATCAATATGAAGTGGAAGTATTCCGACGAGGTTTACAACAACCAGTTCGTCGGCCATCTCACGGCACTTCTCTCGATCTCGCGTCTCTTCGACGACGAACAGGACTTTGACGCCGCCCTCGATGGAGGAGACGGCAGCCGCGCCGTAAAACTCCCGTGGATTGAGCTATTCGATCGCGTCATCTATGGAGCGAACGATACTCCTCATCTGAACGTCACGCCGAATTCCAGCGTCGACCCCCTGAAAAGCCATCCTGCGTTTTCCACCACGATTGTAGCCGCCGGCGAGATCAACGACCGCTATCGTCACGATAACCCGGCGCAAACCATCGGTTACCCGATGGGGTCGCTGCAAGGGCTCTATATGGCCGCGGAGCTTATGAAAAGTGCGGGGCTCAATGCTTATATCTACCGCGGCGCCCACGGCCAGTCGCTGGAGATGGCGACGTCTTACTACGCGTGCTTCGCGAAATATGCAGGGTTTGCGAAGGTCATAACGGCAGAGAATTCGGGCAACTGCCCGGACGCAGCGCAATATCTCGGAGTGATCGTGAACGGCGTGGGGGAGAATATCCTAATTGGCGCCTATCGTTTCCCGGATGATGCCGATCTTATCGCGCTTGATGCACCCGCGAAGGCCAATATCGCAGGATCGGCCTTTTCCCCGGAGCCGATTCTATTCGGCAAATGGCGTGATTGAGAACGTGCTCATGTGAAATTGGGCCCGAGGGAGCATTTTGAACTTGATTGCAAAAACCGCAGCAGAGTTCTTTAGAGATTAGCTGGACAGTTTTACTGTCACGTCCGCAATCACGACTGGGATCTGCGCTGCGAAGTTGCTGTGGAATACAAACGTTACGATCCAGCCCAAGTCTATACCCCTGGGCCGCGCGGCCCGTCGCTTGCGGCGGCGAGCCTGCGCGGCACCCGGGATTGTGCGTGGTCGTGCCTAGAACTCACGCCTTGCCTGGTCCGCTTCGTGAGCCAGATCCATGAGCAAGTCGATGAAGTGTTTCTTTTGGCCGATGAAGAGCCCGTCGTCCGCGAAACTCTGAACGGAGGCGACGGCGCCGCCGAACTCTGTTGACGTGGGGCGAACGATGGCAACCGGTCCGAGGTTCGGGTCGAGGAAGTGGGTTGGCTCGGGCATGATCAGGTTGGCCTGCAACGTATCACCGTTGAGAGACTCCGGGTCTGTCTCGCCCTGGGCTTGAGAGAGAGTCGAAAACGTGACAGTTGCTCCCGTTCCTCCGGGTCCATTATCCGTGTCGGAAATCGGAAGCGCGTTGCCGGCTTTGTCTTGCCAGGTCTGGAAGTGCATCGTCTCGCTCGGTCCAATACTGAGCAGGATTCGCAAAACTTCGAGGTTCGTTACCTTCTGCGCCAGTGCGGGATAAAGGCTGCTGCCGCCTTGTTCGATAAATGCAAAGTGGAATCCGGCGGTAAAGGCAATGGCCTGGAGGTGAGTAGAGATGCTATTAGGGTTGTTGTTGGGATCGGCGCTGATCGTGCTGTTCTTCGTGTCGGCGTTGGTTCTGGGAATCGCTGTATGCTGCTTCACGTTCAAGCTCGGGACGGCTTGCACGAACACATTCGGATCGAAATCAGGATTTGTGATGCTGCGGAAGCGAGACCAGAAACTGGTGTCGATGGTGAGCTGCGTGAGGTTTGTGAGCCGCCCGATTTGCCGCGCGCCGTCTGCCTGGCTGCTCGGCAGGGTGGCAAACGGGGTGAGGTCCACCTTCTTCGCGCCTTTTGAAACCAAGTAGTTGTTCAAGAAGCGATGGTGGCTGATTTCGTCATCCGTGTTGTCGTGGATGTATTGGGCCATGTCGCCATCGAGAATCTGAAGCGCCGCCGTGTATAGCGAATTCCCCCCATGCAGCCCTGAAACTTCGTTGTCCTGCGTGCCGCCGAGCTCGGAGTACTGCCTCCAGAGATCCTCTTCGACTTGCTCGAGGGCGCTGAGGAACGTGAGAATGGCGAAATCTCCCTTGGTGATGGGAGCGCGATCGTCTTCTTCACCGCGGTCGCGGCCGAATGCTGACGTCCCGCGTGCCAGCATTCCGGCACTGACGGTGGCCGCGCCCGCAGCGAGCATCCCATTCTTGAGAAATTTACGGCGGTTGGACTTGCGATTGAACAGACCTGTAGCGTCATTCATTTGTCGTCTCCTTTTTGGACGAAGATCAGCGTCGCGCGTTCAAACGAGGTGTTTGAAGCGCACGGATCCGAATAGGGTTTTTGTTGTCCGCGCCCGAAATCAGTTGGTGGAAGCTCAGCGGTCCTAGAATTGAAGGAAGCCTGGGCAGCTCCCGCTCAAAGGACGGCCAGCATCCGCGGAATGTGAAACGCTGGGGAATTCGATGCGGGACCGTATGCCCCGGTTGCCGCAAAAACCGACAATTTCGCAAGACCGAATTCCCGCGACTCGTCCGCAAGCGGCTAGACGATTTGAAGACCGCGTTCGATGGCAGGTGCTTGATGGACATTCGGGGTATCCTGGAAATACAATCCCCGCGTCGCGGGCAAGCCGCCCGGACTCAACTGGAACCAATAGCGCCCCTATGAGAGTTTTTTCTCCCAGAGAGCGCCCGGAATCATGGGCGGACAGAAAGCGCGGCGTGACCAGCGCATGGGCGCTGCCGTTTTCCAAGATGGAATGGAGTTTCGAATGGGCGGCTTTTTTTCTCAGCAACTGGAAATTTTTGGAGGTGCTGGAATACCTGAGCAGCCTCAGCGTCTTGGCGGCGGTGCTTTTTTACTTCTCAGAATCGGGCGATAGAACCAAGCAAAAGCACTATCAAGCCTGGCAGGTAATCAACACCGCGCAGGGCAAAGGAGGAAGCGGGGGAAGAGTTGAGGCATTGCAAGAATTGAACGCCGATCGGGTTCCGCTGGTGGGAGTGGATGTTTCCGGCGCGTTTCTCCAGGGAGTCCGGCTGAAAGGCGCGAAACTGTTGCGTGCAAATTTCAGCGCGGTCGACGCGCGCAATAGCGCTTTCCGTCGTTCCGATTTTACGGATGCGAACCTGCGCTCGGCCAATTTCCGCGAAAGCGACTTCCACAGCGCGCGATTCGTGCGCTGCGACATGGACGACGCCGACTTTTGGGGCGCAGATCTGACGGAAGCGGAGCTCGCCGAGGCAAGCCTGGAACGCACCGATTTGCGCAGTACCGATCTTAGCGGTGTCCATTGGAGGAACATCCGGAGTTTGAAGATGGCAAACATCTACGGCGTCAAGAACGCGCCCGAGGGATTCGTGGCATGGGCCGTGAAGCAAGGCGCCGTCGAGATCGAATCCGACGCTCAGTGGGGACCCAACCGGTAAGCTAGGAACCGACGCGGATATGAGACAACGAATTCAGAAGTCCAAAGACGTTGAGAAGCCACAACACCACCGCGATTACCACGACGGCGTTCAAGATGGATTTAATAGTTCCCTGCATCGGAATGAAGCGGTTGACCAACCAAAGCAAAATGCCCACCACGATTAAAACCGTAACAACTTGTAACAATGGCATTAGACTTGACTCCCTCTCAACGCGTCGTAATGATTCGCCTCGGTCGAATCGTAGCCAGACATACGGACGCGAAGCCATACATTGAAGAGAGTAGGACGCCCAAGAAAATTACGTTATGCGGCAGCGAAATTCAAAAAAGGCCGGGCTGGCGGCGGGGCTCGTCCATGGTGAAGTATTTATAGGCTAGAGCCGTTGCGACGCGGCCTCGCGGTGTGCGGTCGAGCAGGCCAAGCTGCATGAGGTAAGGTTCATAGATTTCCTCGATGGCGTCTTCTTCTTCGCTGAGCGACGCTGCGATGGTGTTCAATCCCACGGGGCCACCGGAATATTTCTGGATAATCGTGAGGAGCAAATTGCGATCCACGTCGTCGAGGCCGCGTTCGTCGACGCCGAGCATGGCAAGCGCATCGCGTGCGACGGCGGCGGTGATCGCGCCCTTCGCGCGCACTTCCGCGAAATCGCGGACGCGGCGAAGCAGGCGGTTCGCGACGCGCGGAGTGCCGCGGCTGCGCCGCGAAATTTCCTGCGCGCCGTGCTCGTCCATGGTGATGCCTAGAATTTTCGCGGAGCGCGTGACGATGCGCAGCAAATCCTCCGGAGTATAGAATTCGAGGCGGTGGACGATGCCAAAGCGCGACCGCAGCGGCGCCATGATAAGTCCGGCGCGCGTGGTGGCGCCCACTAAAGTGAAGCGATTCAGCTGATACGGATGGATTCGCGCGCCTGCACCCTGGCCGATAATCAAGTCAACGCGAAAATCTTCCATCGCGGGATAGAGGATTTCCTCAAGCGACGGCTGGAGCCGGTGAATTTCGTCGAGAAAAAAGAAGTCGCTTAAATCGAGCGAAGTGAGCACTGCGGTAAGATCGCCTTTCTTCTCGAGTAGCGGCCCGGAGCTGACTTTGATAGCCGAACCCATTTCGTTCGCGAGAATTTGCGCCAGCGTGGTTTTGCCGAGCCCGGGCGGGCCGTAGAGCAAAACGTGATCGAGCGCTTCTCCGCGGGCGCGCGCCGCCTGCACGGCGATCTGCAAATTTTCTTTGACGCGCTCCTGTCCAATGTAGTCGGCAAAGCTGGCCGGGCGGACGCTGGCCTCGATGCGCGCGTCTTCATCGGAAGCTTTGCCGGAAACGATTCGATTGGAGACGCCGGTCATTTTTTCGGGCGCCTGATTTTTTTCGGCGATTGGTTCATAATCCGCGAGGCCTCATCGAGTCCGGAACATTCTAGCTGTTTTCGTCGTATTCATCTTCGAAGACGCCGATACGCCGCTCGCTTTCCGTAAAGCCTTCGCAAACGCGGTCGAGCTCTTCATATTCGGCCGAAAACTGCGCGCGCATGCCGACGTGCGCGGCGAAACTGTCCCAGCGATCGATGCTGAGAAATCGCCGCGGGGTTTCGGCGTCGCGTAGCAGGATCGTCCCGCAGTAGCCGGGATGCTTGCGAAACAGCGTGGCCCAGAGCCCTTCGCTGGAATAGTAGCGCTCGAATTCTTTCAGTTTGTCTTCGCGCGCCACGAATTCCCAATAGAACTGGACCACGGCAGCCTCCTGTGATGGCGCATGGGTGCGCGGCCCGGGCGCGGGATTCATTCGTCGCGTCCGGCGCGCGCGGATTTCTGCATCGCGCTGGCGCCGAGAATCTGAAGCGACGTGCGCAGCAGCGTTTCAAAATCTGCGCTGCCAGTGCCGCGCGCTTTTTCGACTGCGTTTTCAACAGCGCGCGCGTCGTAGCCGAGATTGACGAGCGCCGAAGAAACGTCGGCTTCAAGTTGCGAGCCAGTGGCGGGCTTGCCGGGCGCTGGAACGTCGATCGCGGCGAGCTTGTCGCGCAGCTCAACAACGATGCGTTCGGCGGTTTTGCGCCCCACGCCGGGAATGCGCACCAGTTGCACCAAATCGCTGTTGCGAATCGCTGGGATGAGCACTTCGAGGCTCATGCCGGAAAGTATTTTCAGCGCAAGCGACGGGCCGACGCCGGAAGCGGAGATCAAGAGCTCGAAGCAGTGTTTTTCGCGCGCGGTGGCGAAGCCGTACAGCGCGAGCTGGTCTTCGCGCACGTGCGTGTGAATCAGCAGCGTGGCTTCGGAGTGGAGCGCGCCGAGCGCCGCGAAAGTTGAGAGCGAAATCTGCACCTGATAGCCGACGCCGCTCACATCGAGCAGCACCTGGTTGGGACGCTTGTCAGCGAGCTTGCCGCGGAGCAAACCAATCATGTCGAGCGATTATTCCTGAGCGGCGAGAGCGTGTCAACGAGGCCGCTCCGGCCGGGGCGGAGCCACGACTATATAGGCTCGGTACAAATTGCGACGCGCGCCCATCCGAGTTTTCGGAGGCTGCCACATTATGGTGCAGCCTTGAAGCGCACGCACTGTTCGTTTGCGGGAGAACGGTGTTCGCGTATGACGCAGCGGTTATTTTGTGGCGTGTGAGTAAACTTTTTCACGAAACATTGCAATCGCGTGCTTCCTGTGCGAAAGCTGCCGCGTCTAAGCGGGTGCAAGGGGCGAACTACACCAAGGAGAAATGAAAATGTCCCGACGCGGAACGAATTTCGTAATGACAGTCCTTGCAGCGCTGGCCCTGGCATTGCCGGCGGCGGGGAAACACGACACGAACGATTCCAAATCCACGGTGAAGGCGTCCATGGATCTTCCCACTGCGGCAATATTGGCCGGAGCGGAGCTCAAGCCCGGCAGCTATGCAGTGTCGGCGGACGATTCGAAAGTAATCCTCTCGCGCGATGGAAAAGTGGTCGCCACGGCCGTCGTCCAGTGGAAAGATGAACGCGGCAAAGCGAAGTACTCGACCATCGTGACCGACGGCAATCAGATTCGTGAAATCCACTTCAACGGCAAGACGAAGTACGCTGAAATTTCCGGCGGAATGGCGTCCGGCAAGTAGCGGCCGCTCTTCGATCGAGATTCGGTCCAGGCATCGCGCGGCGGCGCTCCGATTCACGGGGCGCTGCCCGCATTTTTTTTACGGCTGAAGTTTGTTAAATGGAATGCGTCAACTTTCGTTGACTACTTGGCGCCGGCGATCAGGTCGATTTCATCGATGATGCCGATGACGGCGGAGTCGATGGGGGAATTCGGGCGGCCGACGGACGTCATCGCGGAAAATCCCTCGGTGCTGAGAAGAACGCGTTCGCCAATCCCCGCGCCAACGGCGTCGAGCGCGAGAACTATTTCGCCCCGGTCCGAGCCATCCAGATTCAGCGGCTGAACTACCAGAATTTTGCGGCCTTCATGCGACGGCGCTTTCTGCGTCGCAACCACGTCGCCGATCACTTTTCCAATCAGCATTTAGGCCTTCGCACCGGCGGAGGGGATATTGACGGTATCCACGATGCCCACAATCGTCGCTTCCGTGGGCACTTCCACCGGCAGAAAAGGGAAGCTCGCTTCTTTGCCGCGGCAATAGTAGATCGTCTCGCCCGCGCCCGCGCCAACGGAATCGAGCGCGACAATTGCCTTGCCCTTGTCGCGGCCGCGGCCATCGATCGGCTGGACAATAAGCAAGCGCTGGCCTTCCAGCGAGGCATTCTTCATCGTCGCAACGACGTTCCCGATTACGCGACCCAGCAGCATAAGCGCAAATCCTCCGTTACTTTCAAGCCCCTCTTTGTACGCAAGTCCGTCGCTTCTTTTGATATTTCAGATTGCTTCGCTCAGCCCCTTTTCGAACTTGACGAAGCTCTTCCAGCGATTGATCGCGCGTCCTCATTTCTTGCGCGAAGCGGTGAGTTCGGCTTCATGCAGCGCGTCGAGGTGAACGGAATCGACAATCCCGATAATGGCGGCATCCACGGGACGGTCTTTGCACTCGGCGGCCAAACGCGCGGAGCTTCCGGAAACGATCAGCACCGTTTCGCGGAAGCCGGCGTCGACTGTGTCCACCGCGATGAGGTAGCCGGACTCGTCGCCACCTTCCGGATTGATGGGCTTCACGATGAGAAGTTTTTTACCTTCGAGACGCGGATCCTTGCGCGTGGAAACGACCGTGCCGACGATGCGCGCGAGAATCATGGCAGGAAGTGGAGAGTTTGCGGCTGCGAGTTAAATGTCAAAAGCGAGAACTCCGTTACGTACCAAGCCCCGGGTGAAATTGCGAAGTCCAGAGACGCTGCTCCCACGCGCGTCTTCGCGCGGCGCAACGAGCGGACGCTCGGGCTTAGGCCACGGCTACTTCGCTGCGGCCATGGCGGACTTGCCAATCGGCAGCGCGTCCTCGAGCGACTGATGCGGCCGCGGGATCACGTGAACTGCAATCAGTTCGCCCACTCGGCGCGCAGCGGCTGCTCCCGCATCTGTCGCCGCTTTTACCGCGGCTACGTCGCCGCGCACCATTGCAGTGACGTAGCCCGAGCCGATCTTTTCCCAGCCCACCAGCGTCACCTTGGCCGCCTTCACCATGGCGTCCGAGGCTTCGATCATCGCGATCAGGCCGCGCGTTTCGATCATTCCCAGTGCTTCGCCCATTCTTCACCCTCCACCGAAAGAACAACATTACTGCCGCAAGCGCGTTTACTTGTGTCGCCCGATTAGCGCTGGGATCCTCGCCCATCTTGACGGATGGGCTCGGGATGACAACGCTGAAACGAGACTCGCAAGTCAGCGCCGAATGCGATCTTTCTGTACCGCTTCGTCAACCAGTGCTTCGAGCTCGCGCCGCGTGAGTGTAATGCGTTCTGATTCCGCGGCGTCCGAAGTAACGGGACAGTGAGCGCCAACCGTCGCCGCCGTCTGACCGCCGTAGCGGGCTCGCGCCGCGAGCAATTTTTCCACATCCCCGCCGGAAAGCAAGACTTGTTTGCCGAGCATCTCGGTTACCAGAGCAACTCGGGCGAAGTGCTCGGTCGTCTCCATCCGGAAAAACGCGGTAAGGAGATCGGCGCCGTAGGTGACCACGCCATGATTGGCCATGAGGATCGCATCGTAGCTCTGGACCAGCGGTTCGATCGCATCAGTCAATTCCGGGGTCCCCGGCGTTCCATATTGCGCCACTGGAACGCACCCTAACGACAACACAAGCTCGGCCAGAATCGCTTTGTTCAACGGAATGCCTGCGGCGGCGTAACCCGTGGCCGTGGGCGGATGAGCGTGGCACACCGCGTTGATATCCGGACGCCGGCGATAAATCAAAAGATGCATTCCAAGTTCGGAGGAAGGATTGCGCCGCCCACTCAGCTTTCGGCCTTCGAGATCGGTGATCACCAGGTCGTCCGCCGCCATCATCCCCTTGCTGATGCCGGTAGGCGAAGTGAGTATTCGCCGCGGATCGAGGCGCAATGAAATGTTGCCGTCGGTCGAGGCCACATACGAACGATCGTGCAGCCAGCGTCCAACGGCGCAGATATCCCGCCGGTGCTCGTCTTCCGTTTTCAGAGCGCCGGGCGAAATGGATTCAGGATACAGATTTGCCTCCGCAAGCAAACCTCGATTTCGGCACTCTACGCATAGATTCCGCGAAGCTTCAACGCGCGAGCCACGCGGTCGATGGCCACGATGTAAGCGGCGATGCGATTATTTACCTTGTGCGTTTCAGCGTAGCGAACGACCTGGTCGAAACTCTGCTCCATCACGTCTTTCAACCGCTCGTTCACTTCGCTTTCGCGCCAGAAGAAGCCCTGGCGGTCCTGAACCCACTCGAAATAGCTGACGGTTACGCCGCCGGCATTTCCGAGAATGTCCGGAATAATGAAGATTCCCTTTTTCTCGATGATCGAGTCGGCGTGGGAAGTAGTGGGGCCATTCGCGCCTTCGCACAGAATCTTGCAATCCACGCGGTGAGCGTTCTCGCTCGTGATTTGATTCTCGGTTGCAGCGGGTACGAGAATTTCGCAGGGATGGAAGAGGACTTCCTGCGCCGTCATTTTTTCTCCGCCGCCGGGGAAATCAGGGAGCGGCCTCCGCTGGTTGTAGACCCAGTCGTAAACCTTGGGGATGTCGAAGCCCTTCTCGTTATAGAGCCCGCCGTTGATGTCCGCCACGCCGATGATTTTGTAGCCGGCTGCATGCATCAACAGCGCGCCTTGCGAGCCGACGTTGCCGAAGCCTTGAATAATTGTGCGGCACCCCTCTCGCTTCATTCCGAGTTTCGCGAGGGCTTTATCGCAGCACATCATCAAACCGCGCCCAGTGGCTTCCTTGCGGCCTTGCGAACCGCCCAGTTCGAGAGGTTTGCCAGTCACCACGGCGGTCGTCGCCTGCCGTGTGTGCATGGCGTAGGTGTCCATCACCCAAGCCATGGTTTGTTCGTTCGTGCCGATGTCCGGAGCGGGAACGTCGCGCTCGGGACCGAACCATTCGCTGAGTTCAGCTGTGTAACGCCGGGTGATGCGCTCCAGCTCGGCTCTCGAAAGCTTGCCGGGGTCGCAGATCACGCCACCCTTCGCGCCGCCAAATGGAATATTAACGACCGCGCATTTCCACGTCATCCACGCCGCAAGCGCTCGCACCTCGTCCAGGCTGACGTTAGGGGCAAAGCGGATTCCGCCCTTGCCGGGCCCGCGAATCGTCGAATGCAGCACGCGATAGCCGATGAAGACTTCCAGCCGGCCCGTGTCGAGCGGGACCGGAATGTAAACCGTGATTTCCTTGCTGGGATATTTAAGATAGCGGTAAAGACCGTCTTCCAGATTCAGCTTCTTGGCGGCTATTTCAAATCGCGCTTCGGCGGACTGATAGACGTTCAACTCGTCTTGTGCAGACGCGGACATCAGACCCTCCCCTCACGATACGACGATTGCAGATGCAATTGGAAACGGTGCAGGTTCGCAGTTGGCAAACATTGACGCAGCATCGAATCGCGTTCCAAACACATTCCAACCCTTCATATATAGCGGCGGCCAGTATACGAACACCGCGAAGGACGCGCAAGAAATGCGTTGCGCAGTGGTCTTCGGGAGGGTGTTCATTTGAGAGCCCCGACGAACATGAATGATCTGGAATCCATCGCAGTCGTGCGGCATCCTATTGGGTGTTTCCAGCTTATCGACAAGGAGGATTCATATGGCTACGCTGGCAATCTGGGCTGTATTGGAAGCAAAACCCGGCAAGGAAAAGGAAGTCGAGGCATTTCTTAAATCGGCTCAGCCCCTCGCGGTGAAAGAAAAAGGCACGCTGACGTGGTACGCAATCAAGATGGCGCCAGGAAAATATGGAATCTTCGATACCTTCGCCGATGAAAAAGGACGCGAAGCGCACCTGAACGGGGAGATCGCTAAAGCTCTGTTCGCCAAAGCCAAGGAGCTCTTCGCTAAGGCGCCGGAAGTCAGCAAGCCCGAAATCCTGGCGGCGAAGGGCCCCAGCGCTTAGCGTCACCGCGGCAATTCAAAAAGACACGACTGGAGCACCGACGAGAATGCATGACGCCGAATTCCCGCCCAATCTCGTCCCGTTCCCATTTTCCGCAGGGTCCATCAAGTACACGGGGCGACTCGACCAGGAGCGCGGCATGCCTCTTCTCGACGTGATCTCTTCTTCCGTGCTTTCTTCTACAGGGACTTAAGGAATGCAACCAGATTGCGCTGCTGCCGGTCTGTCAATCCAAGGTTGAACCGCTGCTGATAGAACGTGACCACATCGTCGAGCGATGCGGCAGAGCCATTGTGAAAATACGGCGCTCGCGCCGCGAGTCCGCGCAGAATCGGCCCTTTGAATTTTCCGATGTCGGCACAATGACCGGAGATGAGAGCCCGACCGGGATCGGTGGTCTGGACCGTCGTGCCGTTATTGCACAGGATGGTCAACAGCGGCATGTCCGGCGTGCGGCGGGACGCGTCGGCAACCCCGATATTCAAGGGAGCAGGAAACGAATGGTCTCCTACGTTGGGAGAGTCGTGGCACGTTCCGCAGAAACCCTGGATGGAGGGGTGAATCTGGCCGTCCTGCAGGGGAACGTCGTTCAGGCCGCCCACGCCCTGAATGGTGATCGGGAAGCTGTTGAAGATTTCTTCGCCCCGCGCAATCGACCTTCTGGCCGCAGTGTGCTCGTCGAACTCGCGGTCCGGAATGTTCAGCCAGTTTTGGTAGAGCGAAAAGATGGCTGGTGTGAATGGCACGTTATTCGGATTGTTCCCCAAGGGGTCGTTGATCCCGAGGAAGAAATTCTGTTGCGATAGCGCTACCGGGCCGCCGGTTGCGCCGTCAACATCGAGAGGACCGGCCTCGTCATCGAACGACTGTGCCGTAAACAGAGCTGTTTCGAACGCGACGATTTGGTCTTGTTGAGCCTGTGTGGGATCCGTCGCCGCCTGCGCGTGTCCTCGCGTAGCATCCACCGACTGCTGGTGAAGCGCTGCGTTGAGTTCCGCTTCCGTGAACGGCTTTGGTTCGCCGACGACTGGGAATTCACGCCCGTCAAACATCACGGTACTCAGAAAGCCCAGATTTGTCGAAGGAAGGGGGCGGCGGTACATCGACAGCGTGTTCGTATCGTTGCAACCGTATGGATTGTCCACGTTCGTGACAATAAAGTCGGCACCGGCTCGCGGGCTGATCCCTACGCGGATGAGGCCCTTGGTGAGGAGGAGTTGGTATGCCCGCCTCCGAGCTGCGACTGTCGAGACGTCGTCGGTCGGGCACGTTGCGCCGTCCACCGGCCGAAAGAGTGGGTCTGTCCCGTTTGTGTTCTCGAACCGATCCCGAATGTGCGGCGGAGTCACAGTCCAGGCGTCCGACGCTTGGTGGCACGTCACGCAGCGCCGGCCGTTCGTTCCGAGATCTTGGAAGAACGGGTTGCTCTCATCAATGAATCCCGCAGTGGTGAACGTCTTCACGATGCCGCTCGAATCGTGGAACGGTTGCATGTTCCGAATGATGTTCGGAAGCGACTGTCTAATGGAGGCGCGAGCCCCTGAGAACCCAAGGGCAACAGCCGCCGTCGCGAGGGCGATCAGGCAAACAGATCTTCTGGTTCTGCCTTGCCACCCAAACAACCCCAGAGCTTCTTTCATCCTAACTGGCTTCATGCGATCACCTCTCTCTGAACTTCACCCCGGAGCTGTTTAAACGTCAGGGCACCCTCACGTCCCCTCCGCATGAGAGTCTCCACTTGAGTTTTGGTCTTTTCCTTCTACTGATAGATGCGGAAAACGAGACTGAATTGGCTCACAAAATTTTCGGCAACTGTTCGGCTAATTGACTTCGGCTTAAAGCAGGACTATCGTTACGCCAATCGAGCCAACTATGGGCGTCGGTGCATGCCTCGACAGCCGCCACAAGCCGTTACGGAATTGCTCGTTAAGTGGAGAGGAGGAGATCAGGAGGCGCTCCAGGCCCTGATTCCCCTCGTCTACAATGAGCTGCGAGCTGTAGCACGCCACTACCTTCAAGGCGAGCGTCGCGACCACACCTTGCAAAGCATGGCGCTCGTGCACGAGGCATACCTGCGCCTTGTGAATCACGGCCCGGTTCAGACGGAAAACCGTGCGCATTTTATCGCCGTGGCGGCGAGACTCATGCGACAGATTCTGGTGGACCATGCGCGGGGTCATGGTGCCGCTAAACGCGGCGCTGGGTTGAAGGTAGAGTTGGATGGAGATGTCGAAGGTTCGAAAGCTCAGGGCACGGATTTGCCCGCGTTAGACGAAGCGTTAAATGCACTTTCGCGGCGGGACGAGCAGCAGAGCCGCATAGTCGAGCTTCGCTACTTTGGCGGGTTGACCCTGGAAGAAACCGCCCGGGTGCTGAGCATTTCGCCTGCGACGGTAAAGCGCGACTGGAACATGGCCAAGGCGTGGCTAACTCGCGAGATGCGAAGAGGCGGCAGTGGAAAAACAGGAGCATTGGGAGAAGATTAAGGAACTCCTGGGGGCTGCTCTAGAGCGTGAACCCAGCCAGAGAGTAGCCTTTCTGAACGACGCTTGCGGCCAGAATGAGTCGCTCCGCACTGAGGTCGAATCCTTGCTCTCGGCTCACGCAAAGTCGGACAACCTGTCGGAGCATCCCTGGTCATCGCACTCGCTGGATGGAACCCGCGATCTCAAATCCATTGGTCCGTATCATCTGCAAAGAAAGCTCGGCGAGGGCGGAATGGGACAGGTGTGGCTGGCGGAGCAGACTTCTCCCGTACAGCGGCAAGTCGCGCTGAAGCTTGTTAAGGCCGACATGTACGACGATTCCGTCCTCCAACGGTTTCAGTCCGAGCGGCAGTCCCTCGCGATCATGGATCATCCGTCGATCGCGAAAGTGTTTGATGCCGGGGCAACGCCCGACGGGCAACCCTTCTTCGTTATGGAGTACGTGCCCGGAGTATCGATCACGGATTACTGCGACCAGAAAAAACTCAAAATTCCTGAAAGGCTGGAGCTGTTCATTCAGGTGTGCGAAGGCGTTCAACACGCCCATCAGAAAGCCATTATCCATCGTGACCTGAAACCCGCGAATATTCTCGTCGTCGAAGTGGACGGAAGATCGCTGCCGCGCATCATCGATTTTGGGTTGGCCAAGGGGGCAACTCCAGAAGTTTTGGGACCAGCGCAATTCACGGTGGCTGGGAGTTTTCTGGGCACTCCAGGCTACATGAGTCCGGAGCAGGCCGACCTCAGCGTACAAGACGTGGACACTCGAACCGATGTCTATTCGCTGGGCGCGGTTCTTTACGTTCTGCTCACGGGTATGCTGCCTTTCGAGACCGAGCAATGTCGAAAGCAACCGCTACACGAAGCGCTGCGGCAATTGCGCGAGGACGATCCCCCGCGCCCCAGCACAAAAGCAGGAACTCCGGGTGAATCGACAAAAACGGCTGCAGAGGCCCGCGGAACGGAGCCGAAACAACTTGTTAAGCTGTTTCGCGGCGATCTTGACTGGATTGCGATGAAGGCGCTGGAAAGGGATCGCGCGCGCAGATATGCGACGCCCTCGGAACTCGCTGCTGATATCCGTCGCTATCTTAACCACGAGCCAGTTCAAGCGCGGCCGGCGAATGTCTCGTACCGCATGCAGAAGTACGTCCGGCGGCACCGAATTGGTGTGGCTGTAATCGGGATGCTTGCCGCGCTTCTGGTGGCCTTCGCTGCGGTCCAGAGGATACAGTTACGCAGGATTACCAAGGAGCGTGACCGCGCCGATCGCATCGCACAGTTCATGACCGAGATCTTTAGAGTGTCTGACCCGGGCCAAAAACTTGGCAATACTCTGACGGCTCGCGAAGTTCTCGATAAAGCGGCGCACGATATCGATGCCGGCCTCGCGGATGACCCGGAACTCCAGGCGCGCTTGATGCACGTGATGGCCATGGCTTACAACAATCTGGGTTTGTATTCGCGCGCCCAAGCGCTATTCGAGCGCAGTAGCCAGATTTCCAGTTCTGCCCTTGGGCCAGAGAACCTCCAAACCCTAAAGAGCAGGCAAAGGCTGGCCTGGACCCTGTTCCAGCAGGGTCGCTTTTCCGAGGCGGAGACTCAGCAGCGTAGTCTGGTCGAAGTGGAACGGCGGGTCTTTGGGCCAGATGACCAAGAAACAGTGGGGACAATGGGTGATCTGGCTACTACACTCTCCGAAGAACGTCGCCTACCCGAGGCTGAGAAAATACAGCGTGATGTTCTCGAGAAGCAAAAGCGCCTGCTCGGCACGGATGCTCACTACACCCTGGCGTCAATGGATAACCTGGCTATCATACTCGTATACGAAGGGCGGCTGGAGGAGGCTGAAAAACTGGAACGGGAGACATTGGAGACTCAGCGCCGGGTTTACGGTGAGAACCTCACAACGATTCACTACATGATGAACGAAGCCGAGATCAAAGGAGACATGGGAGCATACGAGGAAGCCGAAAAGCAATCGCAGGAGCTACTCGATCTTGAACGGCGCGTCCTCGGGCCGGACCGGCCGGAGACCGCGGAAACTACCTACAGTCTTGCAGCCATTAAAGCGAAACAGGGGCAAACGGAAGAAGCGCTTTCGCTTCTGCGCCAAGCCGTCGATCATGGGTTGCTGCCCCGGCGAGCATTAGGAATCGGAGAGGACCCTGAGTTAAAGGCGCTTCATGGCGATCCGCGATTCGACGCGTTGGTGGCTCATGCCAAGCAAATCGCCGCCCCCAAGGGCCCCAACTGATCAACGAGCAACACGGACTGACTCCGGGCGGGTGGCAGGCCCTTTCGTTTCATCAATGAATTATTCTTTGCGCTCGATATCGAAGTCCCGGCGGATAATACCACACCGTTAGTTACTGACTGAGTTCGCTCCCAATGCAGAGTGCCCGACCCTTTGGGCTTTAAGGATCGGTTTTTTTCCCGAGTTTAGGGTTTTCCGTGGGTTGAGTTTTCTTGCGGGTCGGGTTTTTCGAATGAAGCACCTGGAACGCTGCTACGGAACTGGACAGCTGCATTTCATTACCCAACTCCCTGCGCACAGCGATTAGATTGAGCCGTCATGTGGTTTTTGCACGCGGGCATAAATCCTGGCACCAAGCGCAATACAAAGACCTAGCAATCTGGAATCCGGTAGCGTTTTGCAAGCAACAGCTGTTAACGGTGAGGTCGGCGGTTGACGAACTCGTTGAGGAGCAGGCGGGTGAGCCTCATCTGATCGTGCCGGATCACACTGTCCTGTTGCAGGAGGTTGCCGCTCACGTAGCGCAGACCCATTCGCGTGAGCTCCGCTAAAGAAGGATCGACCGGTTCGGCGCCCTGCGCGCGATAGCGCCGCAGCATGCGCGGCTCTACAGCCTTGCGGTTGACCACCGCGAAATCGAATAGGCCCTCTCGCGTGTGCTCGTAAATGGCGCGAACGTGGTCGGCAACGCTGTAGTGCTGCGTTTCGCCGGGCTGCGTCATCAGGTTCGCGATATAAACGCGAGTAGCGCGCGAATGCGTGATCGCTTCCACCACCTGTTCGATCAGCAGATTCGGAATGATGCTGGTGTAAAGCGAGCCGGGCCCCACCAGGATTAGGTCCGCTTCCCGGATCGCCGCCAAAACCTGCGGGACTGGCTGCACGCGGCGCGGAACCAGGCGGACCCGCCGGATTTGCCGGCGCGAACGTGAAATGTTCGTCTCACCTGAGACCACGGTGCCGTCCACGAGCTGCGCTTGGAGCGTCACGTTCTGGTCCGTTGAAGGAAAAATCCGGCCGCGAATCGCCAGAACTTGCGCGGACACTTGCACCGCCTTCGGAAAATCGCCGGTTACGTTGGTGAGCGCGGTGAGGAAAAGATTGCCGAAACTGTGCCCGGCCAGTCCGCGGCCGGCGGGAAAGCGGTATTGGAAAAGCTGCCCGAGAAGATGCTCGTCCTTCGAGAGCGCGACCATGCAGTTACGAATGTCGCCAGGAGGAAGAACGCTGTATTCGCGGCGAAGGCGCCCCGAGCTGCCGCCGTCGTCGGTGACGGTGACGACAGCCGCGAGATCGGAGATCGGGTGCGACAGCCGGTCTCCGGCGGGCGCGGCGACGTATTCTTTGAGTCCGCGAAGCACGGTGGAAAGTCCCGTGCCGCCGCCGAGAGCAACAATACGAACGGAACGATTGCGTTGCTGCGAGTGATTTTTCAATGGAAGGAAAAGCTACCCGGCCGAACCTTCGCGTTCGGGATAGAGCAGCTCGGTAAAGCGCGGATCTTCCTGCAAGAACGCGAAATCTTCGTCGTTGCGCGCGTGATAGCGGTTCTCCGGGCGCAACTGAATCGCGATCTTCAGATTCTGCATGGCCGCTTCGGCTTCCCCTGTAAGGCAATCGAGCGCCGCCATGGCGTAGACGATGTGGTCGGCCTTCGGCGCCGCTTTATGCGCGCGGTCCAGATGCTCGCGCGCTTCGTCCCAGCGGCCCAAGTTCATTAGCGCCACGCCCTGCGTGTAATGTTCCTCGGATGACTTGGCAGCAGGCGCCGGCAGCCGCGAAATTCGCTGCTCGCAAATCCGCAGATGCATCTGGGCGCGGTCGCTCAATTCCCTGCTCGGCCCGCCGAGCACTTTTTCGAGCGCTTGTTTCGCGCGGGGATATTTTTGTTCCTGAAAATGCTTCAGGGCTTCCTCGTAAGCCTTTAGTTGCTGCTGCTTTGCGGGGGCTTCGGGGTCTGGAGGGGCCTGCATCTTCGCGCTTTTCTTTAAGCCTTTTGTTTTCAATAGCTTTTGACTGCTGGCTGCTGTGTGTGTGGTTCTGATTGAGCGTCGCTTCACTGGGTGTCCGCTCCGCTGGACTTAGGGACGAACGAAAGATAGCAAAGTCGCGGAGTGGCGTCAATGCGGGCGTTTTAGGGGCTCGCGCGCTGAACCGCATTTTAAGGCCTTCTTGAGTGCGAATTCGTGCGTGTTAAGGGCAGTTAGGGTGACACCTGGTGAGCCACCACTCGCACTGAAAAAAGAGATTTTTTCAGCATTTTACGCGGAGAAAGTTATTTTTTGCCGCGTGCACAAAAACAGCGCGGCGAATCGTTATTCTGGTTTCGCGAGGCCGCGCGCGATGGCGTCGTCGAGAAGAGGCTTCATCTCGCGCGTGGCTTTTTTCGAAAGCTCGCCTTGCTGGCGGCCGATCTCGCCCTGTTTTCTTCCGAGTTCA
>Ga0073928_10003911_pt1 | contig 22763 bp, 19 predicted proteins | sample PaiPotPPA55metaG_FD_76969 | JGI IMG/M metagenome (GOLD analysis project Ga0073928, IMG submission 76969) | Iron sulfur acid spring bacterial and archeal communities from Banff, Canada, to study Microbial Dark Matter (Phase II) - Paint Pots PPA... ...
CAGATCGAGCAAGGGTGCCGTGTCGGTCAATCCCAAGAGCGCCGCTTCCAGCCGAGTCTTGGCGTTTTGCACCTTGGGCCAGGGCGTGTCCAGCAAGTGATTCGACAGCCCGTAAATGCCGGGTCCCAGCTCGCGGCCTCGCCTAAGCACGCTCTCATAGATGCCGAGGCGCTCGCCGTCGGAAAAGATCAGGTTGAAGCCGTTATAGTTCGCGCCCACGCCGCGCAGGTAGGTCAAACCCTCCGCCACCGACGCGCCGGACTCGAGGATGGAAGTCACGAGCTCACCGCGACTGGGCGCCTCCGGGCGCCGCTGCTCCGGATCGCGGTAATTCGTGAGCGCGGCGAATCGACCCGTCCGGGTGATCCCGAGCCAGGTCCCACCGGCCGTAAGGTCCCGTCCCGCCAGAATCTCTGGACGGTCCGGCCACCAGTCGGCGCGGGCCGTCGGCCGCGCGTGGAATTCATCCCGATTCGCCGCCACCAGACAGGGATACGCCGGATGCACTCGCCAGACTACAAGAACCAGACACATCGAAGCTGCTCCTCGCGGCGGCCGATATGGTCAGGCCGGCAAGGCCTGGTCGAGCACTTCCACCCAGTGCTTCACCGGAGTGAGTGTTCCGGTCTGCAAGTGTTGGATGCAGCCCATGTTGGCCGATATGATGACTTGCGCTCCGATCTTGTCGAGATTCTCGAGCTTGCGGTCGCGCAATTGCGCGGCAAGGTCCGGCTGCAGGATCGAATAGGTGCCCGCGGAGCCGCAGCACCAGTGGCTTTCGCCGCCGGCGACGCTGACGTCGAACCCCAGCGCGCGCAAATGCGTTTCGACGCCGCCGCGCAATTTCTGGCCGTGCTGCAGGGTGCAGGGCGGGTGAAATGCCAGCCGCGTCAGCCCTTCGAGCCGCAGTTTGCCCTTCAACGCGGGCACCAGCTCCGGCAGCAGTTCGCTCAAATCGCACGCCATCGCGCTGATTCGCGCTGCCTTGTCGGCATACTCGGCGTCGCCGCAGAGCGCATGGCCATACTCCTTGATGGCGAGGCTGCAGGCCGACGCGGAGGTCACGATCGCCTGGGCCTCGCCCGCAGACGCGAACGGCAGCCAAGCATCGATGTTGCGGCGCATGTCGTCGAGGCCTCCATCGTGGTCGCCGAGATGCGAGCGCACGGCGCCGCAGCAGCCGGTACCGCCGGCATACACGGCCTGGATGCCGGCTGCATCGAGCACGCGCGCCGCCGCGATGTCGATATTGGGCATGATCGAAGGCTGGACGCAGCCTTTGAGCATCAACACCTTGCGGCGATGCTTGAGCGGCGCAGCGCTCGCTGCGCGCTCTCCGGAACGCTGCGGCACCTTGTTCCTGAGCACGGCCGGCAAGAGCGGCCGCACCGCCCGGCCCACCCGCAGCGCCGGTGCAAACAGCGGCGACGTGAGCCCCTCCCGGAGCAGCCAGCGCGCCGCCCGCTCCGGCGCCGGGCGCTCCACCCGCGCATCCACGATCTTTCGGCCGATATCCACGAGATGCCCGTACTCGACGCCGCTCGGGCACGTGGTCTGGCAATTGAGACAGGTCAGGCAGCGATCCAGATGCTGCTGCGTGCTGCGCGTGACTTCCCCGCCCTCGAGCACTTGCTTCATCAAATATATTCGCCCGCGCGGTCCATCGAGCTCATCGCCCAGCAATTGATACGTCGGGCAGGTCGCGTTGCAGAACCCGCAATGCACGCATTTGCGGATGATGGCCCGCGCCTCTTCGCCATCCGGAGTGTCCGCGAATTCGGGACTCAAATGCGTTTGCATGGCGGCGCTATAGCTCGGCGTACATGCGCCCGGGATTGAACACGCGCTTGGGATCGAAGGCCTGTTTCAATCCATGGTGAATTCGCATCAGAACATCGCTGAGAGGCGTGAACACTCCGACGGACTTGTCGGCGCCCCGGATCAGCGTGGCGTGTCCGCCCGCGAGCGCGGCGGCCGCGCGCACCTCTCGGGGCTCCGCGGTGGTGCGCCACCAGCGCTCTGCTCCATGCCACTCGATGAACTGGCGGCCGGGCAATCTGACGGGCGCGGCGGTGGCCGGCACGGACAGCCGCCAGAGACAGTCGCCGCGAGCCAGGTCCGCGTCGCTCACCGAGAAGAAATCGTCGCTCTGATCGCGCAGGCTCCGCCACCAAGACAGTGCGGCATCGGGAGCGACCGCGGCGCCGCCCAGCCTGTCGCAGGCCGCGCTCAACGCAGCGGCCGCGCCGGCGAGGCGCACGTGCAGCCGCCCGTCGTGCCAGGCGCTGGCATTCATCGGCAGAGGCTGCGAGGCCCAGAGGTTGAGTTGCTCGAGGGCCTGATGCTCGTCCCAATCGAAGCACAGCGTCGCGGTGGCCCGATGAATCGGCAGCACTTTGAGCGACACCTCGCAGATGACCCCCAGGATTCCCAAGGACCCCACCACCAGCCGCGACACATCGTAGCCGGCAACATTCTTGGCCACCTGACCGCCGAAGGTCTGAACCTCGCCGCAGCCGTTGAGCATCGTCACGCCCAATACATGATCGCGCACCGTTCCGACGCTCGCGCGTGCCGGTCCCGACAGACCCGCCGCCACCATTCCCCCGACCGTGCCGCCGGGAGAAAAACGCGGCGGCTCGAACGGCAGGCATTGGCCCTGCTCCTCGAGTGCGGCCTCCAGCTCGGAGAGCAGAGTACCCGCGCGCGCCGTCACCACCAATTCGGTGGGCTCGTAGGAACTGATACCCGAAAGGCCGGATACGTCCAGAGGCTCGCCCTTGCGCGGTCCGCCGTAGAAAACTTTGGTGCCGCCGCCGCGGATGTCCACCGGCGATCGGTGCGACCGCGCGTGATTCACCTGGTCGACCAAACGTACGAGCACCGGATCGCCCTGATCCATCAAAATCTCGGCAAGTTGGGAAACGGCAGCATGCCGCGGTGTACGTGCATTTTCCCGTACTCGGCACACCGATGCAGGGTCGGAATCACCTTTCCCGGATTCAGCAGCTCGAGCGGATCGAAGGCGCGCTTCACCGCCAGAAACTGCGCGCGCTCGGGCGGCGAGAACTGCACGCACATGGAGTTCAACTTCTCGACACCGACTCCATGCTCACCGGTGACGGTGCCTCCCAGCCGCACGCTGGTTTCCAGGATATCGGCGCCAAACAGCTCGCAGCGGCGCATCTCGTCCGGGTCTTCCGCGTCAAACAAGATCAACGGATGGAGATTGCCGTCGCCGGCATGAAAGACATTGACGCAACGCAGGCCGTACTTGCCCTGCATTAGCTCGATCGCGCGCAGCATCTCCGCCAGTCGCCTCCGGGGTATGGTGGAATCCATGCACATGTAGTCGGGGCTGATGCCTCCCGACGCCGGAAAAGCGTTCTTGCGGCCGCTCCAAAACTTGAGACGCTGCGCTTCATCGCGGCTGACTTCGATTCGCGATGCCCCGGCGGCGACCAGCACCTCCTCCATTCGGACGATCTCCTCGGCCACCTCCTCGGGTGTGCCGTCACTTTCGCACAACAGAATGGCGGCGGCATCGAGGTCGTAGTCGGCGTGCACGAAGGCTTCCACTGCGGCAGTCATGGCCTTGTCCATGAGCTCGAGGCCCGCGGGTATGATGCCCTGCGCGATCACGCTGGCCACCGCGGCGCCGGCCGATTCGATGTCGCCGAAGCTCGCCATGATGCAACGGGCCAGCTGCGGTTTGGGAGTGAGCTTCACGGTGACCTCGGTGGTAATCGCCAGCATGCCCTCGCTGCCCACGACTACCGATAGGAGATCGAGGCCCGCCGCATCCAAGCCTCCCGAACCGAACTCCACCGGCTCCCCGTCCACCATGAAGCCGCGCACCCGCAGCACATTGTGCAGAGTCAGACCGTATTTGAGGCAGTGCACGCCGCCGGAGTTTTCAGCCACGTTGCCGCCGATGGTGCACGCGATCTGACTGCTGGGGTCGGGGGCGTAGTACAAACCGTAGGGAGCCGCGGCCTCGCTGATGGCCAGATTGCGCACGCCGCATTGCACGACGGCCGTGCACGTTCCCGCATCGATCTTGAGGATTCTGTTGAACTTGGCGAGCGACAAAACAACGCCCCCACGGTGCGGCATGGCGCCGCCGGACAAGCCCGTGCCCGCCCCGCGGGCAATGATGGGCACCCCCATCCGATGACAGACCTTGAGGGCCGCCGCTACCTGCGTTTCGGTTTCCGGAAGCACCACGGCCAGGGGCGAGGCGCGGTAGGCCGTCAGCGCATCGCACTCATAGGGCGCGGTGTCTTCATGGCGACACAGGATTGCAGCGCGCGGCAAAACCGCGGTGAGCGCGGCCACCACGTCCGCCTGGCGCTCATCGCGCGAGGCTTCCGTCCGCGCTGCGGCGCGCGGCGCGTCGGCCCCCAGTGAGGTGTTCATCCCCGTATTATGCATCACTCCCGGCCTCACCTCGGCAATGACAGAATCGGCGGCACTGGAGTAGGATTCGCCAAAAGCAAAACGGCGGCGCAAGACCGCAAACAGGAAGCACACATGTTTCACCAGTTGTTGACGCCGGTCGGGGACAGCCTGTTGCTGTCTTTCCTGGTCGCGATACTGCCCATCGCAACCGTTCTTGTCCTGCTGGGAATACTGAAGCGGCCGGCATGGCAGGCTGCCTTGGCGGGGCTCGCAGTCGGGTTATTGATCGCCGTCACCGTCTGGGACCTGCCGGTGGGCACGGCATTCGCCTCAGCCATCAATGGCATGGTATTTGCGCTCTGGCCGGTGATGTGGATCGTCATCAATGCGCTGCTGCTTTACAACGTCGCCGTCGCATCGGGCCGCTTCGACGCATTTCGCGAGTGGCTGATCACGCACTTGCCGAATGACCGGCGCGTGGTGTTGATCGCCATCGGTTTTTGCTTCGGCGCGCTGCTCGAAGGTGTTGCCGGATTCGGCGCTCCGGTTGCCATCACCGCTTCTCTGCTCATCATGTGCGGTTTTCCGGCGCTCGAGGCGCTGGTGTTCGTGCTGATTTTCAATACCACTCCGGTCGCTTTCGGTGCGCTCGGTACGCCCGTGACCGTCTTGGCGGCGGTGACCGGACTGCCGGCGCCGGCGTTGGCGGCAATGATCGGTCGTCAGCTGCCGTTCATGGCCGGCTTGCTGCCGTTCTATGTCATGGCGCTCTACGGTGGATGGCGCTCGATCCGCGCCCTGTGGCCCATATTGCTGGTCGCCGGCCTGAGCTTCGGTCTGGCGCAATTCGGCGCGTCGAACTATCTCGATTACACCCTGACCGACGTGTTCGCGGCGCTCGGATCGCTGGTCGCGACCTTGCTATTTCTGCAAGTCTGGCGCCCGGCCGCGGATCCCGAATTTGCCATCTCGCATTCACCGCCGGCGACGCCCGGCGCCAACTCCCGCCCTGTTCCTGCCTGGCAGGGATGGATGCCCTGGGTGATAGTGACGGTCACCGTGATTCTGTGGACCTACAAGAAGGTTGCCACCGTCGGTCAACTCGCGATTCATTGGCCCGGGTTGGACAAGGCGGTATCAATCACGCTGTACCACGATAAGCCGTATGCCGCGGTGTGGACCTTCCAGCCGCTCGGAACCGGAACCGCGATCCTGCTGGCGGCGCTCATCACGGCATTGCTGGTCAGACTGCCTCCCGTCGAGCTTTTTCGATGCGCCGTCCGTACGATCCGCCAGATCTGGCAGGCGGTCATCACTGTCATGTTCATCGTCGGGCTCGCCTATGTGATGAACTACTCCGGTCTCGCCTATACCCTTGGGTTAGCGGTCGCGTCGACCGGGCACGCCTTCGTCTTGTTTTCACCCTTCCTGGGATGGATTGCGGTGTTCCTGTCCGGCAGCGATACCTCCGGCAACGCGCTGTTCGGCAATTTACAAGTCGTCGCCGCTCGGCAACTGCAGCTCAATCCACTGCTGTTCGCCGCCACCAATTCTTCCGGGGGCGTTCTCGGCAAGATGATCTCGCCGCAGAACATCGCCACCGGGGTATGCGTCACGGACTTGAAGGGCAAAGAGGGAGCCGTGCTGGCGCGCACCTTCGTTCACAGCATCGTGCTGACCTTGGTGCTGGTCGTCATCGTCATCGTTCAGCAGTATCTCGTGCCCGGCATCATCCCCAGCTTCGTCGCGAGCCAATGAGCACCAGGCATCAGGCGCGCCGTGTTCGTGAAGCGGGAGCGTCGGCATCGATGTAGGCAATGGGTGCGGCGGCATCGCCCGGCGCGGGGCGCGAAACGCCCAGCAAGCGCTCGAATTCCGCCTTCGCCACAGGCCGGCTGTGCAAATAGCCCTGCGACTCGTCGCAGCCTTCACGTGTGAGATAGTCGAGCTGCGCCTGAGTCTCCACGCCCTCGGCGACCGTGGTCATGTCGAATGCGTGCGCCAAACCGATGATGGTCGAGACCAGCGTACAGCTCTTGCGGTCGGCGGGCAGACGGTCGGTGAACGTGCGATCGATCTTCAGAGTATCGATCGGCAGCTCGGACAGGCGGCCCAGCGAGGAAAACCCCGTTCCGAAATCATCGATCGCAGTGCGTACACCCGCGGCGCGCAGCAATCTGAGCTCATGGACGCACGCTGAGGAATCGCCGGCCAGCGCGCCTTCGGTGACCTCGATATCGATGCCCCAATCGGAATCGCCGGCCAGATCTCCGATGCAGTCGAGGATCTCGCGCGCGGCATTGCGGCGCCTCAACTCCGGGGGAGAGATGTTCACGGCGATTCTGATGGGGGGCAAGCCCATGCGGCGCCATTCGCGGCAATCAGCCGCTGCTTGCCGCAGAACCCACGCGCCGGTCGCCGCCATGAGTCCGGCGGATTCGAGCAGCGGCAGGAATATTCCCGGCGCGATCAGTCCTCCTTCCGGATCCTGCCAGCGCAGCAACGCTTCGACGCTGGCAATTTTACCCGTGCGCAGCGAAATTTTCGGCTGGTAATGCAGCACGAACTCTTCGTAGTCGAGTGCCGTGCGCAACCGGTGTTCCATTCCCACGCGCCGCGCAAGCCCCGAGTTCATGTCGATCCGGTGATGCAGGTATGGCTCGCTCGACGTCTTCGCCTCTTTGAGGGCGGCTTCGGCGTTTTGCACGAGTTCGTTGGGTTCTCGTCCATCCTCCGGATGGCAGGCGAGCCCGGTTTTTATTTTTGCCACAATCTCGTGTCCGTCGACGCTGAACGGCCGATCGAACAGCCGCGCGAAGTCGCGATGCAGAGATCGATCTTCATCCTCCACGCGCTCGGGCAAGGCTCGCATGCTGACGAAGGTCCCGCCGCCGAGGTGCGCAAGCTGCTCCGTGTCGGGGAAATGTCCCCTTAGCCGGTCCGCCACACACTGCAGCAGTCGGTCGCCCGTGTGGCGGCCAAAGGAGTCATTGATGACGCTCAGATGCTCGATGTCGAATACCGCCACCGCGAGCCTCGGCAAGCTCTGTGTCCCGCCTACCAGCAGGCGGCTCAAGCGTTCGCAAAAAAGCGCCCGCTTGGCAAGACCCGTCAACGGCTCGAAATACGACAGAAACCGCACCGCATCCTGCTTATCCAGGTACTGAAGCGCGAACGACAGATTGGCGGCCACTTCCTCGAGCAGCAGCAATTCCTCCGGAGAGATGACGCCGGTAGTCGTCGTGCCGCATAGGAATGAGCCAACCGGCGTGCCGTCGACCCGCAACGGCAGACAGGCCAATGATCGGACGCCCGCAGCGATGAGCGCTTCCCTTCCGTCGATGACAAACGGAGGCCGATCGATGTCCTCGCAGAGGTCGGCCTGGCCCGTGCGGATGACGCGCCCCATGAGACTCGTGTCCGCAGCCTCGTGATCCGCTACGGGAAACTCGCGATCCGGCTGGGCAAGAGACTCGTAGCCCGCCCATCCGATCGGGCGTGCCATGCGAGTCGCCGGATTGATCAGCGCTACCATCGAGATCGCGTATCCGCCTACGCGGTGCGCCAGCCGGCATGTCTCATTCAACAGCTCGTCGCGGTTTTGTATGCGCAGGAGAGCCGCGTTGATTCCCGAGAGCATCTGCAGAACCCCGGTCAGCCGGGCCACCTGCCGCTCGGCGAGTTGGCTGGTGCGGCGCAGTTCAGCGTCCGCGAGCGCGCGCTTCACGGCGGGCACCAGCCTCATCAGATTGCTTTTCAGGACGTAATCGATCGCCCCACACTTCAACGCTTCGATGGCGACCTCTTCGCCGATGGTCCCGGATAGAAAAATGAAGGGAACATCGGGCGCCTCGACGCGCGCCACGGCAAGAGCGGTCATCCCGCCGAATCCGGGCAAACTGAAATCCGACAGGATGAGATCGGGCTGGCCCTCTTCCAGCGCGCTTCGCATTTCCTGCTCGTTGATCACGCGCCGGTAGGTGCATTTGAATCCTGCCGCGTCCAATCGCCTGATCGCCAACTCCGAGTCCGGCTCGGAATCCTCGATCAGCAACACACGAAGCTCCATGTATTCCATTTTCCGGCTCAGCCTTTCCATGCGACACTTCTCCTGCATCCCCCGGCGGTGCATTACACGCCCATAAAATGACGCGCTTCCCAAGCCCACGTCACACTCTGCGTAAGGATCTCGGTAGCCGCGAACCCATGCCATGGCGTTCGCCGAATGCTGCGTTGCACTATTACTGAGGTATCGGGTCGTTCAGCGGGGGATCCGGCGCTATACGAACCTCTTTGGCTTCCGGACCGAACGCCGCGAGCAGGGCGAAAGCGAGGGCACCTGCGCCGGCCACCAAGGCCATGGCGATCCCGTAGTCGCCCTGCAACTTCCCTGCGAGCATGACCTGAACGGTCGCGTTGCCGCAGGCGAGGAAGTTGCCGAATTGATAGGTGAAGCCGGGGAACGTCGCCCTCGCCTCACGCGGCGAAATCTCGTTGAGATGGGCCGGCATGGTGCCAAACGTGCACTGGACCAGGAACTGCATGCAGAACGCCGTTCCCGCCAGCGAGACCAGACCCGAGGAAGTCGCCCAGAATGGCATCAGCGCCAGGGCCAAGACGAGGGACAGCACGATCTCTCGCCGCCGCCCCAGCCATTGCGACAGCGCCCCGCCGCTCAGGCACCCAAGGATCGCCCCGATGTTGTAGACGATTGCGACGAAGGATACCTCGTGCACTGAAAAACCGTGCTGGATGCGCAGGAGGGTCGGGTAGAGATCCTGGGTCCCATGGCTGAACGTCGCGGCTGCGGCCATCAATGCGATCGCATAAAGGTAGCGGCCGACATTCGCGCCGCCCTTTCGCCGCGGCGGGCCGCGATCTGTTGCGTCGAGACGCGAAGCCCGCCAACCAGGGCTCTCCGACACCTTGCTTCGTATGTACAGCACCAAGAACGCGGGCAAGATGGCGACGATGAAGAGGCCTCGCCACCCCAAAGCATCGAAGCCTACGCCGAAAAGCAGTGCGGCCAGCAGATAACCAACGGAATAGCCCGACTGCAAGAGCCCTGATGCGAAGCCGCGCCAATGAGCCGGAATGGATTCCATGGTGAGGCTCGCGCCAATGCCCCACTCGCCGCCCATCGCGATGCCGAAGAGCGCCCGCAGCACCAGGAATGCGGTCAGGGTCGGCGCGAACCCTGAGGCGCACTCGAGCACCGAGAACATCAGAACGTTGATGATCAGCATCGGCTTGCGTCCGTAGCGGTCCGCCAATCGCCCGAACACGAGCGCGCCGACGACGCGCAAGCCCAAGGTCAACGTGATGGCCCAGCTCACGACCGTGACGGTCGAGCCGAACTCCTTGGCAATGTCGCCCATCACGAAGATCAGGAGAAAAAAGTCGAAAGCGTCGATGGTCCAGCCCAGAAAGCTGGCGATGACGACGTTGTACTGCTGCTGCTTGGCCGGCATCGTGAAGCTTGCTCAGGAACCCTGCCAAACCAACTTTGCGTTGGCGAGTTCCCGGGCCCCCAGTGCGCCGAGTTCGCGGCCAAAACCCGAATTCTTCACTCCGCCGAAGGGGGCGCGAGGGTCGGAGCGAACGAAGTCGTTGATGAACACGGCTCCCGCTTCAATCTGTCCTGCGACGCGATGTGCCCGATCGAGGTCGCTGCTCCACACCGCCGCACCAAGTCCGTACTCGGTCGAGTTGGCGAGATGAACCGCCTCCGCGTCATCCCGAAACGGAAACAGCATTGCCACGGGACCGAAGCACTCCTCGGCAACGATCGGCGAGTCATGCCGAAATCCGGCGAGAACCGTCGGCTCATAGAAATAGCCCGGCCCCGGCATGGTCCTGCCGCCCGCGAGTATGACGGCGCCCTGCTTGACCGCGTCCTCGACCTGCCGACGGACAGTGTCGCGCAGGTCGCTGCGCGCCAGAGGACCGAGCTTGGTCGACGCCAGCATCGGGTCGCCGACGACAATTCCCTTCACGGCCTCGACGAAGCGGGACGAAAACGCCTCGAACAGCGATTCCGCGACCAGGAAGCGCTTCGCCGCGATACAGCTCTGGGCATTGTTGGAAAAGCGCGATATGACGCCAAGCTGAACCGCCTTGGCAAGGTTCGCGTCGTCGAGAACGACGAAAGGATCGGAGCCGCCGAGTTCAAGGACGATTTTCTTGCCGCGCTGGCCTGCCAGGGCGGCCATGGCCCGGCCGGCCGCGACACTGGCCGTCACCGTGACGGCGCGAATCCGGGCATCCGCGACTATGCTGGGCACAGCGCTTCGGTCGACCATCAGGTTGACGTAGAGCCCCTCCGGACCACCGGCATCTCTCACCAGCCGTTCGAGCGCGATCGCGCAGCCCTTGACGTTCTCGGCGTGCTTGACCACCACCGTATTGCCGACCAGTGCAGCCGGAATGAAGAAGCGCAGAACCTGCCAGAACGGCAGATTCCAAGGCATGATGCCGAGCACGGGCCCCAGCGGCTGATAGATGACTTGGGCGTGCGTGCCGGGGATGGCCTGAGGCTCAATGTAGGCCGGGCCGGTTTCCGCGAAATGCCGCGCGCCGGAGGCGGCCTTCTTCACCTCGGCCTGCGCCTCCGCGAAAGGTTTGCCCATCTCCAGCGTGATGAGTCGGGCGAACTCGTCAACCCGCGCCTCGAGGGCATCGGCGAGCCGGTTCAAGAAGGCCGCACGCTCAGCGAGCGGTGCGGCCGACCAGCTCTTCCAGCCGGACCACGCGCGCGCGAGGCAAGCCTCGACCTCCGCAGACGTATGCTCGGGATACCTGGCGACGATTTCGTCCGTCGCCGGATTACGTGACTCGAAGCTCATGCGTTACTACTCCAGTCGGTCTCAGCAGACGGTGCGATAGCGTTCAATACAGGTTGCGATGACCTCCTCGCCGGGCCGCTTCCACCAATTCTCGGACGAGAAGATCTCCACCTCCTGCGGACCGTGAAATCCGGCCTGCTCGATGTCCGCGCGGAAGTGCTTGAGGTCGATGACGCCGTCTCCCATCATGCCTCTGTCGAGCAGCAGGTCGCGGGTCGGGGTCAGCCAGTCGCAGATATGGTGTGCGAGAATTTGCCGCTTACGCCCGGCGCGCGCGATCTGCGGCCGGATCTTCGGATCCCACCAGGTGTGATAGACGTCGATCGCCACGCCGACGCCGGCGCCGAGCGCATCACACAGATCGAGCGCCTGCTCGAGAGTGTTTACGCACGCACGATCCGCGGCATACATCGGATGCAACGGTTCGATGGCCAGCGGCACCTTGCAAGCCCGCGCATACGGCAGGACCGCGGCAAGCCCATCGGCGACCATCGCGCGCGCGGCCGCGATATCTTTGGACTTCTCCGCAAGGCCACCCACCACCATCACCAGACAATCGGCGCCGAGCGCGGCGGCCTCATCGATGGCGCGCTTGTTGTCACCGATTGCGGCAGCCAGCCCGATCTTGTCGGCTGCCGGAAACATGCCGCCCCGACAATAACCCGTGACCCGAAGGCCGTTCGCCTTGACGATCCGCGCCGCCTCGCCGAGCCCGATCGCTTCGACCTGGTCGCGCCAGGGCGCTATCGCCGTGACGCCCTGCGCCAGGCACGCGTCGACCGCGGCGGCAAAGCCAAACTGCCGGCTCACCGTCGCGAGATTGATTGACAGTCCCCGTACGCTCATGTGTAACCTCCCCCGACAGGCCCCGCCGGGAAAACCGGCACCTAAGTTTTCCCGATCATGTTCTAAGAAATTCCGCCGAGCGCCATCACCGTGCTAATGCGCTTGGCTGCGAGTTCCGGATCCCGTAGCACGCGTGCCTCATCCGCGAGCCGGAACAGCTCCGCGAGATGCTGCAGCGAGCGTGCGCTCTGCTGGCCGCCAATCATATGGAAGTGCTTCTGCAGTCCGTTGAGGTAGGCGAGAAATACGATACCCGTTTTGTAGAATCGAGTCGGCGCCTTGAAGATGTGCCGGGACAGCGGCACGGTAGGCGCAAGCAGCTCGCGAAACCCGGCTTCGTCGCCCGCCGTGAGCCGGCTCAGCGCCACCGAGGCGGCCGGTGCGATGGCATCGAAGATGCCGAGCAGCGCGTCGGAGTAACCGCATTCGTCGCCGGCGATCAGTTCCGCATAGTTGAAATCGTCACCCGTATACATGCGCACGCCGGGCGGCAGGCGGCGGCGCATGACGATCTCCTTTTCCTTGGACAGGAGCGAGATCTTGACGCCGTCGACTTTGGCAGCGTTGCCGGCGATGACTGACAGCGCCGCTTCCATCGCCTCCATGTGATCGCGGGCGCCCCAGTAGCCGGCAAGCTCGGGATCGAACATTTCACCCAGCCAATGGATCACCACGGGGTGGCGGACCTGCCGAAGTATGCGGTCATAGACGCGCCGGTAATCGTCCGGTCCTTTGGCAAGCTCGGCCAATGCACGGCTCGCCATCAGGATGATGCGGCCATCGAGCGCCTCGATGGCGTCGATCTGGGTCTCGTAAGCGGCGATCACGTCGTCGAGCGTGCGCGCGGAGCCCGGCGCCAGGTGATCGGTTCCCGCGCCGCAGCCGAGCACGGCACCTGGGCGGCTCTTCGCCTCGGCGAGTGTGCGCCGGATCAGTTCGAGCGCGCCGGGCCAGTCGAGGCCCATGCCGCGTTGGGCCGTGTCCATCGCCTCTGCGATGCCGAAGCCAAGATCCCATAGATAGTGGCGAAACTGCAGGGTCTCGTCCCAGTCGATCACTGCATCGAGGTGCGGATCGCTTTCGGCAAGCGGATCGACGACGACGTGCGCGGCGGCGTAGACGACCCGGTTGAACGCGGGGGAAGCGATGCGGCTGCCGGCCGTCGGCAAAGCCGCATTCTTGAGCGCGTAGCGCTCCACACGGCCGCCGGAAACGGGGAGAAACAGGCTCGTCATGAGGGCCGCCCGCTGTCAGGCGCCGGACCGGCTGAGAGAGGGAACGTCGACCCAGCGGCGCTCGGCCCAGCTTTGCATCGCCAGTTCAGCAAGCTGTACTCCCTTTGCACCCTCCAGCAGGTCGTGGTGCCAGGGCGTGTCCGCCGCCACATGGCGAACGAAGTCCTCCCACTGCAGACGGAAACCATTGCCGAACACTTCGGTATCCGGTACCTCGTCCCACTGCTCCACAAACTTCATGGTTTGCGGCTCGTCCGGATTCCACACCGGGCGCGGCGTGTTGACCCGGTGTTGCGTCACGCAACGGGTCAGACCCGCAACCGCGGAGCCGTGTGTGCCGTCGACATGGAAGGTGACCAGGTCATCTCGGTTGACCCGCGTGGTCCAGGACGAGTTGATCTGCGCGATGATGCCGCCTTCGAGCTCGAAAGTCGCATAGGCGGCGTCGTCGGCATCGGCCTTGTAGGGCCGCCCTCGTTCGTCGATGCGTCCAGGAATGTGAGTCGCGCCGCGGCAGCTGACGGCTAAGACCCTGCCGAACAGATCGTCGAGCACGTAGCGCCAGTGCGGCAGCATATCGAGAATGACACCGCCGCCGTCGGCCTTGCGGTAATTCCAGGACGGACGCTGAGCGGGCTGCAGGTCGCCTTCGAACACCCAGTAGCCGAACTCTCCTCGAACCGACAAGATGCGGCCGAAGAAGCCCGCATCTCGCAGCATGCGAAGCTTGCGCAGTCCGGGAAGGTACAGCTTATCCTGTACGACACCATGCTTGACCCCCCGCGCCTTGGCGAGGCGAGCCAGGCCTAAGGCGTCATCAAGCGTCTCCGAAACGGGTTTCTCGCAATAAATGTGCTTGCCCGCCTCGATCGCGCGCGTGAGCAGTTCGACGCGCATCTGCGTCGATCCCGAGTCGAAGAAGACCGTGTCGTTCGGATCGGCAAGAGCCGCGTCCAGATTCGTGGTGTGCCGCGCGATGTCGTGGAGCTTGGCGATCTCGGCGAGCTTGTCGGCATTGCGGCCGACCAGGATAGGGTCCGGCATCGCGCGGTCGCCGTTCGGCAGTTCGACGCCGCCCGCCGCCCTGATCGCCGCGATCGAGCGCACGAGATGCTGGTTGTACCCCATCCGTCCGGTCACACCATGCATGACGATGCCGAGTCGCTGGACTGCCATAGCCTCCCCCACGTTTGTAACTTATCAGTTACTTATAATCGCCGCCGAGCGGCGGTGTCAACCCCGGCCGCAATCAGACCCGCCGAAGATAGGAAAGCGTGACGTCAACCATGTGTCGGCCCCAGTTCTCGACTTCCTCCTTGGCGAGCAGGTCTCGGCGAAAGATCGTGGACAGCGTCCAGCGATTCGACAAGTAGAAGAAACCCAGCGCCGCGATGGACACGTAAACCTTCACCGGATCCAACTGATCACGGAATACGCCCTGGTCAACGCCCCGCCTGAGCAGCACGGAGATCCGCTCGATCAACGGAGAGTTCAATTCGAAGATCCGCGCCGAGCGCTTCAAGAATTTCGCTCGATGAAGGTTCTCAGTGTTCAGGAGGCTCAAAAATTCCGGGTGCGCGAGATAGTAGCGCCAGGTGAAAAGGACGAGGTCGGTCATGCCCTCTATCGGATCTCGGTCGGACAGGTGCAAGCCGTGTTCAGCCGAGCGGATGGCGGCGTAGCTGCTTTCGAGAACGGCCACATATAGTGCCTGCTTATTGCCGAAATAGTGGTACAGCATGCGCTTGTTGACGCCGGCGCGGTCGGCGATGTTGTCGACCCGCGCGCCCTCAAATCCCCTCTCGGTGAATTCCTTCACCGAGGCGGCCAGTATCGCGGCGCTGGTGTTCTCCGGATCGCGCGTATTGCCTCTGCGGATTTGCTCTTCTCGCGGGCGTCCCAGCATCTTCGGCCCGATCTCCGGGGACTTGGCTATTGGCATTGTCTTGGACCTTGACTTCGAGAAACGTTCACGATGGCCATCCTTGTATATTTTCGCGCGGCGACGATCGACTCCGCACCCCGGGCGCCGCCGCGGGGGCGCGCTGCCCGGCAAACCAAGCACCGCATATGCTACTACGTAAAGTGAGCCGCATTGCTTAGACCCCCCATCTTAGGGACATCGTAGACCGGTTTAGGGACATCGTAGACCGGTCATTCCGCGGCTCAGCCGCAATCTTGCGGCCAAGGTTGACAGCATCACTCGCTTTTGATTATAAGTAACCAACAAGTTACAAAAATACGGGAGCGACAATGACAGTCCAGCGACTCGGCATGATCATGCGTGACGTGACCGGACGAACGGTCGTCCATTCCCGCGCGGCGCTTTTCGCAGGTGCTGCGATCGTGTTTGCGGCCTCTGCGAGCGCAGAGATCGCTTCAAGTTCGGACACTTCGGGCACGCTCGGCGAAATCGTCGTGACCGCGCAGAAGCGTGCCTCCACGGTTCAGGACACGCCGATCAGCATCACGGCCGTCAGCGGCGCCGACATCCAGGATCGCGGCATCACTGATGTAGCGGCGCTGGCGGCGGCAACGCCGGGTGTTTCGCTCAAGAGCAACGGCCCCGGCCAGACCGAACTTGAAATGCGCGGGATGACGTCGAGCGGAGGCAATTCCGCAACGGTCGGCTTCTATCTCGACGACATCCCGATGACGGCGCCGGCAGGAGCCCAGAACGGCAAGGTCGTGATCGATCCGACGCTCTATGACCTCAACCGCATCGAAGTGCTGCGCGGCCCTCAGGGCACGCTGTATGGCGCGGGCTCGATGGGCGGCACGGTGAAGCTGATCACGAACCAGCCGAATCTGACCGAGTCCCAGGCCAGTGTCGAGAGCATCCTGTCCGGCACCGACGGCGGCGGGTTCAATCACAACGACAATTTCATGGTCAACATTCCGCTGGTGAACGACCAGCTGGCGCTGCGCATCGTCGGCTCGGAGGCTTACACGAGCGGCTGGATAGACCGGATCGTCGTCAACCCGTTCCCGCTGCCGACCAATGGCGGCGCGACCCGGGGCAATGTTGGGGCCGCGCCCATCGAGTCCCGGCGCAAGGGCTCGAATGCGGAGCGTCTCTACGGCGTGCGCGCGACCGTGCTATGGAAGCCCACGTCTGAGTTGACGATTACACCCTCGATCTTCTACCAGCGGATCACGCAGGAGGGACCGAGCGCGTTCGACAGCAATCCGGGTACGAAAGCGCATTATCAGCCCTTTAATGTCGCCGAACCCTACTCGGACAAGATCGTCGTCTACAGCCTGACTGCGAATTACAAATTCGATGCCTTCGACCTTACGTCCATCACCTCGCAGTGGAATCGGACTTCGGTCCAGTCCCAGGACGGCAGCGAGAATTTCAACAATCCGATATCGGGCGTGGAGATCAACGCGCCGGGCACGATCGGTTACTATCTCCCAGGCGGAACCGGGCCGGTTCAGGGTACGGAAACTGACCCCTCCAAGCAATTCAGCCAAGAGATCAGGGCCGCATCGGCGGGCGATGGGCCGCTCAACTGGGTGGGCGGTCTCTTTTACAGCCATTTCAAATCGTCGTTCAATCTATACACGGCTGTTGAAAATCCCTCGGCCTATGTCGATCTCGGCACCTTCGGACCGGCGACCACCTCCGCGATCTGGAATCTGACCAACCCGACGACGATCTCGCAATATGCCGTCTTCGGCGAGGGCACTTACGCGATTACCCACCATCTCAAGGCCACGGTAGGCCTGCGCTGGTATTCCTACGACTATTCGTTCTACGATTATTTTGCCGGTTGGGGATCGCCGCAAGGCGGGGCGACGCCGTCTCAGGACTACATTACGCAGTCCCAGAATGGCGTCAATCCGAAGTTCAATCTCGCCTATGAGTTCGACAAGGATCTGATGGTCTATGTCACGGCGGCGAAGGGCTTCCGTCCCGGCGGCGGCAACCAGCCCCTGCCGACCGGCGGTCCCTTGTGGGCGCCCGGCGGCGTACCCCTTTCCGTATTCCCCTTCAAATACAGCGGCGGTCTGTGGCCGAAGAGCTATAACCCCGATACTCTGTGGAGCTACGAACTCGGCGAGAAGGCGCGGTTCTTTGATCGGCGCCTGACCGTCAATGCCAGCGTGTATTACGAGAAATGGAGCAATGTCCAGGTCCTGGAACTGCCCAACGATTATCTGTTGTCGGACAATGGCGGCACCGCAAAGATCACCGGCGGTGAGCTCGAGATCCGCGCCGCCTTGGGAGGCGGGTTCCAGCTCGGAGTTTCCGGCGGGTATACCCATGCTTCGCTGACCCCGAGCGTGCACTATACGATCCAGCCCTTCGACAAGCTGCCGGACGTTCCGACGCACACAGCCGACTTCAACCTAACGTATTCGCACGCGCTCGCCGACAAGTATCAGTTCACGGCGCGCGTTGAAAATACCTATGTGGGCTCGCGCCTCGACCTGACCTTCCCACCGGGCTTTGGCACAGGCGCGCTGACACCCCTTCCGTCCTATGACCTGACGAACATCCGTGCCGGGATCCACGCCGATGCCGGCTGGGGGGCGGCCCTGTTCGCGAACAACCTGTTCAACAAGCAGGCCTATCTCGAAAACATGGTGCAGCTCACGCTGGCGAACCCCTCGTACAATCGGGTGATCACCAACCAGCCGCTCACGATCGGCGTCGATTTGACTTACACGTTTTAAAAGAGGATCTGTGGATGAACTTGAGGGTCAGAGAGGCGGCATTTGCAGCGGCTGCGCTGGTTTTTTCAGCCGCCGCGGCATTCGCCGACCTGCCGATCGAACAGCCGGGCGTCGTCGAGCTCAAGCCCGACAATGGGCATCGCCTGTACATCGCCGACAAGACGCCGCCCGCGCATGCGGTCGACAGCAAGATTCGGATCATTGACGGCGATGACTTCAGGGTCCTGGGTCAGTTGACGAATGGATCGTTCGGCAGCTTTTCGATCTCTGCTGACCGCAAGACTCTCTTTGACGCCACGTCCTTCTTCTCGCGCGGCGACCACGGCACGCGCACCGATGTCGTCGAGTACTACGACACCGCGACGCTGAACCCGCGCAGTGAGACCATTCTGTCGAGCAAGCGCGCGCCGTCGAATCAGTATCCGGTGTTCCTGGTGGAATCCGTCGAATCGAAATACCTGCTCGTACAGAATGCCACGCCGGCGTCGTCCATCTCGATCATCGATTTGGCCACGAAAGCCATTTTGTCGGAGATCCCGACGGCCGGCTGCTTCGGCATTTACGCCTCCCCGGCGGTGCCGGGCCGGTTCTCCACGCTGTGCGGCGACGGGGCGGCGCTGACGGTCGACTTCGACGCGAAGGGCAAGGAAATCGGACGCAAGCGAAGCGCTACGCTCTTCGATCCGGAACAGGACGCTCTGTTCATTTCTGGCGCACGAATGGGCGAGAAGACGATTTTTATCTCCTTCCTCGGCAACGTGCACATCATCGATTTTTCCGGCGGCGTTGCCACGCAGGAGGCGCCGTGGACCTTCATCGGTGCCAAGCAGAAGGCGGCCCATTGGCGGCCCGGCGGCTACGCTAATTTCGCGTACAGCCCGTCCAACGGCCAGCTCTATCTCGGCATGCATCCGAACGGCGAGGAAGGCAGCCATAAGACTCCCGCCGCGGAAATCTGGAAAGTGGATGTGGCCAAGCACGAGGTGACTGCGCGGGCGAAGTCGGATGGCGCGAACTACCTGCAGGTCAGCAAGGAAGCTCATCCGTTGTTGTTCACCGTCAACGTGAAGGGGGACATTCAGGGTTCGATCACACGGTATGATGGCGATACCCTGAAGATTCTCGGTACCAGCAGGTCGGACCTTTTGGAAGGTGGCGGGCCGATCTGGGTGGAATAGCCATGGATTACGCAGTCTCGTTCTTCATGCTGGGTGAGGTGGCGCGCCTGACGATCGCAGTCATCTTTGCACTCGCTGCATTTCATGCCATGCGCGAATGGACGGTATTCGGCGGTATCGTCGAGCAGTACCGCATTGCGCCGCGCTGGCTCGTGCAGATTGCGGCGCGCGTTCTGCCGCCGCTCGAGCTCGCTGCAGGGGCGGCCCTCGTGCTGCCGATGACGAGCGGCATAGGCGCCGTGCTCGGTTTGTGCCTGATGGCGCTGTTCACAATGGCCATCACAGTCAATCTCGCGCGCGGACGCGTGTCGATCGACTGTGGTTGCGGGGGCGCGAGCGGGCAGAAACTGTCGCCCGGACTGGTCGTGCGCAATCTCGTGGTCGCGTCCGGACTGATCATCGCCTTGATGGCTCCGTCTCGAGGAGAGGTCGACAACGTGTCGACCATCGGGGTGATCGGCGCATCCCTGGCGCTGGTCGGACTGTACTTCGCTGCCAATCAATTGATGACGAATCTCCAGGCGTTTGGCGCGCTGGGTTCGAGGAGCCGCTGATGACCGCGCTATTCATGTCGAATGTACTGCTCTGGGTCGCCAATATCGCGCTGGTGCTGACGGTGCTGGCGCTTGCGCGCCAGGTCGGCGTGCTCAATGAACGAGTGGCCCCGGTCGGCGCACTCACCATGGACCATGGACCCAAAGTCGGTGAGAGCGCACCGGTGTTCACCCTGCCCAAGCTCGGTGGCGGCGCAATCGCCATCGGCAGCGCGACCGGGCGTAGCCAGCTGCTGTTCTTCCTGTCGCCGACCTGCCCGGTCTGCAAGAAGTTGCTGCCGATCCTGCGTTCGCTCGGTCAGCACGAGAGGGCGACGCTGGATGTCGTGCTCGCCAGCGATGGCGAGGCCGACGAGCACGCCCGCTTTTACCAGCGCGAGAAGCTGGCCCCCTTCCCCTATGTGCTGTCGCCCGATCTCGGCATGACGTTTCGTATCAGCAAGCTGCCTTATGCCGTGGTCATCGGCCCGGACGGATTGATCAGCGCGAAAGGCCTGGTCAACAATCGCGAACAAATCGAAAGCCTGCTGATCGCGCAGGAAATGGGTGTCGCGTCCCTGCAGGACTACCGCGCCAAAACACGCAGCCGAGCCGAAGCTTCCGTCGATTAGGAGAGAGGGTTATGTCTTTGATCGATGAAACCGTAGAAACGGCGACCCGGAAGCTGGCGATGCTCACGTCGCGCCGGGGAGTGCTTTCCCTGCTGGGTAAGCTTGCCGTCGGCGCAGCGCTCGCGCCCCTGCTCCCGATCGACCGCACCTACGGTAAGCCCGCCACGGATGAGCATCAGATGGATGCCAGCAAGTGCGACTACTGGAAATATTGTGCCATGGACGGCCAGCTCTGCTCGTGCTGCGGCGGAACGGGATCGCAGTGTCCTCCGGGCACACAGGTCTCGAAGGTGAGCTGGGTCGGCACATGTCGCAACGGCAAGGACGGCAAGGACTACTTGATCAGCTACATGGATTGCTGTGGCCGGTCCTCCTGCGGTCAGTGCTATTGCAGCTCCAACCTGCATGAGCGCCCGGGCTACGAAATGGGAGTCCATAACGACATCAACTGGTGCATGGCCAACAGCGAAGCCTCCTATCACTGCACGGTCTCCCTCATTGTCGGTGTGGCGAGCTGAACCGTGCGCGCCGTCGCGTGGTCATTTCTATTGGCGCTGGGCGGGGTCATTAGCCCCGCCTCTGAGGCCAACGAGCTTGGACAGCAGATCTTCGAGGAGCGCTGCGTTTTATGTCATCAGGCCGATGCGCATGGCGCGGCGGGAGTGGCGCCGTCCCTGGCAGGGACGCTCGCGTCCTATCTCGGGGGTGCCGACGGAAAGCGCTATCTGGCCCAGATCCTGGTCTCGGGCATGATCGGCCCGATCGATACCGAGGGACACAAGTTCAGCGGATTGATGCCGAGCTTTCGTGCCGATCTGAGTGACGCTGAAATTGCGGCGACCATCAATTACGTCCTTAGGACCTACAACGACGTGAGTGATGCCGGCGCTGCCGTGCCCATCGCTCCGGAAGATGTGGCCGCCGTCAGTGCGACCCACCCCGTTGCCACCGCCACGCGGGCGTTGCGCCAATCGCTCGGAGTGCCGCGATGACGCGAGTGCTCATCCGCCTGCTCTCGGCGGCGGCGTCCGTCGCCTTGGCCACGGCCGCTCGCGCAGATATGCCGTTGCAGACGCTTTACACGCTTAACTGCTCGGGCTGCCACGGCGCCAAGGGACAGGGTGTCCCGGAAGCCGGCATCCCCGATCTGAACGATTCCGGGCGCTATGTCCGGACGGAACTCGGGCGCCGATACCTGATCCAGGTGCCCGGCCTATCACAATCCCGGCTTGATGACGCGACGGCGGCGCGGCTGCTCAACTGGGTCTTGCGTGAGTTCTCCGCCAATCGCCTGCCGGCCGATTTCACGCCCTACACCACCGAAGAAGTCACCCGCTTCAGATCCGACAAGGCGAGCGACGCCAAGACCCGGCGCGATGCCATTCTGGCCGAGCTGCGCAGCCGTGGCCTGTTGGAGCCCGGCTACGATCCCGCGATACGACCGGAACGGAACAGGTAAATGGTGCCCCGGGCCGGAATCGAACCGGCGACCTAGCGCTTAGGAGGCACTCGCTCTATCCACTGAGCTACCGAGGCTGAGGATTCAAGGCCGGAGTTGCCTCCGGCCCTGAATAGTGGTGGAGGAGAAGGGGATCGAACCCTCGACCTTCGCATTGCGAACGCGACGCTCTCCCAACTGAGCTACTCCCCCTGAAAAGGGCCCGGAATATTAGCAGCAAAGGCACCCTAAGCCAAAAGTATCGCGCCTAGGGCGGTCGAACCTAGGCTAGGATGTAGCCTAGGAGGGGTCGACATGATCGAAGCGGGTGAACGAGCGCCGGAATTCACGCTTCCGGACGAGACAGGAAAGGACCGGTCCCTGACCGAGCTATTGAGCGCCGGCGCGATCGTTCTCTATTTCTACCCCGCCGATTTCACCCCCGGGTGTACACGCCAGGCCTGCGTGCTCCGCGACATACACACGGAAATTGAAAGCGCTGGCTTACGGGTCGTCGGCGTCAGCCCGCAGAGCCCCGAATCACATGCCAAGTTCAAGGCCAAGTACGAGCTGCCGTTTGTCTTGCTGTCCGATGAACAAAAGACCGTCATCAATATGTACGGGGTCAACGGACCCTTAGGTTTAGGCGTACGCCGCGCCACGTATTTGATCGACGCAAGCCGCCGGATTCGCGACGCGGTATTGGCGGATTTTAAGATCGGCCGGCACTCGGAATTCGTCCGCAAGGCGATCATGCTGCGCGCCACGGCGGCTTCTTAAGCCGGACCCGAGAGGCGCGCTCGAGCGCCTGCGCGGGGCGAGTCCGTCTAGTAACTCAATCGCAATAAATTGGCGTGACCGATTCGCGGCACGCTGACGATGTACATGGTCCCGTACTCCTGATCGCCGATTTCCGGAATATTCGGGTTCACGCCCAATGCCCCGATTATCCGAGGCACGGTGTCGGCGTGC
>Ga0073928_10003912_pt1 | contig 22762 bp, 13 predicted proteins | sample PaiPotPPA55metaG_FD_76969 | JGI IMG/M metagenome (GOLD analysis project Ga0073928, IMG submission 76969) | Iron sulfur acid spring bacterial and archeal communities from Banff, Canada, to study Microbial Dark Matter (Phase II) - Paint Pots PPA... ...
CACCCTGGCACTCGGCATAGGCGCTAACGCTGCCATTTTCACACTGGTGCGCGGCGTCCTCCTCAAGCCTCTCGTCAACCGTGACGAAGACCGCTTGGTTTATATCCGGCAAAGCGCGCCCGGCATCGGCGACGAAAACACCACGTTCTCCGTGCCAGAGATCCACGATTTGCGCGCCAGCGCCAAGACCTTGAGTTCGTTCGGTGAGTTCTCCACCATCGGTTTCACCATGATCGGCCTCGGCGAGCCTCGCGAAGTTCAGGCCGGTGTAGTCGACGGCTCCTATTTCGACGTGATGGGCCTTCATCCCGTCCTCGGCCGCCTCATTGAGCCTGAAGACGACGGTCCCAAAGCTGCCGGCGTCGTGGTACTCACGTACCGTTTCTGGTCGACCACCCTTAAGAAGGATCCTTCGGTTATCGGAAAAACCCTTCGTCTTGGCAGTTTTGGCGAACGCTCCGCCACCATCATCGGCGTGCTCGAACCCTCCGTCCCTTATCCCGAGGATACGGAGATCGTCGCCAACGTGGTGACGAGCCCTCATCATCTTTCTGCCACCATGGTCACCGGCCGCGTCCATCGCATGACCGAACTCTTCGGCCGCCTCGCCCCCGGCGCCACTCTCGACGATGCCCGCACCGAGTTGCGCTCTGTCTACTCGACGATCAAGAAAGACCATCCCGAAGCCTATTCGGCCGAAGCTAACTTCCACATTGATGCGAAGCTTTTCCACGAGCAGATCACCTCCGGCGCTCGCACGATTCTTCTCGTCCTTCTCGCCGCCTCCGCGCTCGTTTTCATCATCGCGTGCTCCAACGTCGCGAATCTGATTCTCGCGCGGACGGTTCGCCGGGAAGGCGAACTGGCGATCCGTGCAGCGCTCGGCGCAGGCACGGGTGCATTGCGGCGCATGCTCCTGGCCGAAAGTCTGCTGCTCTGCGGAGCGGGCGCCGCGCTCGGTGTGTTGAGTGCGCAGCCGTTGGTTGCGATTCTGGCCCGTTACGCCTCGCGCTTTTCGGTTCGCGCCCTCGATTTGACCGTCGATTCCAGCATGCTCTGGGTGGGAGCCGCGCTGGCCATCGTCGCCGCCGTGATTTTGGCGCTCGTCCCGCGGCTGCCGTCGGCCGATGCGGCCAACGGGCTGAACATATCCAGCGGCAGCGTCCGGATCACAGGCAGCACCAGCCGCCGCCAGCGAATCTTCGCGGTGACGCAAATCGCCGCGTCGTTCGTGCTGCTGGCCGGAGCAACCACGCTGATCACTACGCTGATCGCGCTGCAAACGGCGCGCACGGGTCTCGACACCCGCCATGTCCTCGCCATCAACGTTCCCGCGATGTCCAACGGAAAAACGCCTCAACAGATCGTTGATTTCTACAAGGAATCGATACGCCGTGTCGATGCCTTACCGGGCGTGACCAAGACCGCGTTCGGCATCGTCGTTCCCTGGCGCGATAGTGGATTCGGCCCCGGCCTTCAATTCTCCGTCGATGGTCACGTTCACGAGCAGGGCAAAGAGGATCCTCGCTCGCAATTGCGCGTCGTCTCTCCGGGATTCTTTGCCGCGCTCGGCGTTCCGATCCTCGCCGGCCGCGATTTCAACGAGCTCGACGGCCAAGAAGGTAAAGAGCCCGTTGTGATCGTCAGTGAGTCTCTTGCACGGCGCATGTTTCCGGGTCAGGACGCCCTCAATCGCCACGTGTACTGGACGGATCCGGTGCTGCAATTCGCTCCCGGACTGAGTGCCGCGCCGCACCGCATCGTTGGCGTCACCGCCGATATCGACGACGTGCACGTCGTTCCTGAACCGAGCCTCACGATCTACAATCCGATGGAAGAAGGGCCGCTCTTTGGAGGCCGCCTTTTCATCCACACCGATGTAAATCCGTATTCGCTCGTTACGACGATCACGCGCGCAATTCGCGAGATGTCCGCCGATCAGCCCATCGAGCGCGCGGCCACTCTCGAAGATGTGCGCGCCGAAGCGCTCGCCCCGGATCGCCTGACTTCGCTGGTATTCGGAGTGTTCGCCGCTGTCGCGCTGGCAATTGCGGTGGTGGGCGTCGCAGGCGTGCTGGCGTTTTCGGTCAACGCGCGGACGCGGGAATTCGGCATCCGCCTGGCGCTCGGATCGCAGCCGGAACAGCTGCTCAGAAGTGTGGTCACCGAAGGTGCCGCGATGGCTGTGGCGGGCGTCCTCGCTGGCGCGGCATTCGGCTTCCTAGTGGCGCGTCTGGCGGCCAAATATTTTCTCGACGTGAAGATGCCGGGCCCCTTGCCAGTGGCCGCCTCCGCACTGGTGCTGGTGGCAGTCGCGGTCGTCGCGTCAATGCTGCCCGCGGCACGCGCTGCGCATGTCGACATCATGCAGGCTCTTCGCTCCGAGTAAGTGCGCTAGTTTGCTTTTATGGCCGCAGGTCCAATTCCCGGCCAGGTGTCGTCCGCACCTGCTCAACCCCCACCTCTGATTGTTCAGGTCGTTGACCCCGCTTGGTTCCCGGGCATTAGGCTGGATTAGTCGGGACAAATCCACGTCAATCAAATGCAGAGCTAAGATCCGTGTGGTTATTTCAGCTTTGCGTATTCAGACTTTGCAGCGATGAGAATGGGAATGTCGGGGTCGGCGTCTTTCCAAAGGGCGAGGAAATGCTGATACGCAGCCTTGGCCTTGGCGGAGTCGCCTTGCAAAACATTGGCGCGGGCAAGGCCGAGATGCGCCAGCGCTCCGATCGGAGCGTTTCCGACAACGCCGCGGTGGTCCAAAATTTTCTGAAATTCGGCGCCAGCGGCGCTTCCCTGATGCGCAGCCAAGTAGGCCTGACCTCGGACGTAAACTGGCATCAGTGCAGGTGTGCCAGAGGGGTTCCCGAGTTCGTAGGGTGAAACAGCCCGAAGATTCTCGATCGCCCCAGAAGCGTCGCCGCGACTGACTGACAGGGCTGCTCGAATCGTCGGCAGATAATTGAACTGCACGATTGTATCCTGGGGGAAACGTTGACTTAAGCTATCGGCGAGCTTCGATGCCTCAGCTGAGCTGCCGGTCAGCCCCAAGGCCAAAGCCGCAGCAGCCTCCACATCCCTCCCTGTAGAAATCTTCAACGCGGACATTGCAGTTCGCTCCGCATCCACCGGCATACTGAAAAGCGAGTTACACAGCGCGCTGCTGGCGTCATAACGGGCCGCTGTTTCCTTCTCCTCTGCCCTTAGGGCGGAATCCATTGCCCTCCGAATCAGGTCGCGGGCTTTTCCAAGCTCTCCGCCGTAGGCGGCTGTATAGGATTCGAGAAAAAGAAGAACGTCTTCTACCCCCGGTTTGCCCATGGCCCAAGCCGATTCTCGCTCCATCCCAGCGACCTCGCCTTGCAAGAAAGCGATCTCATACAGGAAGATGTGAAAGTGGGGATTGTCGATCTTGCGCCCTCGCGCTTGTTCAATAGTGGATCTGGCTTCATCTGAGCGATTCAAGTTGACATAAACGGCGACCAGGTTGCCATAAAGCAGACCACTTTCCGGATGGTTCTGGATCGCCTCGCGGAAGCTCGCAAGGGCATTGTCGTACTCCCCGAGTTCTCCAGAGATCGCGCCCAGGTTGGCAAGGGGTGCCAACTCTCGCGGGTACGTTTGAGCCCATAGCGCGTACGCTTGTGAAGCTTTTATCAGATCCCCTGACACGAGGTCATAATAGTGGGATGAAATGTAGAACTTCTCCCGCTCGCTCACTCGGTCGCGGAGATCAAAGGCCTTCTCTAAATTCTCTGCTGCAAGATTGGGTTCGCGCAGATTGTAGTAGATGTTTCCTAAGATGGCATACGCCATGGCAAAGTTGGGGTCCAAGCTCACGGCACGCTGGAAGAAGGGAACAGCCGTTGCGACTTCGCCCTTGAACAACTGCGCTTGCAGGCCGAGGTTGTAGGCTTGCAGCGCTTCTAGCGATGGGGTCGTGGCCTGTTCAATTGGCGCATCGAATTTCTTCAGTGAAGAGTGCGATTCGCCGAGCTTGCCACGTATGTCTTTTGCGGCCTCTCCGAGTGCGGCGAGGACATGCCCCTTGTCCTGAGATGTCGTCTGGCCTCGTGCCAGATTCTCGCCTGTGTGGCAATTCATGGCGTTGAGTCCGACAACGTATTCCCGGTCAATATTCACAATCGAGCCTTCAATCATGGCCGCGCTTCCCATCCGCTGGCAGACCTCGCGCGCAAGGTCTCTTGTTAGACGGGCATCGGGCAGGTGGCCCATGTACCGGAGCGTCAGCGCAATCTGCTCATCCGATACGATGTTGAGGAAGGGCGATTGACCAAGTTGCACCGCGAGGCCCTAGCGAAGCGTGCCCTCGAAGACCGGATCACCAGTCGAATTAGCGAAGTCGGCGAGCACGATAGTGTCTTTTTCGCTCAGCGCGTGCGTTTTGCGGGAGTAGAACAGCCAGCCGCCCACAGCCAGTGCGACAACCCCAATTGTTGCGCCAGTGGCCGCTATCCATCGAAGCCGACCGGATTTTTGCGTGGGCTTCAACCCGGGCTCGGCTGCTACTGATTTCGACGCCGCGACCTTCTTCGGCAGTGCAGCGTTACCGGCTTCGTTGCTATACAAGTTGTAGAGATGAAGGCGTACTCCGTGCTTTACCTCGACCTCTCCAAGATAATGCAACATTGGACGCCAGCCGCTGAGCTGGCCGAGGACTTCCGCCTCCGCGCTTGAAACGAGGATGTGGCCGGCATCTCCGCAATCCATTACCCTCTGCGCGATATTTATGCCGCCCCCGGCTACATTGCGGTTCGCGTTGATGTCTGCAACGCGGTAGACCGGACCGGTATGAATTGCCATGCGAAGTTGCAAAGCGGACTGCTTGCGAAGTGATCGTCCAAGTTCGACCGCGCACCGCACAGGAGCTTCCGCGTCACCAAAGAAAACAAGGGCCATGCCGTCACCGGTCGGAAGGCGGATGAGTTCGTCGACGGCCTCGGCTCGGGCAAATTCTGACGTCTGGCGCACGGCCTCTTGTAACCGCATCAATAACCGTTCCTGCTCATCCATCGGCAATTTCGAGTAGCCGACGATATCGGTGAAAAGAACATGTGCTATTTCAAGAGTTCGGCTTGATCCGGAGTCAGGCGTGCGGCTCGATCTAGGGGGGAAGTCAGACATTAGCGGTGCATGTTACGTCAACACACTAGCGCAGGCAATGACGCTGCGGCAGTCCGTGAAAAACAGAGAAACGCGCGTTAGCCGTAACATTTTCTTGGGCGACCCCGCCAATAGCGTTATCTAGTATGTACTCGGTGGCGTGTGCCTGCAGGGCTTCTTCCGCGCTCTCTGCGTGGTCACTTGTCTATTGAAAAGGGTGGCGCGCCCGGAGGGGCTCGAACCCCCAACCCTCTGCTTCGAAGGCAGATGCTCTATCCAGTTGAGCTACGGGCGCATCTTTATTGCATTGTAGCATTTGAAGCGATTCTCCCAAGCGATTCCTCAGCTGCGGCGGGCATTTGGCGCCCAAATCCCTAAGCAAAATTGGGACTGATTACGAATCGGATGTTGCGTTATCGGGGCCTTCGCGGGCTTCTTGCCTCGGCCAACTTTCTCTCAGCTTCGCGAGTTCGAGTCCACCTTCGAACGCGCTACAAAGCCGGCGCTCCAGCCGCGCGTCCTGCCGCTGGAATTCACAACCAACGTTCAGCGCGGCAAAACAAGAAGCAACAGGTGGCACGACCGCGCGCGGGTACGCTTGCGGTTATTACGTTCCTTCACAAGCGATTAAACCTCCGTTCATCTGACGTTATTCATTCCGCGTTCAAATCAGCCAGCGAAATTAGTGCGGTATTTCTGAGCATGCCTGAAACATGAGCAAGTAGAAATAATCGAGTGAAATTGCAGACCCGCGCCCGAGGAGGTGTGATGTTTTCCAAGAGGATGTCCGCACCCGCGCTTCTTGCCTTTTTTGCTTTCGCATTAATTTCTTGCACAGCCTGGGCGCAAACGGATCGAGCTACTATTGAAGGCACAGTGACGGACGCGAGCGGCGGAGGTGTGTCTAGCGCGAGAATTGATGTCACTGCGGTGGCCACGGGGCTCACCGATGAACGGATGACCAATCAGCACGGTGAGTATCGATTCCCCGGAATTGCGATCGGCGCGTATCAAGTAGTGGTGGAACGTAGCGGATTCAGTACTAAACAGATTGATGCGGTGGAAGTTCGCGTGGGTGAAACGCGAACCCTGGACATTCGATTGGAGGTCGGCAAGCGGGAAGAGAAAGTGGTGGTGCAAGCCACGGCAGAGCCGTACGAACGCAGCAGCGCGGAAGCCTCGATTGTTATCGGGAAAAATCAGATCGACAATCTGCCGGTCAACGGCCGGGATTGGGCCAGTCTCACATTACTGGCGCCTTTCGCGCAGGATGATGGCGGCGGCGACCAGCGTACGATTCGTTTTGCCGGCCGCGCACGCGACGACAACAATTTCTCTTTTGACGGGGTGGACGCCGGCGGCATTCAAGAACAAGCGCAGAAATCGCAAACAAGATTGCAGATTTCCGAAGATGCCATCGCTGAGTATCGTGTTAACAGCGCGCTCTACGATGCCGAATACGGGACACAGGCAGGCGGACAGATTGATGTGGTTACCAAGTCAGGCTCCAACGAATTTCACGGTACGGCCTTTGGTTACCTGCGGAATTCTGCATTCGATGCGCGCAACTTCAACGACGGGCCGCAGGTCGCTCCTTTCCGGATGGGCCAATACGGCATGACTTTCGGCGGACCGATCATCAAGGACAAGACTTTCTTTTTTATCAACTACGAAGGCCTGCGCCAATATCAGGGTCAAACGGTAGTAGGAGCAGTGCCGAATGATACGTTTTTGAACCAAGTGCTGGTCACCGGAAGCGGCGGGGCGGGTCCGGCGCCTCAATTGTGCCCAATCCTTCAGTCTTTCCCATGGCGGCAATCAACAGGGACCCTTGGAACGTGTGCACCCCGGCTTGTTTTCCCGGACAGCTTCTTCGATACGCCATCAGGCGATGCACAAAACTTCACGCACATATCGCCGGCAACAGTTCACGAAGATACATGGCTGGTGCGCATCGACCATAAGCTGAGCAATAAGACGACTCTTTACGGCCGCGCCCAACGGGATATTAGTCTTGTTGACGGGCCAGCAGGTAATCTCTTTGATAAGTTACGGGCCATCAATCATCCGGCCAATTATTTTATCGCCCTGCAACATGCGTTTAGTCCTAACTTGATTAATGAAGGGAAGGTTTATGTCAATCGCGCACCTTTCTTGAATCCTCAGGCCAGCGTTCTGCCCTATTCCGTGAGCATGTTGGATTTTGAACCTCTCAACAACAATCAGGCCGATATCGAAGTGGGAACCACATTCGGTTTCATCGACAATGTGACGTACACCCATGGCCGCCAGACTTACAAAATGGGGATGGAAATCCGCCGGATACGGCTCAATCAAGGTAAAACAGCAAGCAACACACTCAGTTTTGGTAATGTTCAGGATTTGCTTAATGGCAACGTCGATCAAGTTAATTTCACTGCTCCGTGGTGCTGCCACAAGCTGCGCCGCACTTTCTTCATGCCGTACTTTCAGGATGAGTGGAAAGTCACACCGACTTTCACAGCAAACCTGGGCATTCGCTGGGAGTACTACGGTGTTGCAAACGAAGCGGATAACGCGACGACAGTTTTTGATTTGAATCAGTTCCACGGGGTGTGCCTCGGATCACATTCAAGAAACGTGCCGCTGCCGGTGACTCCGATAGATACTCCCGCGTGTCCACGCAATCCGTCATTGTATAACCCGGACTACCTGAATTTTGATCCGCGCATAAGTTTGGCTTGGGCTCCCGCCGCACTCAACGGGAAAACTGTCTTGCGGGCGGGATTCGGCATTTACCACGGTGCAGCTCAGAACGATGATCTGAATGCGGGCCTTGAAAGCGATACCTTTACTGGCAATTTACAGGGGCCTGTACCTCTTGTGCCGGCCTTTGAGCAGACGGTGCCGGACCTGACGGGCTTCGCAAACGCGGCAAACGCCCCTCGCGCGCTGCAGCGTCATGGGCGGCGCGATCTTTACGCTGTGGAATGGGGACTCGCTATTGATCATGAGTTCCCGGCAAAATTCCTTTTCACTGCGTCTTATCTTGGTTCTCATGGCGTAAGGCTGTTCACGCGAGGGGCCGTCAATTTGTGCATAACCACGCCGGATGTGAACGGCAACTGCACGCGGCCGCTTGACCAGTTTTATCCTGATCCGAATAATCCAGGCCAAACATCGGACCCATTTACTTCAGTTGATATTAAGAGTGATGTCGGATCAAGCAGCTACAACGCTTTGGGGCTTTCACTCGAGCGGCGGTTTACGAATGGTCTTTCATTCCAAACGAGGTACACCTTCTCGCATTCCATTAATGATGGTTCTATTGGCGGCGGTGAGTCGAATGGCCCTCAAAATGTGAATTGCCTCCCGTGCGAGAAAGGGCCAAGCATATTTGATATTCGCCACAACTTTACCGCGAACGGGGTTTACGAATTACCCATCGGTCCCGGAAAGGCGTACCTGCAAGAAGCTGGAGTAGTAGGAAAGATTCTTGGAGGCTGGAGTGTAAGTGGCATTGGTCTATGGCATACTGGTCATCCTTTGACAGTTTTATTCGGTGTTCTGCCAAACCAGGTGCCCGACGGCAACGATCAGCAGAGCGCCGACCGGCCTGATCTCGTTCCCGGAGTCCCGCTGTATCTCTCCAACGGCAAAAACGGACAGCCATGGATCAACCCCGCAGCCTTTCAAGCTCCTCCGCCGAATACCAACGCGAACGTTTTCCCCGGCTCCATAGCTCGGTTCGGAAACGAGGGAAATGGCATCATCCGCGCGCTGAATTACTGGCAAATCGACTTAGCCCTGATGAAGGAAACCAAACTGACAGAACGTTTCGCCCTCGAGTTTGGATTTCAGGCATTTAACATTTTCAATCGCGCCCAGCTCGGAGACCCCAACAGTTCCAACCTGACGCTTGGCTACGGGCAAAACACACCGAATGGCCCATTCGTGTTGCAGCCTGGACTGGACTTCGGTGTTATCAATAACACCGTGAACTTTAACAATAATAATGACAATGCTGCGTCACCAAACACCGGGACTGGCCTGCCGCGGCAGCTGCAGTTTATGCTGCGTTTGAAGTTCTAATCGCGTCGAGAGCCTGCATGCAGATTGTTTGTTACCTTCATACAAATTTCAGATAACGGCGCCAAGATCTACCTGGCTGGCGTTCACAACAGGGGTGTGGGTGAGGTCAATTCTATTCATGGCGGTGATGGCATGCGTCCTGACGGCATCTTGTCGCAGCGATCATGGCCCGAGCCGATCGCGCGCGAAACCAGGGCAGGCAACTTCACCGGGAACAGGCGAACCTGTATTAGTTGGCGCGGGGGATATTGCCGATTGCGCGGACCTTTCCGGCGCCGAAGCGACCGCTAATCTACTCGATGAGATTCCCGGCACGGTTTTCACCGCAGGTGACAATGCCTACGAGGGTGGGACCGCCGAGCAGTTTGCAAAATGCTACGACCCAACATGGGGACGCCAGAGGGCGCGCACGCGGCCTTCCGTCGGAAACCACGAATTCCATTCCGGCGGCGCCACACCATATTTTGATTATTTCGGCGCAAGTGCCGGCGACCCGAGCCGGGGCTATTACAGCTACGAGATCGACGCGTGGCACATCATCGTGCTGAACAGTGAGTGCGCAGAAGTCGGTGGCTGCCAAACCGGTTCTGCGGAAGAGAAGTGGCTGCGCGCAGATCTGCAAGCGCATCCTGCCGCCTGTAGTCTCGCATACTGGCATAAGCCCCTTTTCAGTTCCGGCGCAAAACATGGAAATGATCCTGAGATTAAGCCCTTCTGGCAGGACCTCTACGCCGCTCACACCACGCTGATTCTTAACGGCCACGATCATGATTATGAACGGTTCGCGCCGCAAGATCCGGACGGTAGGGCTGACACGGCCCATGGCATTCGTGAATTCGTCGTGGGCACAGGTGGCAAGAGTCATCGTCCGTTTGCCACGCCGCTCGCTACAAGCGAATTGCGCAATGCCGATACTTTCGGAGTCTTGAAACTCACCTTGCATCCAAGAGGGTACGACTGGGAATTCATTCCCGAGGCTGGGAAAACCTTCCGCGATTCCGGAAGCGCCTATTGCCAATAAAAACAGAAATGGGAGACAGTTCATTTAGCTATCTGGAGCACACCCGGGTTGCACCTGATCCTTCGCAAATCGGAGGTTAGAGTTCGTAACAGGAGTTCGCGTGATGGTTCGCGTCGCGCACTGCGAGAAACGAATCTTAGGGGGAAAAGGCGATTCGGTCCGCGCCAACCCAAATTTAGTAAAAGCCCAAACTAGCTCAGGGCGTGCTTCAAGCGTTTGGTAGTCTTCTGTATTTGGCGCTTGAGCGATTCCACCTGCTTTGACAACTGCACGAGTTCCTCTCGTGCCACCACTCCCGCTTTAGCAACTTTGTGTGCTGTGCGGTCCGCTTTGCCCATCGCAGCGCCGATCCTCTTCGCGGCCTGCTTAAGCTGATTTTTTGCCATTATTGCCTCCTGAAGAACCGATGCCATCGTATACGTGACATATGCAGATCGTCAATAAGGGCGTCGACTACTCTGACTCCGAGTGGCAGTCACTACAACTACGCTTTGGATTAGTCTTCATTGTAATCGTGGAGACAGAACGAGCTCTGGCTTCTCGGCGTATTTACTTTGGAAGACGGAAAACCAGGCTGATATCTTCCTGCGTCTCGATGGGTTGTCCGTTTAACAACGTGGGACGGTAACGCCACTCTCGCACCGCGGTGAGCGCCGCCGGAAATAGCGAAGGCGGCCCGCTTAGCGTGTGAAGGTCTTTAATTGCTCCGTCGGTTCCAATTGTTGCGTGCAGTTTTACGGTACCCTCGATGTGATTTTTCTGCGCGTCGGGCGGGTATAGGGGTTCGACGAGATTGACCAACTGCCCGACTTGCAGATTTTTCCCCGGTTGCGAAGCTCCCGATCGTGAGTCCGGCGGCACGTTAAGGGAACGCTGGGAACTTATCGCCACGGTATCCGAGGCGCCCAGAGAAGTCTCCGGCAAGCTTAACAGGACTGGAGATTTTTTCTGGCCCGGCGGCGTATTGCTTGGCGCATCTGCCTGAGGCGAGTGTGAGGCACTAGAAGAGCCTGCTCCAAGATTGGGCGCAGGCGATCCTTCGGCGTCTTGGCTGACGTGAACTACCGGAGACTTTGCAGGGATTGACCATCGTCGATTAGCCGAATCAATGATCTCAATATTCCAAGGTTTTGCGGCTATGTTGGACGGTGGAGTAGTTGGGACTGCGCTCTGCGTATCGGCGCTGTGCTCATGCGCTTGATCCTGCGGGCCACCCGAGATTCCCACCAGGTCGCCCCTTCTTATGGCCATCCCTGCAGCGAACGAAATAGCAACCAAAAATATAACGAACGCAGCTAGTACCCAGCCCGCGCCGATTTGGATTCGAAAGTCCATCCAATTGACCAGCGGTTTTTCAGACACAGCCGAGCGCGGGGCGATCGGGGATTCTCTATTTGATTGTCGAAATATAGAAGACTTAGAGAGATAGTTTTCAGCTACACTTGGCGCATCATTCTGAATAGCCCCGTCGTCTAATGTGGCCGTACTCGGCCTAATGGATTGGCGGGCAACCGACATGCTTGCTCTTTTGAAATTTACAGGCGCCTCCTCCTCCGAAATCCAGGTCTTGATCTCGCCGAGCGCTTCGGCCGGCAAATCAACAAACCGGACACCTGCTTCTTTTCGGGAGCTACTTGTCCAAACAATTTCGCCGCTTGCGACCAGCTGTCTTGCGGAGCTGTGCGTTTGGAATCGAACACGCGGGAGAGAATCTTCGGTAATGGCTTCGGCTGCTCGAACCGCAAACCCACCTTCTCCTATATTTAGAACGATGCCGCCGTTGTTTTCCCCCAGCTCCACATACGCAAGCGATCTGATTCGATGGCGCGCGTGAATACGCCGGTTCGCGTCGCTTGAAAGGTTCCGGATACGTTCAGACGATTCTGCCATTCAGTTGAATTTTGCTGCGGGGAGGGGTTCGCAGCAAACCTCGCTTTGGGGCGATTATACCCCGTTCTTAGTTAAGTACAGCCGGCGACGGAGCTGCAGTGGAGACCTGCCAATCGCCTGGAAATTCGATCTTGTAACGCGCGGCTTCATCGAACAAAATGAATTCCTGTACGTTCGACACTTCATTGTTGACCAGCGATCTGAATTTTTCCTGCGTGATGGGCCCAAGTTGCCCCAGCACCATCTGCGACGGCCAGTTAAAGGAACGGCCGGCTCTTAGAGCGACGTTCGCGTGGCTTCTCGCCGGAAGGAAAACTGAATCATCGATCCGAACCGCATCCGGCGCTCTCAAGCTTCCGTCCGACTTCAACTGGGCCACCAGCACCACGTTTGCACTGCTAGCAAGACGGTAGTCAGAACCTGTCGTGTTCTCAAGATCGTAGGAAAAGACCAGTTCCGCATGGGTCGGGTCGATTTCCCTTACTTGCACTCCCGAAAAGCTGCTTCGGATGGCGCTTGAGTTCCACTCTTTCGGTTGCTTCTGCACCGTCACTTGCTTGGCCGGTTTGCTGAGTACTGAAAACACCACGCCCGCGGCTGCCGCTAAGAATGCAAAAGTGAGCAAAAGATATTTCATGAATGATTACAAAATGAATTTACCACAGGCGCGAGAGCTCACAGGCGGCAATCTACGCAAAAGAGGGCTGAAAATCATTCGTCGAGATACTTCACAAAGACGACTTCGTTCTGCGCTTCGTTATAAAGCAGTTCGTCCACACTCGCCTTGGTCATCAGAAGGCCAAAACCGCCGGGCCGCAGCCCTTTTTTCTGGCGAAACTCATCGTGCATGGTCGGACTATCGGGAGCATGCGAAATGGCGGCATGCTCCAGTTCCGTGAACTTGAACCCAGGGCCGGGATCCGCGATGCGATACATCAGCATGCGTTTCGCGCGAAGATAGGAAATCCGAACTTTGCGGCTGGCATCGAGTTTGCCGCCCCATTCAACGGCGTTGAGCAGCAACTCGTGAAAAGCTTGTCCAACCGCTCGTTGCACGTCTTCGGATAATCCGGTTTTAAGATGGGCCATGAAATTCTCGATGCGCTCGGCTTCGGCCAGCGAACATGAGACCAGTAATTCCACCCATGTAGGCGTTGCCGAAACAACTTCGATCGGCGCGACGTCGGCTTTCTTTTCCAAGGTCTCCCGCACCAACGAAATAAGGGCTCTTGGTTCGACGGGTTTCGAAACATATTGGTAAGCTTCTTCACGAATTGCACTCAGCAGCGTCTCGGGCGCGTCATCTGAAGTCATTACAATCACTTTCGGACGATTTTTCGTATTTCGAAGTTTTTTCAGCACTTCCAATCCGTTCATCTTCGGCATCCATATGTCCAGCAACACCAAGTCGAACTTGCCGTCGTTCATCTTTTTCAGCGCCGCGGCGCCGTCCGCCACGCAAACGGTCGAGAATTTTTGTGCGCGAAGTGTCTCGGAAAGCAACAAGCGCGTAGTTCGGTCGTCGTCTGCAACCAGAATGCGCGTCATTTTTTCCTCCGCAGGGAAGGCCGGGAGCGGCGTTTCCTTTTTATTTTTGCTTTCTCTTGCGCCGCGGCAACGAGTGCCGGGAGGAACACGGCCATCTGCTCTTCCAGGCCCTGGCATAGTTCTCGCGTGCCGTCGAGTTTACCTTGACGAGCCTGTTTTTCAATCTCCCGCGCCGTTTCAAAAGCGGCAGAAACGCCAAAATTGCCCACGGCGCCCTTAAACGCGTGGGCCGCCTCTGCCAGAGCAACGTTATTTCGAAGCGTCGATGCGTTTCTTATTCGCGAGATCATACGGGAACAATCGGAGCGAAATGCACTCACCAATGTTCGCACGAGTTTCCGATCACCATTGAATCGCGTCAAAAGCGCGACTTCATCCACAGCATTTTTGTTTTTTGGAACGGGGGGAGTTGGCTCCGTGGCGGCTTGCGGTGAAGCCATGCCTTCAACCGTTTGCTCGAAAATTTTAGGATCGAGCGGCTTGGAGAGATACCCATCCATGCCCGCCTCAAGACAGCGTTCACGATCTCCCTGCATGGCGTGTGCTGTCATGGCAATAATCGGAACGTGCTGGCCTGTCCCTTTCTCGTTTTCTCGAATTACGCGGGCGGCCTCCAGGCCGCCCATCTCAGGCATTTGCACGTCCATAAGCACCAGATCGAATTTGTGATTCGTCATGGCGGTAAGTGCTTCCCGGCCATTTTCCGCCACGATTGTTGAATGGCCTCGCCGTTCAAGAAGGTGCAGCGCGAGTTGCTGGTTCACTGGGTTATCTTCCGCAACGAGAATCTGCAGCGGGCGCTGCGCATTACGCGAACCTTCGCGCGCAACCGTCATTTTCCCCTTTGCAGTCGCGGGTAGGTGTAAAGCGGTAACGATTGCATCCCACAACTCAGACTGTTTCACCGGCTTCGTGAGAGCGGCCGCAGCTCCCAGTGCTTTCGCCCGGGTGAGATCCTCGCGACGGCCCGCCGAAGTGAGCAGGATCACGGTTGCGTCCCTGAGATGAAGATCCTTTTTCACTTTTGCGGCCACCTCAAATCCATCCATTTCCGGCATGTGTCCGTCCAACAGAACTACTTGAAAAGGATTGCCTTCCGCTCGCGCGCGCTTCATCGCCTTCAGTGCGGCCGCGCCGTTCGGGGCTGCCACCGGCTTCATGCGCCAATTCGAAATCATCTCCTCCAGTATGCGACGGTTCGTTGCATTGTCGTCCACGACGAGAACTGGGAGGTCTTGCAGTTTTAGGGGTGAAATCGCCGCCAGCTTTTGCGCTGAGGCATCCTGCAATTTAAACTGCACGGTAAAGTGAAAGGTGCTTCCTCGTCCTACCTCGCTTTCCACCCACACGCGCCCGCCCATCAGCTCTGCCAATTGCGCGCAGATCGCAAGGCCCAGACCGGTGCCTCCGTATTTTCGTGTGGTGGACGTATCCGCCTGAGCAAAAGCCTCGAAGATTTTTTTTTGCTTGCTGGCCGGAATGCCGATACCAGTATCGGTAACAGAAAAGTGCAACAGTAAGCTATTCCCTTCTAGCTTTTCTACTTTGGCGCGCAAAACGACTTCGCCATGTGCGGTGAACTTAATTGCGTTTCCTACTAGATTTACAACGATGCGACCCAGCCGGCTGGGATCGCCCACTAGATCGTCGGGAACGTCCGCCGGAAAATGGGAGGCTAATTCGAGACCTTTTTCCTGCGCACGAAGGGCCAACACTTTCATGGTGTCCGCGAGCGTATCGCGCAATTTGAATTCAGCGTGATCCAGTTCTTCTTTGCGTGCCTCTACCTTCGAGAAATCCAAAATATCGTTGATCAAGTCCAGCAAAGACCCGGCGGAGGTTTTCACCGTGGCCAGATACTCGCGTTGCTCCGCAGTTAATTTAGTTTCCAGGGCAAGTTCCGTCATACCCACGATAGCGTTGATCGGCGTGCGAATTTCGTGGCTCATGTTCGCAAGAAACTCGCTCTTTGCGCGCGTGGCCTCCTCGGCTTTCTTCTTGGCGATTTCGAGTTCCTTCACTAAGGCAGCAAGCCGTTTGGCATCCTTTTCCTGAACGTGTCTGGCGGCTTCCAAATAATCGGCGTAGAGTTTTAAATCCATTTCAGCGCGGCGGCGCTCGATGAACTGTCCGATCTGGCTGCCGATCGAATCAAACATCTCCACCAATTCGCCTTCCAGCTTGCGTATTTCGCGGCTGAAGAATTCCACAGCACCCAGCACGCGCTCCCCGGTGCGAATCGGAAAACAGAACGCGGCGTGCAGACCTTCAGCCCCTGCCAACGGCGCACGCGGAAAATTTGCGTCGTTCGGCACGTCCGGAATCCAAGCTGATTGTCCTGACGCCCAAACTCTTCCAGGCAAACCCACGCCTTTCTTGAACTTGCTTTGGCGCGTGGCCCTTATAAACCCGGGAAATTCAAGTTGCGGCAAATGCCATACATCCAGACACTGAATCAGCTCGTCGCCGTCCTCTACCCCCCAAACGGCGCCCAACTCCCATCCCAGTCCCTCACAAATCGCTTTCAGAATTTCCGGCGCCACCAGTTCCAGAGACTCGGCATCGGCCAGAAGCTTTGTCACTGCATAACCGGTGGTCAACCTGCGCTCGGTTTGCTTGCGCTGCGTGATGTCTCGCGCCACGGCGAAAATCAGTTTGGAACTTTTGTTGGGAGTCGCATTCCACAGCAACCAAAGATAGGTTCCATCAGCTGAACGATAGCGATTCTCAAATGAAATCGTTAACTCACCTTGATCCATTTTCCTGGCTTCGTAGATGGTGGCTTCGCGGTCATCCGGATGAACGAAATCGATGTAGGGCCGCGATAGCAATTCTTCCTTTGGAATACCGAGAGTCCCCTCCCAGGCCGGATTAATTCGTTTGAAATATCCGTCGAAACCCGCGATGCAAAGCATGTCGAGTGAGAGTGTAAAAAGTTGATCGAGTTCCTCTTCGGCGCGGCGGCGCTCCCGAATAGCCAGCGACTGATCGGACACACTTCGACGCAGTTCGATCTGCGCCACTACCAATCGGCTCAGCGCCTTCAGCGCCTGTTTTTGTTCCGGTGTCAAATCCCGCGGAACATGGTCGAGCACACATAAAGTTCCCAACGCGTGGCCGTCCTGCGTAATCAGGGGCGCGCCGGCATAAAAGCGAACCTTGGGCCGATCCGTAACCAGAGGGTTCTCACGGAATCGCGCGTCCGCCAGAGCGTCCGGGACGACCATCACATCTTTTTGCAGAATCGCATGACCGCAAAACGCGATATCACGAGGCGTTTCTGCATCATCAATTCCAACCTTCGCTTTGAACCACTGCCGGTCCGCATCCACGAGACTTACCAGGGCAATCGGGGTACCGCAAATAAGCGCCGCAAGGCGGGAAAGATCGTCGAATTCCTGCTCCGGAAAGGTGTCCAAAATAGCGTACCGCTGAAGGGCTTCCAGCCGGGCAACTTCGTTCTCGGGTAAAGGCGCTTTCATCGAGGGCAAGGTCGGTCAGGATGACGCTACATTTCATCTTATTGTGGCGAGCAAGGGCAAGTCAATGCGCGCGGAGGTCATCGTTAATCAGTTTACAATTTATCGCGCGCAAATCTGTTGAACGCCAAAGTGGCCGCACCCTCGTGGGGCCAGAATCACCTCGCGTCGAGCGATGTGGTGGACGTGGTGGAGAAATAGAAGTATCAAATTTCACTTCTGGGAACGCCGCGAGCGGGCGTGCAGGTCTAAGAGACGTAACGTCTTTCGCTCTTCAGGCCATTGCTGATTACTGGCCCTTAAGTCCGGACGAATACCTCGCGGCCATGGGAGTCAATCCTCAACGGCTGGGGTCAGCGGAGGACATTCACAAAAGATGTTTTAACGCGATTCGTTACCCGCGATCTAGCCCATCCGCAATTTTTCTGGCAATCACTGCGCGGCTACCGGGCGTGCGAGCGAACGAGACTTTCCTGCAGCCACTCATCAATGCGCGCTAGCGCTTTTTGCAAGTGATCGGGGTCGCCGCCAAATCCGAATCGCACGAAAGATTCCATACCGAGCCGTTCGCCGGGTACCAGAAGGACGCTTTTCTTTTCGCGCAGCTGTTCAGCCATTTGCGCGGAGTTCTGGCCGCGCCACAACCCCGCCCACGCAATCGCGCCGGCCTTGGGCGGCACGTGCGAAAACCAATCCGTGTGGCTTTCCAGCCAGGTCTGCAAAGGGGGATAGTTGCGCAACAAGGTTTCCCGCGTTCGATTCAGAATCCATGCGCGGCGCTTCGGTTCCAGTGCCACGGATGCTAACCGATCGGTCAGCATGCTGGGGCCGATGCTAGTGTAATCGTGATAGCCCCACAGGCGCTCCACCATCTTTGGCGCTCCGACAACCCATCCCGTGCGCAATCCCGGCAAGCTAAAAGCCTTTGAAAGTCCCGCGGTGCATACGATGCGGTCGTAGCCGCCCCAGAAACTTGTGGTCATCGCGCCGTCGAATTCCGCGCCGCGATACACTTCGTCGGCAAGAATCCAAGCGCCCACTTTCTCGGCCGCGGCAACGATTGCTGCGCGTTCCCCTTTCTTCAAGACGGAGCCCGTCGGATTATTGGGATTGCAGATGGCAACCAGACGCGTCTTCGGGCCGATCAGGCGAGGCAACTCGTCTAGATCGATTCCCCATTGAAGCTCTTCGCGCAGCCACAAGGGTTTTACGGTCGCGCCAAACGCGCGAGCCAGCCCCGCAATCTGCATGTAATTGGGCATCATGAAAACGATTTCGTCCGCGGGTTCCAGTAGCGCCCACGTGGCGATAAAATTTGCTTCGGAGCCGCCGCAGGTCACCAGGACATTTTCGGCCCTGGAGCCCGGATATAATTCCGCAATGTGCGAGCGCAATTCTTCACTGCCGTTTGTTTGCGGGTAATATTGCGGCACATCGAGAATTTTCTGCAGGGTCGCGGCGTCCGGGACAAGCTCGGAAGTCGTAAGCGGGTGCACTCCGCTCTCGGAAATATTCAGCTCAACCTTGTTTTCCCAGACGGACTGCCAGCGCTCCAGTTCAAAGGGTGGTATTTGCATGACGCTTGCCTTTCGCGCATTCGCTTGCGCGGCACCGACGTTCCGGTTCCAAGACCATGTGCGAAAGAAATGTAAGCGACACAGCCCCATTCTTCCAAACGAAATCCGTATTTCTAAGATTGCCTCTCGCACGCCATCGGGAGACAATGTGGCCTGTCCTTCATCGCACGTTCTATCGTGCGCGCAATGAGAAAAGTTGTCCGGGAGATTGGATGAGCCAGGTGGGAATCCCTTCTGTCGTTTCGTTGGCCCTGGCATTGCTTGTCGCGATAGGTTCGGGAACAGGACCGCAGAGTCCGGCGCAGAAATCCGCGCGGGCGCCACAGGAGTCGGCGGGTGGAACCTGGTCCTTCGCGGTCTCCGGTGATTCGCGCAATTGCGGAGATGTGGTGATGCCGGCAATAGCGGCTGGCGTGATCAAGTCAGGGGCAAACTTTTACTGGCACTTGGGCGATTACCGCGCGATCTATAATTTCGATGAAGACATGCAGCACCGCCCCGAATACCTTGCCAATCCGCTTAGCATTTATGATTATGAACAAACCGCTTGGGACGACTTTATCCGCAGCCAGATCGCTCCTTTCGGCGATCTTCCAGTTTTCTTGGGTATCGGCAACCACGAAACCACGCCCCCGAAAACCCGCGAACAATACATCATTCAGTTCGCCGATTGGCTGGACATGCCGACGCTTCGCGAGCAGCGTCTGCGTGACGATCCGCTCGCTCACAAACTCACCACTTATTATCATTGGATACAAAACGGAGTAGATTTCATATCTCTCGACAACTCCACGACAGACCAGTTCGATACGGCCCAGATGACATGGTTTGAAAAAACTCTGAATGCCGCCGAATCAAATTCTGAAATCCATACAGTCGTAGTCGGGATGCATGAGGCCCTTCCTGAAAGCATTTCGTCAGGTCACAGCATGAATCAGTCCGCCACCGGAACCGAAAGCGGGCGGCGTGTGTACATTGATCTGCTGAGGGCACAAAATGACGCGCGCAAACACGTCTATGTCTTGTCCAGTCACTCCCATTATTTTATGGACGGAATCTTCAACACGGCGTACTGGCGGGCTAACGGCGGCGTATTACCCGGCTGGATTATTGGAACAGCCGGAGCCGTGCGTTACGCTTTGCCCGCCGAATCCACGCAGGCTCGTGCTGCAGAAACAAACGTCTACGGATTCCTGCTAGGCCAAGTGCAGGGTTCGGGCGAAATTCAATTTACATTTAGAACCCTGAGAGAATCGGATGTGCCGGCTGCCGTGGCAGGCCGTTATAAGCCCGAATTCGTTCACTGGTGTTTCGCTGAAAATTCTTTTGCTCACTAATGTTGTAATTCGCATTTAGGGAGGGGAAAAAAAACGAATGGCTTCAGCCACCGATCATTCCTTACCAAGTCCGGAACACATTTTTGGAACACTGAATGCTTATCAGCAAACCGCCGCCCTAAAGACCGCTATCGAACTTGACGTTTTCACCGCGATCGGTGAGGGAATCGATGGCACGGTGGCGCTGGCAAAAAAATGCCAGGCTTCCGAGCGAGGGATTCGCACCCTATGCGACTATCTGGTGGTCAACGGATTCTTAACCAAGAACGATCAGCGCTACGAACTCACACCCGATTCGGCAATTTTTCTAAACAAAAAGTCGCCTGCCTATCTCGGTTCAGCCGTTAATTTTCTTACGCTTCCGGAATTGATGGATGCTTTCAAGGACTTAACGGCCATCGTGCGCAATGGCGGATCGCTGCAAGGCGACGCCACCACCACAGAGCCGGATAGTCCGAAATGGGTGGAGTTTGCTCGTTCGATGGCGTCTCTGCAGAGGCTCGCAGCCGAAGGCCTCGCGGAAGTGCTGGACGCTAGCGCGGGCGCGAAATGGAAAGTTCTCGACATCGCTGCAGGACACGGAATGTACGGTGTCACCATTGCAAAGCATAATCCCAATGCTGAAATTTATGCCGTTGATTGGCCTCGTGTCCTGGATGTCGCGAATGAAAACGCCCAGGCAGCTGGACTCGCCTCGCGCTACCACACTTTGCCGGGCAATGCTTTCGAAGTGGACTTCGGCAAGGACTACGACTGGGCGCTGCTAACGGGTTTTTTGCACCACTTTGATCCTGCTGCAATCGAGAAATTGTTGCGCAAAATTCATCCCGCGCTGAAGCCTTCCGGTGCGGTCGCTACCGTAGAATTCGTGCCCAATGAAGATCGCGTCTCACCGCCGACGCAAGCCGCCTTCAGCATGGTGATGCTTGGTTCCACACGAGCAGGCGACGCCTACCCATTTTCTGAATACGAACGAATGTTCCGTGCGGCAGGATTCTCCAAAAACGAACTTCGCCGCGCGCCCGGTCCGCAAAGCGTGATCATTTCCAGAAAATAGGGCCGGAGAATTATTTTGCGGTGGGCACGCCGAATGCCAGGGAAAGAAGTGTGTGCTGTTCCATCTCATGCGCCTTGTGCGAACCTGTGGCTGGGCTGGCGCTGGCCGAACGTTTTACCGACAACACCGATCGTCCGCGCGCCAATCGTTCTAATCGCGGCATCAAAAATGCCAGCGCGCCCATGTTAGCCGGCTCTTCTTGCACCCACACGAATTCCCGCGCACGCGCGTGGCGGTCCATCTCCGCAGCGAGGTCCGCATCCGGGAACGGATAAAGCTGTTCAAGAGTTACAATTGCAGTCGACGTATCTTTGCGCTTCTCTCGTTCCGTCATGAGCTCATGTCTAATCTTGCCGCTACAAAGCAGAACGCGCGTAGCAGAAGCGTCGCCTGGGTCTGGAATGACGCGCTGAAATCGAGCCGCTGACAGTTCCGCCAGCGACGAACAAGCTGCCGGATTGCGCAGCATGCTCTTCGGTGTAAACACCACTAGCGGTTTCCGCCAAGCTCGCAGCGCCTGCCGCCGCAGCAAATGAAAATATTGCGCGGCCGTGGACGGCTGGCAAATCTGGATGTTGTCGCGCGCCGCAAGCTGCAAGAAACGCTCCATGCGCGCGCTGGAATGCTCCGGTCCTTGCCCTTCGTAACCGTGTGGCAGCAGCAGCACAACTCCCGACAGCAAATTCCATTTGTCTTCGCCCGCCGCTACGAATTGATCGATGATGATCTGCGCGCCATTGGCAAAATCGCCGAACTGCGCTTCCCACAACACCAGCGCTTCGGGAAAATCGCGGCTGAAGCCATATTCGAATCCGAGAACGGAAGCTTCGGAAAGTGGCGAATTGTAGGTCTCGAACCAAGCTTGGCTTGGCGAAACATGTTCGAGGGGCAGGTATTCCTTTTCTGTTTCAATATCGATCAGCGCCGCATGACGTTGATTGAACGTTCCACGTCGCGTGTCCTGTCCCGTCAGCCGCACGGGCGTTCCTTGCTTCACCAGAGAACCAAACGCCAACGCTTCAGCCATTCCGTAATCGATTGCGCGTTCGCCCCGCGCCATCTCCAGCCGTTGCTCCAAAAGTTTTTTCACTTTGGGATGGATGTGAAATCCTTTCGGATAACTTGTTACCGCTTGGCCCATGGCCGTCAGTTCACCTTCTGGAACGCCGGTGTCAACTTCCATTGCCGAGGTATAGCGGCCCCCGCGATAAGCGCTCCAGTACTCCGGGAGCTTGCGCATGGGCGGATTTTTTTCAAGCTCTAACGCGTGTTTTTGTGCGACATCCAATTCTTGCCGTACGCGTTCGACTATCGGCGCAGCATCCACACCGATTGTTTTCGAATAAATTTGCCAGAGTTGCGCGTGTGCCTGAATCTTTCGGTAGCGCAAAGGCTGTGTGATCGTGGGATCATCCACTTCGCTATGGCCGTGCCGCCTAAAGCCGATTAAATCCACGACCACGGGAGAATTGAAAGCGTAGCGATACTCCAGCGCCATACGTCCCACACGCGCGACTGCTTCGGGGTCTTCGGCGTTCACATGAAAAATGGGCACTGGCAAGCGCTTCGCCAGGTCGGAAGAAAATGGAGAAGAATGCAAATCGCGCGGGATCGTAGTGAAGCCGATCAGGTTGTTCACGATAATATTCACGGAGCCG
>Ga0073928_10003913_pt1 | contig 22757 bp, 17 predicted proteins | sample PaiPotPPA55metaG_FD_76969 | JGI IMG/M metagenome (GOLD analysis project Ga0073928, IMG submission 76969) | Iron sulfur acid spring bacterial and archeal communities from Banff, Canada, to study Microbial Dark Matter (Phase II) - Paint Pots PPA... ...
GAAGGCGTCTACGAAGCCATAGGTGCGCCAGGCTTTCTGGGCGTAGTTTTCGCGCATATAGCGTAAAACGCGCAGGCATTCCTGCGGCAAGAATGGCAAGGAGCCGGCAGTGGCGCACGAAACCACCGAGCCATCGATGCGGCCCATTTCCGGCGGGCCGCCCCAGGCGGTGTAGCCGCGGACTGAGTCGGATGCGGTGATCCCCCACAAGTCTTCACTGTAATCAGGGAATTGCTGGGCCAATTCGAGGCACCATAATTTGTGCACCTTAGTGGCGATCACGGAGTTGGTGAAATAGTCGGCATAGCGGTCGCGGCGTCCGCGAAAATCAAACCAAGCATGAGAATACTGGTGGATGAAGAGAGGCGCCTTGGCGCTGATATAGCGGATGCCGTCGTATTCGAAAATGGGCCGGGACCAGGCAGACCAGGTGTATGCGGGCAAAGTGTGGGTTGCGGAGCCCAGACCCAAGAGATAAATCATCATGTGCTCGCTAAAGCTGTCCCAGCGGGTTTTGATAAAGCCGTGTTCCGGGGTCCAGCCCATAGCAAGAGTTTTGTAGCCCTGCAGCATCCACAGCCAATCGACGCGCTCAAAAATCGTGGTGGCCAGCTCATATATTTCAGCGTCGTCAAAATAGGCGCGGCAGGTGAGCACTCCGCAAAGAAAGATGGCGGTGTCGATGGAGGAAACTTCGGACTGAAAGACGCGTTCGCCATTTTGAATGTTCAAGAAGTGGGCGTAAAAGCCGTGCTCGTGCTGCACACGGGTAGCCACGAAACGCAGGGTGTTGCGAACGCGATCGCGAATTTCCAGGCGCTGCTCCCAGCCGCGTTGGTCGGCAATGCAATGAGCGGTGAGTCCGAAGCCGGTGGCAGCAATACTGGCGGCGTTGCGTTGATCGGTGCCGTCGGCATGGCTGCGATCTTTTACTAGGCCGGTGGTGGGATTGGTCTCGTTCCAAAAGAACTGGAAGCTGGTGCGTTCAATACTTTCGAGGAATTCGTCTTCGTCGCGGGTGAAGCGGTACTTGGTGGGATCGTTCTCGAACAACGGGGGGCGCTCAGAGGGCTGCTGCTGCGCAGGCTGAGAACGTTGCGGGGCGGGCTTGGAGCGCTGCGGCGCAGGTTGGGTACGCTGCAGGAATTCGGAAACTAGCGCAGAAGGACTGAGTAAAGGAAAGCCGCCGGCGAGTTGCGCGGCCTGACGAAGCCACGCGCGACGCGAGAATCGGCTGTGCTTCACCGCGCGCTCCGGCGGAACGACGGGAGCAAAGCGGTGTACAGAAGGGACTGGTTTCTCCTGTTCATCGACAAGACCATTTTACGAGAGGGGGATGGGGTGGAGTACAGGGAATCTCGGTGGTCGTTCCAGCGGGTCATGGCACGCAATGACAGGTAAGCAGAGGATAGGTGCAGGTGGAATTGATGCGGCGATGAAAAAGAAGTTGAGTGCGGCGAGTGTGCCTATCGGGAATAGAGCCTGAGGTTTATGCCGACCCGGCAAACCCGGCCTCTGAGAGGGATGGAACGGTGAATCTGGGGCGCTGGCGTGCTATGGTGCGGAGGGCGTGAGGAGAACTTAACGATGAGATTGGCGATTCGAAGATCGTTTAAGGTGCTCGCACCGGGCGGTTCCTTGCGACGGCGTGTGGCCCTTAGCCTGGCGGTGGTCAGACTGATTCTGGTTCCGGTGATTTTTTTCGCGATTTACTACCTGCTGGTGGTAGGGCGAATCGTGGAACGCATCGTAAGCTTCGATGCGCCCGCGGCGACGCTTTCGCAACAAGCTTCCATCGAGATGCTGGAGGCCAGGCGAGCAGAGCGGAATTATTTGCTGCTGTACGATCCCTCTTCCTTGCAGGCTAATCGCGAGTCGATTTCCAAGCTGGAGCAGATTTTGCGGGCGATCCGCGAACTGAATGCCGCGGACCAACCATTGACGGACCAGGCATTGGCAGCTCTGCATCAGTACGACGAGGAATTCAAGAGCGCGGTGGCCAGCATGCAAAAGCCCGGAGAGGCGCCGGCGGACCGGATTCAGAATGTTTTGCAGGCGTACGAGAAAGATTTGGGGAGCATCCTGAAAGGCGCGAGAAATAAACCACGGGACCAATTGATCGAGGAGCTGCGCGCGAGGATAGGTTCTTTCGATACGCAGATCACCAAGACGGCGCAGGAAGGAAATCCCGCGCTGCAAAAGATTACTGCAGACCTGCAGAATTCCGGGCAAGATGTTTTGCGGCTGACTTCGGAACTGGAAGCGCGCAACTGGGATCGGATCGATGGGGATCACCGCAGAGCGCGGCGGCTGATTTCGCATTCGGAATGGGCGTTGAGCATCGTGTCGGCGATCACGTTGCTGGTGAGCATCTGGATCAGCTTTGTGTTGCCGCAGCAGGTGGTGCGACCTTTGATGAGTTTGAAAGAAGCGGTGGACCATGCGGCGGCGGGCAATTATGAAATTGAGTTTGAAATTCGCGGAGAAGGCGAAGTGGTGCAGCTGGCGAATAGCATCCGGCTGCTTATCAGCCACGTGAAGGAACGCTACGACGGAACCGTGTCGCGGGAGCAGCCAGCTACTTGAAATTATGGGGAGTCGTGGGAAGCTCTCACTTCATTGAGCGAAGATCTAATTTCATCGAGATCGACGCAGGCGGTTCCGCGTTTCCCTACCTTGATGCCTGCGCTTAAGTTGGCGAGTTGGGCGGCGGTACCCAGGTCTGCTCCAGAAGCGACGGCGGCGCCGAAGGTGGCGATGGCAGTGTCGCCCGCGCCGGTTACGTCATAAACGCTGCGCGCCATGGTGGGGATATCGACCCGGCGCAAGCCGCTTGCGGAGTGTTCGAAGAGCGACATACCTTCGCTGCCGCGGGTTACCAGTAAGGCCTCCAGAGAAAGAGCTTCAACCAAGGAACGCGCGGAATTGTCCAGCCACGTTTCCTCATTTGCGTTTGCGCGCTGTGGTGTTAGTTGGCGCAGCTCCGTCGAATTGGGCATCAGGATATTTGCGCCGCGATATTTCTCGGCATTCGAATCTTTTGGCGCGACGATGCTGCGGATGCCACGGGCCCGCGCGGCTTCGAAGACCGCGGCCAAAACTTTTTCAGACAAAACGCCTTTCAGATAATCGGAACACACGATGGCCTGGATGTTCCGGTCCATTGTTCGAATCGCGTCGATCAGAACGTTTTCAATTTCGCCTTTGACTGGAAATGTCGATTCTTCGTCCAGGCGGAAGACCTGCTGACCGTGTTCGAGGGACATCAGGCGGGATTTGCGGGTGGTCTTGCGAAGAGGCTCGGTGAGAACTCCTTTGGTATTGACGCCATGTGCCTGGAGCAGGTCATGCAACTGGCGACCGGTTTCATCCTCGCCTACCACGCCTATGACGGCTACTTTGGCGCCCCAGTGGCGGAGGTTTTCAGCGACGTTTCCGGCACCACCCAAGGTAGAGGTGCGGCGAGTTACGCTCAAAATCGGAACGGGGGCTTCGGGCGAAATGCGTTCGATGTGACCCCACAAATATTCGTCGAGCATTAAATCGCCGACTACCGCGATGCTGCAGGCCGGGAAAGCGTTTAGCGTGCTGGAAAGATTTGGCAATTACCGCGCCTTGCCGCCGCCGGGATGAGGGTCGTGGACGAAATAATTTTCCATCGTTCCGCAGAGTATACAGTGAGCAAGGTGTGAGTTTCCTAAGTCCTGGGCGCGGACGGGGCGACGAGAAAAGCTCAGGCCTCGGGTTGTTTCAAAGCAGGAGTATAACAGGTGATGCGGAATTCAAAAATGACGGGTTAAAGGACAGCTCAGCGTACGCTCGGCGGATCGCCAAAACCATTACCGTTAGATTTAGTAAGCGTTTTTTCCGATCAACGCCGAGAAGACGGTCATAAATATGATTCGTAAATCGAGACCAAAGGTCCAGTTCTGAAGGTAATACAGGTCGTATTCAACGCGTTTCTCGATGGAAGTGTCGCCCCGCCAGCCATTCACCTGGGCCCAGCCAGTAATCCCAACCCTCAGGCAGTGTCGATGATTGTATTTGCCGACTTCATTTAAAAACTGGTTGACGAAATGCGGACGCTCCGGGCGAGGACCGACAACGCTCATATCCCCGATGAGCACATTGATGAATTGCGGCAATTCATCCAAACTCGTCTTGCGCAGGACGGCGCCAAACCGCGTCCGGCGCGGATCAGCCGCGGTGGTCCATTGCGTATCGCTCTGCGAGGGCGGACCAATCTGCATGGTTCGAAATTTATACATCTTGAAGGACTGGCCGTTGAGTCCAATACGTTCCTGACCGAAGAATATGGGGCCTTTGGAGGTCAGTCGGATCAAGAGGGCGATCAAAACCGTCAGGGGAAGCGTCACGAGTAACACCAAAGCCGAAAAACAGACATCAAATACTCGCTTTAACAAGGCATAGTCCAAAGAGTCGGCAGGCGTGGTGGTGAGATCGAGCATCTGCATTCGCCCGATCTGAAACAGCTTTTCCCTGACTACAACTCCCTCCCCGAGGTCAACGATGGCTCGTGCCGGAACGCTCAATTTTCCAAGAGCACTCATGATTTCAGGGATTTGCGAGAATTGAGCGGGATGGATGGCCATTACAGCTTCATCAATTCCGTTGCCCGGGTGCAATGCGCCAATCTGCTCCAAGTCATACACGGGCTCAGATGATATTGCTACTTGCTGGCCGGGGAGCCGGACGAAGGCCATCACCTCGCAGGGAGCAAAGGAAAGTCGCTGAAGGCGCAAAGCTGCTTCATGAGCGAATTGATCAGCACCGACAATGAGAAGGCGAGTGGCGCGACCCAAACGGAGTTTATTTCGGTACAGAAATCGAAAGGCCGCATGGAGGAGAACGGTAAGAATAAACAGGGAGGCGACACAACAAACGAACAGCCCACGAGGAAAAATGTCGTTACGGCCAAAATATAGCCCGGCCAACAAGACAACAGCGGTAGCCAAACTTGCAGAAGAGGCGTTCCTCGCACCGGTACGCTCGCGGAAGAGCTCGTCCACATTGGTGACGCGGTAAAGTTCTGCCATGAATGCCCAGATAAAAGAACTGAATAAGACAAGGGCAAAGTGTCCCTGTTGCTGGTAAGCGACAGGGCGATCGACGAACCTCATACAAGCGACCCAAATCTCCCAACCCATACTCCAAGCTAAGAACGGAAGCAAATAGATTGAGGCCTTCAGGAGCAGGCGGTACATCTTCAACCGCAAGAGCATATTCCATCATCCTTCCTAACAATATCGCGGGCCCAGCAGCCGTAAATTAAATTTGCGCGCAAATAATGGTGGTGGTCGACTTTTTTTTCACTCTTCAAATGAGATGTTTTTAAAGGGGCCCAGGTTGCGCAATTATTGGCGAGGAAGGGTTGAGGACAAGTCTTCTGCAAGATAATAATCATATTACAAGAAAACTGGGTGGAGTGGAGAGGATATAATCGGAAAGTTACATTAACAACAACCTATTGCAAGGAAAGAATTCTGAGAGTGACGGCCATTAAGTTCTGTGCGGTGATGTCGGCGGGCGGAATATTTTGAGGGGATAGCTCAGCTGGTACGATCCTAGCAGTGCGACACCCGGCGGCGCGACCAGCTTCAACATCGCTTGGCGCATCGCCTATCATCCAGCAGGACGGAAGATCGAGTCCATAGTCAAGAGCGGCCTGCTGCAGTAAACCCGGTTTGGGCTTCCGGCACGAACAATTCTCGGAGAGGTCATGGGGACAAAAATAAATGCCGTCAATCGCAATACCGTGATGAACAAATCTTTCTTTCATGCGTGAATGAATATCTTCAAGATCACCATGCTGTATCTTGCGAAGGGCAACACCCCTCTGATTGGTAATTATGAATATCTTAAATCCTGCTTGAGAAAGTCTTAGAACGGCCGAGAAAACACCGGGAAGAAACTGGACCTCTGCCCAGCTCGAAATATATTGGCCCTCGGGGGCTTTACGATTGATTACTCCGTCGCGATCAAGAAAGATTGCCTTCATTAAAAAGTTCTTCTTCCACGATCTCACACAAGATATGGCCAATTAAAATATGTACTTCTTGAATTCGAGCAGGGTGGTCTGAGGTTACACACAGACAATAGTCAACCAGCGGTTTAAGCTTTCCTCCGTCGGTACCGGTCATGGCAACGGTAATCATTTGTTTTTCTTTTGCGGCTTCTGCAGCTCGTAGAACACTAGCTGAATTACCACTGGTTGAGATGGCTATGGCGATATCGCCGGGTGCGCCTATGGCCTGCAACTGCCTGGCAAATACACGGTCATATCCATAATCATTACCGATGGCGGTCAGACATGAGGTATTAGTTGTGAGGGCTAGTCCAGGAAGGCCCGGTCTTTCGCGGAGATAGCGGCCAGCGAGCTCGGCAGCAAGATGTTGAGCGTCGGCAGCGCTGCCTCCATTACCAAAAAACAGAACCTTGCCACCGCCCCGAATGGAGGTGATGATAGTTCGCGCAACGTGTGCGATTAAGGCTAAGGCTTGGTCGTTCCGCAGAAAAGCTTGCTTGACCGCCACGCTGTCGCCGATACGATCGGCGACCAAACGCTCAAGCTGTGATGCGGGTCTCACGGAACCCTCCAAGTCTGCAATCCGTGGTAGTCGAAACCAAATTCGGTGGCAACAGCACCAAGTTTTCGAAGAGCGGCCGCGACTTTATGCTTTTTCTCGAAGAGACAATAGAAAAGCATATAGCCGCCACCCCCTGCTCCCGTCATTTTTCCTCCGAGAGCCCCGTGTTTGCGAGCTTCCTCATAGATCTCATCAATACCGCTACTAGAGATCTTAGGCGACAAATTCTTTTTGGATTCCCAGGAACCGTGAAGAAGATTGCCAAAATCGTTCAGCCGATGCTGCAATAGGGCATTTTTCATATCTAAGGCGAGCTGCTTCTGCTGCCGAAGGGCGCTTACGGTTTTGTCCTCGTTTTGTTCGTATCGCCTCGTTTGATCTTCGATGATGTGGTCAGAACGGCGAGTCGAACCTGTATAACACAGCAACAAATTATGCTCTAACTCGTTGACGACTTCTCGACTGATCCTCAAGGGGTTTACGATGACCCGGTCTTTTTCGAATTCAATAAAATTAAAGCCTCCGAAGCTAGCGGCATACTGATCTTGCAGGCCGCCCTTGATGCCCAAGTCTTGCCTCTCAATCACATATGCGAGATGTGCTATTTCGTACTCGGTGAGCGGAAGGTTGGTAAATTCCTTGACCAAGCCGACTAGTCCGACCATCAGGGCAGATGATGAGCCCAAGCCGGAGCCAGGGGGCGCGTCGGTATGCAGGAAAACATCGAAGCCATGAGAATTCTTAGCTCCCAATCGCAAGATAGCAGCCTTAGCAAGGTCTAACTGACCATCGAAGGCCATTTCGCTATTCACTGTATAACTGAGGGAAATTCCCAGGTCGACGGATTCGATTTCGATCTTATCGTCGGTGCGAGACCTGAGGCTTCCCCAGGCGAAATTATCAATAGTGGCATTCAACACGCAACCGCCCTCGCGCTCCGGGTAGGGAGGAACGTCAGTGCCTCCGCCGGCAAAGCTAATGCGCAGCGGAGCTTTGGCTCGAATGATCAAATGGGAAACCTCTTGGGCAATTCGGACTGAGCTCTCTGGTACTCGGCGGGAACACCGATATCAATAAAAAAGCCATCGGTGACGAATCCGTATAGATTTTTCCCAACTAGAGTGGGGAATACCTCGGTTTCGAGTGAAATCGCTTTGCCAGGCGGAATGAGGTCCAAAAATCGTTTCTCCAGCAAATATACTCCGCCGTTAATGAGTTGTGGGCACCGGCGCGGTGGCGAATCGTCCTGGCTGGCAAGATTTTGTTTCTTTTCTTGAAATGCTGTGACCAGTCCCAAACGGTCCAATTGTACTGTGCCGTAGCGCGCCGAATCTGGAACGCGCGCCAGCGCTAGCGTGGCGAGGGCTCGATGCCGCACATGGAATTGGTACATCTCCGCCAGGTTAACATCCAAAAATGAATCTCCGTTTACGACAAGGCAATATGGCGCGGAGATTAACTCTGCAGCAAGTTTGATGGCACCGGCGGTTCCGAGGAGCGTTTTTTCTACGGAATATGTGACATGCAATCCCCATGCGGCTCCATCGACCAGCCAATTTCGAATTTGGTCTTTTTCGTAGCCAACGCAGAGGATCAATTCCTTTATGCCAGCTGATCGCAGCCAAATCAGAAGATATTCTAGAAAGAGGCGGCCTGCTATAGGAGCCAAGCTTTTCGGACCACCATGGAATGCCGGTCGCAGCCGAGTTCCCAGCCCACCGGCCAGAATTAGCGCCTGGGAATTCTCAATAGTTTGCTGAATACTTCCTGACGCACGACTTTTGGTTTTTGGCATGTTGCTAACGAATACTGAAAACGTAGGCATCACTTTCTCATCACACGAACCGAGACGTACCAACTGCTTGACGGAATCCACTCCCCAACTGGACGTATGTTTAGAGGACAACGGCTGACCTGCCTACCAAATGTTGATCAGTCGTACTGGAACCCTCAACTAGATCAAACATTACTTGTTGCATCGAACGATAAACAATGTCCCAGTCATAGTATTCCTCAACCAGACGTCTGGCGCTTCCGGCGAGTCGAGCTCTCAAATCCGGATTGCGGAGAAGTTGAACTACTTTGTCCGCGAAGGCCTGGGGTTGCTCGGCAAGCAGCAGGTGCTGGCCATCTCGCACGGGCATGTCGCCACAGGCGAGAGGAGTAGCCACGACCGCCGTTCCTGTCGCGAAGGCTTCGCCCAATTTATTGCTGACGCCTGAGCCAATAGTGATGGGCGCGACTGCTACAGCGGCTTTGGCGATGTAGGCTCGCAATTGGGGAACGAAGTCAATAACCTGGACTCCCGGCTTCTTCTGAGAATCTCTTTTCAGATATCGTGAGGCTCCACTACCGACAAGCATAAACCGAGCTGCTGGGATGTTTTGGCGAATCAACGGGAAAATTTTCTGGAGAAAAAAACGTGCGGCATGGCGATTAGGGCGGTAGGCAAAGTTACCGGTGAATATAATGGTGTTGGGCTCTTCTTCGTGGGGCTGCTTCGGAAAAAAATCCTGGCGATTCACTCCATTGGGCACGATATGGTATCTGGCAGCCGGCGCAAGTCTGCGCACGCATTCACGATCCACCTTTGAACAGAAAATGACGGCGCTAGCGCGATTAGCGATTTTTCCTTCGTAACCGCGGAACTTGAGTGATTCCTCGAAGCCCACCAAGCGTTCCCACCATACACCGGTTCTCATCAAGCGCTCGTTATACAGCAACATGGAATCCGTTGGGTCGCAGATTATCGGAACGGACATGCCGGAGGGCACGTACTGCAGGGCTCGCCAGCGTTCGGTGTAGATTACGTCGGGAGAAAACTCGACTGCCGCATTCAGGACCTCTCGCTGCATAGCAGGCGAAAAAAAGTACGCGATGCGGAGAGGAAGCGGAGTAGCCAACGCAATTGCGCACTGCAACAAAGCTCGGGACCTATGATGACGAACGAGCCTGACGTTTCGGCAATACTTCCGAAGAGGCTCGGCGCGGGCGTCTTCCTCGGGAGAACCAGAAAGACATAAGAGGTAAATTTCATTTTCTTTGGCTAGCCGGGGGATAAGGTTGTACGAGCGAACCCGGATATGCCAGGGAACAAACGGCAAGATGTACAAAATGCGCATAGGATATTTACTCTTCGTTTATACTCGGTCTGCAAAGTACCGGGTGCCGGGTAGCAGCACGATTATGGCCCATCATTTGTAGCGACCGCGTACAACTCCGGTTGCCGGAGAGTTGCCCCCAACCAGGGGTCCACGACGATCCGAAACGGATAATAAGCGACCTCACATGCCATTTCGACAAATCTGACAGGAAGTGTCCTGCGTGCTTGGGCCAGTGATCGGGTATCCGATTGAAAGAAGGCTTTCCTAGTAATTCCAGAAGCGATTGCAAACAAATTGTTGTGGGCATCTCCTTGTGAAGAGTTCAACGTCACCGCGCCAAATCCGGCTTTAGTGAGGAGCTTTTTAATAGTCGCGGGAGAGTAGAGATAGAGATGCGCCGGAGGAGAAATCCAATGCCAGGAAGGTCCCGTAATTTTCGCGATGGAACTCTCGACATTAGGGGTTTTCAAAACTAACAGGCCGCGAGGCTTAATCAACTTGCGACACAACTCCAAAAGCGCAAGTGGATCGGGTACGTGCTCAATTACATGGAACATGACGAGCACATCATAGGGCCCGGTGAGGTGCGGAATCTGGTCTGGCAAGCTTCCCGAGAAAACATGCAATCCAAGGCTACGCGCGTGAGCCGCCGCAATTTCACTCAACTCCACTCCGGTTACATCCCAACCTCTACTTCTGGCCTCCAAGAGAAACCCGCCATAAGAACAGCCAACCTCGAGCAATCGGCCGGGTTTGGGAAAACGTGCTCTCAGTTCGTCCAAGGTAATTTTTGCTCGCCGTCTGACACCTTTGAAATAGGGCTCGAATTCCACGTGGTAAGAGTGGTTGTAAAACTCCTGAAGAGCTCTATCATCCGGCGCTGGGTGTAAAAAAACTAAACCGCAAGTGGGACACCGAAAATACGACCACGGGCCCCGTTGCGCATATTTATCCTGTAGCGGAACAGGGTGGTCACAGAGGTGACAGAAGGCTGTCGACGAGGTCATTCTTTTCCCCGCGAAGCGTGGACGCCGCCCCGTCGGTCGATTCTGACTGACTTATTGAGGCAGGATTGCCCAGGTATTGCGACGAAGGGCGGCCGAACACATTGGAGACTAAAGCACATGAATGACATGAATTCCTATCTTATTTTTCAGCAAAGCTCGCCGCAGAAGATCGTTCTCTCCATTTAAGGGCGAAATTCGGTTCACGACCTCGATCAACTACGAACTCGTAGCTGCGGTCCGCCGCATGAGGTTTTCCAACGAGGCGTCCGGCGGTATGGTAGCCAGCTTCACGCAACATCGGGGCCAGAAGCTCGAGGTTAACACCGCGGGACTGATGTACTTCGATGATGAGCTTTGGCTGGTGTTTACGAAGTAGTCCGATCATGCCTATAAGAGCGTTGCTCTCCATGCCTTCAATATCCATTTTTATACCGGAAATTACCTCGTCAGCGCCGCACAGACGGTGCCACAGCTTGTCGAGCGCAATGCAGTAGATGGGCTCAACCCATGCGTCACCTGCAGGCGGTGCCACAGGCTGAGCCATTGCTTTCCAAATTTGGGCGCGCACCGCAGTAATCTCTTCGTTATCGGAAAGCGCCAAGGGCACGACGGTGAGTTGTGAAAGGTGATTTGCTTGGCGGGTGGCGCTAAGGTGGCCGGCGGTCTTCAGGAGCGGCTCGAAGGCGAACACTCGTCCTGCTTGTCCAACATAACGGCAAAGGGCCAATGAGATGTAGCCGTAATGAGCGCCCATATCGAGCCAGGTCTCTCCGGCACGAACGGTCCTTTTTAACCAAGACATCAAGTCAGGCTCAGCATAGCCAAGAATTGCGGCCGGGTAGTCATGCCAAGAGGTCACGATATAGTCGCCTCGTAGCGGTCCCGCCAGGATTCGCCGGGATCGCACCACATTCGGCAAGATTTGGCGGAGATTTTCTTTAACCATCACGGGTAGTATGCTCCTAGTTCAATTGGCTATCTTCAAAAATTCACGCGTTCAATCACACCGGTTGAATCTGCGGAACGCGCGAACATTCACAGTCAGTTACGGCTTGACAATGACAGCATGTCCATTAAGGTTATGCATGAAAATGCAGTCAGTGGCGAGCTGCCATTCATCCAGAAATTTTCTAACACCGTCACATCCTTGAAAACCATAATCATCGTACACAATGAACCCCCGCGATAGCAGGCGCGGCCAGATCCATTCGGTGCTGTCGCGTGCCGATTGGTAAACATCCACATCGATATGACAGAAACGGAAACGCCTATCACCCAACTCAGCTCCGGTATCTTCCGGAAACATTCCTTTGCGAATGTGAACATCCACCGCTAGTTTACGGGCCAGACTCAGTACCAAGGCCTCACCAGTGTCGGCGTGTTCGCCACCCTTATACGCATCATCGCTTTGTCCAGCTTTGACCACACCAGTAAAAGTATCGCATAAAAAAACCTGAGAGCTGGGACTGAGGCGGCGCACTTTCTTGGCGATAAGGCATCCGCTGCCACCACGCCACACGCCGACCTCAATGTAGTCTCCCATGGGAAGCCTCGCGGTTTGCTCGACAAGCTTCCATAGCTCCCAACAACGATATTTATCTACAAGGGTATGAAATCGAATCTGATCGTATGCGGCTATGAAATCTTGATCCAGTGACCATGGCGCATAGGTGGCTTGCGGATAGATTCGATGGTGGCCGCGGCCCAAAGCCTTGGAGCTACGTATGGTGTAACCGGTTCTTTCAAAGAGCCTTTTAAGCGCTTGCTTGGCGGACCAAAACATCGATCGTCCTTGGGTAGCAGTGTTCAGTGCTTCTGCAATCTTGACGACGCAGCTTTCATCAGAGCGTAAGAAAACTTTTTGTGCAGTGTAGATAGGAAGCCTGGACCACCAATTACCTGAGACCGGGCTCCGATGCTGATGCGATGGCGATGTTTTGCGGCGAGCAGAAGGCCCGCAAAAGCTCCCATAAATGGCGAAGTCGTAAAATGAAAAAACACTGGCTGGCTGAAGAGCGTGACGATTACCGCGGACAACAGGCAAGCGGAAAAGCCGATAGACTCTTCGGAAAGACTTCCAAATATAGTTATCAACAGCCACACGAATGTCACAGCACCTAGTACGCCCATTTTCTGCAAAAGATAGGCCCAACCGCTATCCACAAAGGCCACCTGCCGGGCTCCCATCGTGGGGCTGTCAAACTCGATATCGCTTCCAATCCCGGCTCCGAGCAGCGGATGGGCTTGCACTGTTGCAACGGCGGCGCCCAATTGAACCACGCGCTCGAACAACGTGTCAGAATCTTGAATTCCAGGCGGAAGAAACCTTTCCATACCCGGCACTTTGCTGATCTCATCCATAGCCATTTGCGCTACCGGTGGGAAAATAGCCGGCAGCGCTATGAGGACACTTGTAGCCCAACAAAAAAATTTGAATTTTTTAGATTTAACTCTCAGAGCAACCGCAAGCGGCAAGGTCATAATGAAAGTCAATACGGCGCCGCGCATGAAGAACAAAATCGGAACGAGCAGCAGGGCGAGTCCGGTTAGGATCCACGAAACCTTTCGTCTTTGCATGCCTTGAATGAACAAAACTATGGAAAGCAAACAAGCTTCAGTTCCATTGAAACCGATCTCTTTGTGGAATCCATATTTTGGGAAAACCGCAACGTAGTAAACGACGAAGCAAAATGTGCACAGCGTGCCGAAAACTTGAATCCTGCGCAGGAGAAGTTCTTCGTCGCCGACGTGAATAGCTATTCCTAAATAAACAATCAACATCAGAACGCCATAAAACTGGCGCGAAACGTAGCTAAACGCCGCTCCGTGTGTCTGGCCGTATACGGCAGCGGCAAAAGCGACGAGCAGAAACGATCTGGCTGAACGAGGAACCGCAAACACCTGACGCAGTCCGATCCGAGCGACGGCGGAAATCGTAACAATCAGCAGCCCTATCGCCCAGTAATACATTTCCCAAGGTGTTGTTACGCCATCGAATCTTGCCGAATGGGGCAGCAATATGTTGCAGGCAAAAAGGTAAAGAATTCCTACTCCGGGCGCTTCTTGTGGCCTTCTGTAAACAACAACCGCAAGTACGACCGCCAAACCCACCAGCAGATATGGCATGCCTCCGAACAATGCCGCTATTGGAAGCAAGAAGCAAACGCCCAACCAAAAAATTACGCTTGGAAGAGCGGCATAAGCGTCGCGCTGCGTAATGATTAAACTGGGATTAATGGCGTTCATGCCGTAGCAGGTCCGGGGGAGTTATCGTTCGACAGTTCGTCAAAACTTATACCGCGCAAGTATAGAGCTAGCCATGTTCCTTCAAGATGGAAGATCGGATACTTTCGGGACAAATGCTTCACAGCGCGGTTGACATCCAACAAGTTTCCGAAATCGTGCCAAAGAATTGCCCCTTTTTCTCCCAGAAGTTCAAATGCGTTTTGTGAGTCGCTGACAACGTAGTCATAAAGGTGACAGGCGTCGATAAGAACTAAGTCCATTGTTTTATGAAATGGTTGGTAATTGAACGATCGTGAATCGGCGAAAAGCTGCTGGATTCTTCCGTCGCGATTCCCGTGTCGGAAAGCACTTCCAATCTCATCCTCAGGCAATACCAGTTCCCTTTCAGATCGACTGTATTCCGCCAAGTCACCCGCAGACTCCCGCGAAAGATCTAAAGTAACAATCCTGGCGTCCACGTTCGCCGCGAGGTTAGAAGTCGTCACACCTCGATAAGTTCCGAACTCGAAGATTCTTCTGGGTTGGATCCAGTGAGCCAAACGAAGGAGAGCACACAGATCAGCTATGGGCATGTCACCAGGGCCCCATCCCACAGGAAGAACTTGTATAGGATGACCATCTGTTGGAATGTTCGAAGGGTGCAAACTAAGGATTCCCGGATGATAAAGCATGTCGCTAGTCCGTCGAAAGGCGGGCAGGGAAACTCTGAGTCTCTTAGGAGCGACAACGGCATCCAGAAAAGCGCGGCGCCAGACCGTCGCCGCAGTGCTCAAGCCATCTCGTATTCGATTTATTTTCAAACACCTCTCCACTCGGCGCGACGCACGCCCAAATTCAATGCATTGGGGCGATGAAACGAATCAATTACACCGTAAAAACAATGAAGCCCCCGCCACACGAAGATATTCGTGACCCCCCTCGAAACGGCCCAAGCGGATGCGTGCCTCATTTCGTGCTAGACCTATTTGGCTGAAGCCTCCATGCCATACGCCTCGCCCACGATAGGCTTTTCATCAATTTGTTGAAAGCAACGATACGGGCGCGCTCCGGAGTGCCTCGCGCATAACCGAGCGAAATCGCCAACCCTTCGTCCAATTGAACCATACGTCGACCCATTGAGACCGAGCCAGGATGCCAACGGAAGTAAGTCAGGACAGAATCCAACTTGTGGGGTTCAGAAATACCAGCCATACGCAAACACCAATCAAAATCCATAGCGTACAGCAAATCTTCCCGGACTGGTCCGGTGTCGCGTACGAGTTCCGTCCTAATGAATAGGCTAGGGCCACAGATATAGCCAGAGCGCAAAAATCTGCGAAAATTAAACTCGCTGGGAGTCTTCCTTTTTATAAAATTACCATTTCCGTCAATCATGTCGTACGAGCCGTAAACCCAACGAACGGTAGGATGCGCAGAGAAATAGTTGGCCACCGTGTCAAGCGCACCTCGGGCGAGTTTATCATCTGAACCGATCCAGTTGATCACGTCGCCGGTGGCTATCTGGAACCCCTTGTTGACGCCATGGGAAATTCCGCGATCTGGTTCTGAAATCCATCGGATCCGACCGCCGTAACGGGCATTGAGCGACTGCAGCATGGAGACGGTTCCATCAGTTGAACCGCCGTCGATAATCACGTGTTCAACGTTTTCGTAGTCTTGTGCGAAAACACTTTCAATGCATTCTCGCAAATAGTGCTCGCGATTGAGTGTCGGAGTGACGATCGAAAATTTCACAGAATAATTCCCATGGATACCATGTCGGAGCCGTTAATCATTCTTCATCACCCGGTTTCGTGGCGCTGAAGGTGGCATTCCGCTTCAAGACGTGTGGAAACGGCATCTCTTGACGTTTTCTCCGAGAGCGCAGAAACTTGCGAGGCCAAATAGACGCCACGTCTTGTCCCTCAATCTGGGAGACACCTTCAAAGGCAAAAAGAAGGAGAACGTAAAGCACGAGATAAATCGCACTAATTAGCGCTAGAACGGAAAGATGATGGATTTCCCGCAACTGAGGCCTCAAAATAAATGGCAAAAGCAAAATCGTATTTGCGACAATCGCTTTCAGGATTGATTTGTCGAAAAGTTTGCCTCGGCCATCGCTGCACAGCCTCGGGTATTGCCACAGTAGATAAAACGCCGCGATCGACAGACCAATCACAAGACCTGAGACTGCACCGTAGTAACCAAATATCTTAACTAATATATACGCAGAGATTGCAGACCCGATCGCCTGTAGCGAGGCTACGTAGACTTGGTAACGAGCAAAGCCCTGACCCTGAAACATAAAATAAGCCGGCAGCGTAAGAGTATTCAAGAACCACCCTATAAGAAGTAAAGCCAGGGTGGGGGCAACGAATGAGGCTCCTTTGCGCAACCAGAATTGAGTGAAACCCGGAGCCAGAATAGCTGCCACGCTGAAAACGGGCAAAGCAACCAAGACCACGTAGCGAAAACTCTGACGGTACAAAAAGCCAAGTTTAGTAGAGGCTTTTTCCGCATTCAGGTGGGCGGAAGCAGGTATCAAAGGCATAGCAGCCATTAGAAAACCAGATCGCAATTGCATGGCCATACCGGACGCCAGTTCGAACGAAGAGACGGAGGCGAGCGAGACGTATCGGCTCAATAAAATCTTGATCGGCGGAACGGTGAGAAATGATCCCAGTCCGGCCGCTTGAATATTCGAACCGTATCGCAGCAAGGAGACCGCATCTGCGCGCCGAATTAAAGAGGCCTGTAACCGAAAACCTGGCATGCAGCGCCGCAGCAGAATCCAAGTAGACAGAGCCCAAAGCAATCCAGTTAGCACGGCGTTCAGGGTCAGCCCCAGAAGCCCATAACCGCGACTCAGAACCAAAAACACGCCAACTGCCTGGACCATCGCGGCAGCCGTGTAAGTAATATTGCTGATGTACATACGGTGTATGCCTATCAGTATGGCGGTCAAACCAGAACTTACGAGATTTAGAAAAAATGCGCATGCCATGCCCACCAGCAAGAAAGACATCTCATTTTGCAAAGTTGGAGGAATTTTCAAGAGGTCAACAAGTTCGCCGCGCATCACGATTAGGCCAGTTGCCAGTAAAACTCCGATAGCCACCAGAAGAAAAATGGCGGTGCTGGCCAGTTCCCGAATGCGCAGACTTCCGCCATTATTCCAATGCTCTGGAATAAATCGCATCAAGGCGCCGGAGATGCCTAGATCCTGGGTGCCAAGCGATTGTGAAACGACGAGGGCGAGCGCCCACATGCCAAACCTGTCGACGCCAAGATGATGCAACATGTATGGATAAGTGAGGAAATATACGATCGTGAGTATGGCAAACCGGCAAATTCCAGAAATTGCATTCCGTTTTATCTTAAGGGAGTGTTCCCGCGATTGATGCAAATCGAGTCCCGAGGCGCCCGAAGGATTTGCGGGCAAGTCTTCAATTCCGATAGTTGCCGACATTAGCTTGGACGTTCTCCCTTAGCCCCAAACGATGCAACTCCCTGTAGCGGTGTACGTTCCAGAAACCAACTTCAAAATAAGGTCGGTTTACCCACAAGCTCTCAACTCCAATAACACACCCTAGTTGTCCGCGTCGTCGTGATGTTTGCGAATCCAATTCCCTGATTTACCGCCGACGAGCGTGCTGTCCGATCGGTTTTGTGAGAACTCCGGCAGTCGGTCTGAAACGGAGGAGAAAACTTCCAGTGCCAACGCTTTTCGCGGATCGTTTGCATCGGTAGCATTCCAAAGCGTTTTACCGAATACCCACATCACGCCTGCGCAGAAAGTCAAAATAGTGCCTAGGATGATTATTAAGATGCGAGGAGGGAATGCCCTTTTGTCAGGAACCACGGGCATATCGAGCACTTTTACGGTAGGAATTTCCTTGGCTTCCTGGACCTTAGCGAGTTCGTACTGCTTGGTTAGTGTTTCGAAGACTACTTCCTGAACCTTGGTCTTCCGGTACAAGTCTGCAAAGGTCACACCGAGGAGCGGTAACCGTCGTATGGAGGGATACAAGGAATCGGAAGGCTGAGGAGTAAGATTCGAGTCACTTTCACCTTTGCCGCTAAGCTTTTCCAATTGATGTTGTAACTCGTTTATACGGCCCTTGATGGAACGCACGCGCACGTTGCTATCCGTGTAAATCTCCTTCAAACCTTGATATTCCGATTGGGCGGCGATAAGTTCGCCTTGCAGCGCGGCTGCCGCTTCCACCATGGCTTTGCCTTGTTCCTTAATGTCGATGGCTGTATTTTTGCTGGCGAATTGGCTGAACTCTTTCTCCGCGGACTCCAGATCGTTGTTGACGCCTTTCAGACGGTCTTCGAGAAAAATGCGTTCACGACGGGCCGAGGAGGTACTCAGTTCGGCCACAAGATGGTTCAGCTCCTGCACGTAGGCCTGCGCCATTGCGGCGGCTCTTTGTGGGCTTTTGTCCGTCACGGTAATCTCGATGATCTGACTCTTGCGATCGACGGCCACGTCCGTGTGAGCCATGAGGTCGTCGCGAGCATCTTCAATGGTTCGATCCCAGTAAAGTTTCTTCAGGTCAAATTCCTGGATCAGTTTGTCCTGAACGGTACGACTATTAACGATGCCGACAAAAATATCGCTGGTGCTTTTTAAACCGAGCACATCATTGGCCATTCCTCCCAATGAACTGTTACCCGAAACCATCGCAGCTACCGCCGCGAGGCTGGAGGCGGACTGATTATTATCGGGCGGCATCAAGCGTGCAGTGGACTTGTACCGCGCGGGTATGACGAACGCGATGAGCACACTCGCTACCAAGGCGTACAGGGTCAAGCGAGCAAGAAAAGCGCGATTCTCCCAAATGAGTTGGAAATAAATCAGCGAACTACCTTCGGTTTGAGGGGGACGCGAGATGAGGATGTCGGCGTCACGATGCTCTGGCACCTGTGGTAGAGGCTGGTGGACGGGAACACGGGTTTTGAAACTCACGGCAAATCTCCGTTTCCGAAAGCGCTTACCGAATTGGAACGTCGCAAAAGTTTTCGCGGCTGAAACAAAACTTCTACGGTCGCAGACACATCGGTAGCTGCCCCGGGCTGGATCACCGGAAACAGCCACCTCTCGTATTGTACCGCCGCCGAGAGGCTTACATTCGAAGTCATCTGGTAATCGCCCCGCACACCTACGTCGGTAAGGCTACCGCCTCCCGGGATAAACTGGTTGCTAACCTTTTCGTGCCGAAAATTGAATTGCAATCGACTGCGGGGATTGAACCAATAATTGGTCCACGCCTGAGCGCCTTGCCCCTGTCGTCCGATCCAGCTGCCCAGCAAATAGCCATCACTGGTATACCCACTTCGATATCGATCATTGGAGTAAAAAAACCCGTGACTAAGATGTCCTCCGGCTGGCACGTCGGTGTATACGCCTTCTACACGGAAGTCTAGCTTCGCAATACCGGGCACATGCGAAAGGAAAAGACCGCCGCGAATGGCCGAACGGTCGAAATAGGCGATAGGCGAAAATTGGTCATCGGTAAATGCATCGCCATAAAAAGTCAGCCAGTCGCGAAACCTCGGCAAGCGATAAGACCAATCCAGGCCTGATCTGCGATCACCTGGGTCAGTGGAAGTGCCTGGGAGGGCGTTACCGCCACTAAATAGGGCGCTTTTCAGAGTACCGAGCGTAAAAGGCACGCCTGGACCGGCAAATAAACCTGTACGCGAAAAACCAAATTCAAAATTCTTGGTGGGCTTGAACGTAAATCTTTGCCCATTAATCATAGGTTGGGGGTTCAAGTTCGCTGTAAAGCTCCCGATTAGCCCAGTATCCTGACCAAAAATGAAATGCTGGCCGCGTAGCTGCCCAAGGAAAATTTCTATGCGGAGCGGTCCCAGCCATCCGAAAATACTAGGCAATTTAAAAGGCGAGACACGATTAATTCGGAACATGTTGATGGGCGCAGCAGTGTCACTGAACATCAGAGGAGAACCTTCGCCTGGTCCCCACCACAGACTTTGGCGGCCAAAGGTGACCTGCCAGTTTGAGAGCATCAATCCCACGTAAGCGTCCAACATCTTCAAGCCAACGCTGGAGGGTTGCGTGGAGCCCGGCGGCACTTGGTTGAGGCCATCGACCACCTCAACAGTCTGTCGCGCTGCGAGAGAAAGGGCGGGGACTTGGGGCGCGGTCTGCAACTCCCCTCGAAGGTATGCGACCCAGCGTCCCCATGTCGCATACGCCGACAATCCGTTTATAGTGCTCCAACCTTGGCCGTAGGGGCGTCCAAAATCGTTGAACTGCGTCTGGGCAAAATTATAACCATCGTGAAGCGGCATTCCAGAGATGTGCTCAGTGCGGGAGTAGGCGGATTCCAATCGGAATGCGGGGCCAACGTTTTCATCCGATTCGTCGTTCTCAGGTCGAAATTCGGCTTGCAACTCTTCGATCAGTCCCATTTGGACCGGGTTGTCCTCGTTTAGATTCGATGTTTGATCAGCGGCCTCATTCACCAGTCGTGCGCACTCGCTTCTGGTCCAAGGCCTCATGGCAGGAAACGAACTATCGATCAGGCCCAAGGCAACTAACCGATCAAGTGCAGGATAAATCCAGCTATCGAGTGGGACGTAAGGGGAACCCCGATTAGTGGCAGATAAGTGGCCATCTCCGCGCACAATTTGGCCGATTGATCTCCATTCATCTCCGCCTAACGTTGGGTCATGGTGGTGACTGTAGACGTTCTGTGCGACGAGTTGGCCGATCAAACCGCCAACAAATACGTCCGAGGGGAAATGCTGTTTGCCTCTTATTCGCGAGTAGCTGACGAAGGAGGCCAAACCATAGCTAACAATTTTTGGGAGGAATCCCGGATATTCGTGGGCAAAAACTCCCGCTATGGCCCAGGCAGCGGCGGCGTGTTCGGAAGGAAATGAAGTTCCTCCTTGGAAGAACGGGCCGGTGCCATCGCCCTGAAAGGGACGCTGACGTCGCAAGGAGTATTTCATAACCTCGACAGGAATAAGGCTGGCGACGGCCGCTTCGCCTGCAAGGAATCCAGTTTCGCGCCAATGCTCATTATGGGTGGGATAACTGAGGAGGAACAGTCCCGCCCCGACGCCCGCGAGTGCCCCGACGCCTGCCGTGGAATACGTTTTGTAGTGGCTGATTGTTTGAGGATTATTCGAAAGGTGCAAGCTAACGTCGCGATCGGTCACGAAAAGTCCAGCTGCAAACCCGCTGGCAGGTACCAGCCAGTCAGCATCAGCAAAGCGAAGCCGCGCAGGACTGGTCCAGATGTTCTTCTGATCGCTGACAAAATCTTTAGCCAGCCCACCTAAAGTTCGGTTGGCGCCAGCGGGCTCTGGGGTATCGTCTTTGTCACGGAGTGGTTTGTCACGCTGTGCTTTGTCACGGTTTGGTTTCTCTCGTTTGAGTTTGTCGTTTTCGTGTGGTTTGTCCGAGGCGCTGGAATCCTGCGAGTCAGGGGTTACACCCTGAGGTTCCTGAGGACGCGGGGCAGCGAAGCATCCTCCGGTCAATGCGAGAATGGCTAAACAGAACGCACTGTAGCGTAACGCGTTTCTGAGGGTAGTCATTACGGATGAATGTATGCAACCGCTAGAGCTGCGGAGGCAGCAAGTTGCCCAGCCTGGAATAGATTCTGCCAATTTCGCGTTCCGACGCGCGGCGCTACTTCCGGCACGACAATCGAATCGCCAGGCCGCAACGAATTATTCAAGGGATCGCCACTCCAGAATCCGGGTCCGGTGTTGTTCTTGGCAGCGAGAACAGAACCGTCTGCTCTGATTACGAAGACGGCCTTCTTATTGGCCAGTTGGGTCATGCCACCGGCTTGGCTCAAATACCACTTGGCGCTTCGGCCGGGGCGATAGCTAACGGCAGTGGGATTGAAGACCTGCCCGTTCACAGTGATGTAGTCGGTCTTTTTGGGGACGACCAGAACGTCACCGTCGCGAATCATGACGTCCGAGGAAGTATTCCGCCAAGCGCGCAAATCGCGCTGAAGATGAATCACGACTCGACCGACGGGCGGATTCGCCTGAAGTTGCTGAATGGTGGTTTCCGTCTCGCCGAGAGCGGTTAACTTGGCATTCTTCTGGTCGGGATCAGTTTCCGGCAAGGCTCGCAGATGAACCTCTTCTTCTTTCAGGCGGCGGATCATTTCGGTGCGAGCGTTCATTTCCAGTTCCCGCACCTCGCGGCGCATCAACACGGCGCCATAGGGATAGGCCTGGGAGGAAAAGCCGCCAGCGCGCTCGAGAACGGAGCTGACTCTTTCGCCCGGGCGAATGCCGAATGGACCAGGATGCTGTACTTCACCTCGCACGGTCATCGAGGCTCCTACGTCATTCCAGCCCGGATTTTGCGGAATGGTCAGCACGTCTCCATCGCGCAGAAGCTTGTTTTCCGTGATGTCACCAGCTGAGACGGCGGAAAGCGCGATAGACAAATTTTCGCTGGCGCCATGCTCAGTATCACCGGCAGCGTAGCGAGTGAGATTGGCTTTGACGGGATCAGCGGTACGCGTCAGACCACCAGCCACCTGAATCAGGTCTTCGACATGCATGTTGGTGGTTAAAGGATAGCGGCCGGGCTTGGCAACTTCGCCTTTGACGTCGACGGTGGCCACATCCACCTGAGCTGTATTGCGGTGCACCAGAAGGCGATCGCGGGACTCCAACAAAATATTGTCGATGGGATTTCCGGCCAGGGCGCCGCCGAGGTTAACGCTCAGGATTTTCATGGTTCCATTGGCCTGCGTTCTGAACAACTGAGCGGAATCGAGTGAGGCGTCAGGAGAAACACC
>Ga0073928_10003914_pt1 | contig 22754 bp, 20 predicted proteins | sample PaiPotPPA55metaG_FD_76969 | JGI IMG/M metagenome (GOLD analysis project Ga0073928, IMG submission 76969) | Iron sulfur acid spring bacterial and archeal communities from Banff, Canada, to study Microbial Dark Matter (Phase II) - Paint Pots PPA... ...
GCGATGCCGAAATGCGCGCGCGACGTTGCCGTGAAAATCATCACCGTGGGCCTGCCCAGTGCATACGCCAGAGGGACCAGCCCCGTGTCCATGCCAACGACCAGCGCCGGTGCATTGATGCAATGCGCGCACTCGGTCACGGTCAGCTTCGGCAACACGATCGCGCCCGGCACGAGCGCCGCAATCTGCTCGCCCTCCCGGCGCTCGCCTTCCGTACCCCACGGCAGCGCAATCCGATAACCTCGCGCCGTCAATGAACGCCCCGTCTCGGCCCACCGGTCGATCGGCCATTTCTTTTCATCGGCTGACGTGGCGTGGAACAGCATGGCGATGGGCGCGCCCTGAGGAAGCTGGAGCGGCGTAGCCAGCGGCGGTAGCCGGAGATTAAAGTCGGGGGTTTCGTCGAAGGTATAGCCCAGCGCGTCGGCCGCGCTCACACGCATGCCGCGCCACGCATCCGTTTTCGGCCGCGGCCCGAAGCGCTTGTTGTACGCAAACGCCGCGCCGAGTTCGCCCAGGTCCCTGTTCTTGTAACCGTAACGCTGCCGCCCGCGGGCCAGGAACGCGATGATCGCACTCTTGTACACGCCATGGATATCCAGGATCACGTCGTACTTCTCGGCCCGCAAGTCGCCGATAGACGCGGCGATGTCTTTCAAATCCGCCCAGCTTCGTGCTTTCTTGAACTTGCGCAGCGGCGCGCTCAACACGCGGTCTACGGCTGGATTCCAGCGAATGATGTCGGCGAAAGCCGCGTCTGCCGCCCAGTCGATCTTGGCAGACGGAAATGCACGGCGAAGATCGGAGACGACAGGCTGCGTCTCTACGATATCGCCCAACGATGTCACCTTGACAATCAGGATTCGCTTCATGGGGATGCTATGGGACCTTTATTTCGCCGGCGCGTGGATTCATGCCGCGACGCATGAACCAGTACCGCTTGGCGGCTGGATCGCTTGACCGGTAGCGCTCTCGGTAAATCGAAAGGCGTTCGGATCATGATCGATTTGAAAACCGGGATTCTATAAATTGGCGTAATGCCGCACTGTCAGCATTTGTAAGTTTTGCGCTGCGTGTTCTGCCCGAATTATCCGTCGAAATAACGGTTTTAACTACTATTTCACGGTCTTTCATGAACAAAGCGCCGAACGTACAGGCGCTTTGACATTGAAAATTGCGTTGTCCAATGACGGTAAAGGAACAACGCTCAGAGCGTTTTAGCGCCGAAAGTGTCGCACTGTCCCATATCGCCCGTCGCCAATCCGCGATTCAACCAGCGCTGGCGTTGCGCGCTCGTGCCGTGCGTGAAGGCTTCCGGAACCACACGTCCTTGCGTTTGCTTCTGCAACCGGTCGTCGCCTATCGCGCCCGCCGCGTTCAGCCCTTCCTGAAAGTCACCCGGCTCGATCAGCTTCGCATTGTTCTTCTGGGCGACGTTCGCCCAGACGCCCGCAAAACAATCCGCCTGCAATTCGACACGCACCGACAACTGGTTGGCCTGTTCCCGCGACATCCGTTGCCGCGCGGCATCGACCTTGTTCATGATGCCCAGGACGTACTGCACATGGTGGCCGACTTCGTGCGCAATCACATACGCCTGCGCAAAATCTCCGCCTGCACCGAAGCGATCGCGCAACTCCCGATAGAACGATAAATCGATGTAGACCGTGCGATCGTTCGGGCAGTAGAACGGCCCCACGGCTGACTGACCGGTGCCGCACGCCGTAGCGGTGCCGCCGGTGAACAGGACCAGCTTCGGCGCCGGGTAATCCTGGTTGTAGCGGGTCCGGAAAATCTGCTGCCATGTGCGTTCGGTATTGCCGAGTACACGGCGCACAAACACGGCATCCTGATCGCTCGCGCTTGCCTGCGGCTGAGCGCGCGGGTCCATCTGCCGTTGCTGCGACTGCGGCTGGCTGTATGAACCACTCTGCCCCGTCGAGCCGCCGCCCAGGATCAGCATGGGATCGATGCCGAAGAAATAGGCGGCGGCCAGCGCGATGACAAGCGTGCCGATACCAATCGAGCGCCCTCCGCCAATGCGGAATCCTCCGCCTCCTCCGCCTCCCCCGGCGCCGCGCCGGTCCTCCACATTGCGGCTCTCTGCTTCGTCATCAAGACGCATGGTTTTTCTCCCGTCGCGATGTCTGGTTTGCATCGCCGCAGGTCCATTCCTCTGACCACGACAACGCTGGCGATGCTGTCTCGTCATGGTACCCGCCGTGCGCCTGTACATCACCGCAGAATCGCGCCAGGAAGGTCATAGCTCGCTACAAGCCCCAGGCGTTCCGGCTCGCCTGCATGAGGTCAATCACATTTGACGCAGTGCGGTCGATTGTCGCGGAATTGGCGAACCCGCGATTGCAGGCGTTAACTCAATCACTCAAAAAAACATCGATTAAACAGTTAGTTACAGATCGATTGCCTTAAAAATTGCGACATTTCCGCACATTCCCGCCTCCTGCGGCGTCGCACCAATCATCTCAAAAACTGGCTTAGAGTCACTCCTGTCGTACTTAGTCCAACCAACAGTTCAACCAACCAGCGCCCGCCCGCGAGCTCGTTTCGAGTGCGCCCGCGACGGCTGCACAACCTGCCATGCATGCCACTCAGCAAGCGCTCGATCTAGCGCGTATCCAGTTCGCTTTTACGGTTTCTTTCCACATCGTTTTCCCTGCGCTCAGCATTGGCCTGGCGAGTTTTATCGCTGTGCTTGAAGGCATGTGGCTCAAAACCGGCAAGCCGGTCTACAAGGAGTTATGCCTCTTCTGGTCGAAGGTGTTTGCCGTCGCGTTCGGCATGGGTGTGGTGTCCGGTGTCGTGATGAGCTACGAATTCGGTACCAACTGGGGCGGCTTTTCAAGCTTCGCCGGCCCGATCACCGGTCCGCTGCTCGCCTACGAGGTGATGACCGCGTTTTTCCTGGAAGCAGGATTCCTCGGCATCATGCTGTTCGGCTGGAACAAGGTTGGACCGAAGGCGCACTTCGGCGCCACGCTGATGGTCGCCATCGGCACGCTGATCTCGACCTTCTGGATCCTTGCGTCGAATAGCTGGATGCAGACGCCGCAGGGGTTTCGTATTGAAGGCGATCACGTGGTGCCGGTCAGCTGGTTCAAGATCATTTTCAACCCGTCGTTTCCGTACCGGCTTTCGCATATGGCGATCGCGGCGTTCATTGTCGCGGCGTTCGTGGTGGCGGCTTGCGCGGCTTACCACTTGCTGAAGGGCCGCAAGGATCCGGCCATCAGGAAGATGTTTTCGATGTCGCTCTGGCTGCTGCTGGTGCTCACCCCGCTTCAAGCCGTAGTCGGTGACCAGCACGGCCTGAACACCCGCGAATATCAACCGGCGAAGATCGCGGCTATTGAAGGCCTGTGGGACACGGAGAAAGGCGGCACTGCGCTGAACCTCTTCGGTATCCCGGACATGGAAGCCGAAACCACGAAATACGCGGTCTCCATCCCGCACCTGGGCAGCCTGATCCTGACGCATAGCTGGGACGGAGAAATCCGTGGTCTTAAATCGTTTCCGAAAGAGGACCGGCCGAATTCGACCATCGTGTTCTGGAGCTTCCGGATCATGGCCGGGCTCGGTGTGCTGATGATCCTGATGAGTATCGCCGGCTTCGTGCTGCGGCGGAAAAACAAGCTGTTCGAGTCGAAGATGTTCCAGCGCTTCGTGCTCGTGATGGGACCGTCCGGCTTCATCTCGCTGCTGGCCGGCTGGGTAACGACGGAAGCGGGTCGCCAGCCGTGGGTGGTGTACGGCGTGATGCGCACGGCGCAGGCCGTGTCGCCGGTGACCGCGCAGCAGGTCGGCGTGACGCTGCTGATCTTCGTGATTGTTTATACGATCGTGTTCGGTACCGGCATCTACTACCTGCTCAAGCTGCTTGGAACAGGTCCCGCATTGCCCGGCACGCGTGGCACAAGCACGCACGCACCGCGCATGGATGACGACAACCCTACCGCTCGCCGGCCGCTGTCCGCCGCGACGCATTCAATAGAAGGAGCCTGAGATGGACTTGTCCCTGACGTGGGCCGCGATCATCGCGCTGGGCCTGCTGATGTATGTCGTGCTGGACGGCTTCGATCTTGGCATCGGCATCCTGTTTCCATTCTTCCCCGAGGAGCGTGATCGCGACGTCATGATGAACACCGTTGCACCTGTGTGGGACGGCAACGAGACCTGGCTCGTGCTGGGCGGCGCCGGCCTGTTCGCGGCGTTCCCCATGATTTATTCAACCGTGCTGTCGGGGCTTTACCTGCCGTTGATGTTCATGCTGGTCTGCCTGATCTTCCGGGGTGTCACGTTCGAGATCCGCTCGAAGGCAACCCGCACGAAGCACATGTGGGATCTTGCGTTTATCGGCGGATCGGCGGGCGCGACGTTCTTCCAGGGCGTGACGCTTGGCGCGTTTCTCAACGGCATTCCGGTCGCGGACGGCCGTTTTTCCGGCGATGCCTTCACCTGGTTCACGCCCTTCAGCCTGTTCACCGGACTCGCGCTGGTGGTCACCTATGCGCTGCTCGGCTGCTGCTGGTTGATCGCGAAAACGGAAGGCGATCTGCAACGGCGCTTTTATCGCATTGTGTGGCCGCTGACGCTGCTGCAACTCGGGACTATCGTGGTCGTCAGTATCTGGACGCCGCTGCAAGACGCCGGCATTGCAACGCGCTGGTTCGATACCCCCTGGTTCTATCGATTCCTGCCGGTGCCTGTGCTTGTGGTCGCGTGTGCATGGCTGATGCGCCGGTCCATCCGCTCACGGCATGAAACGCGGCCGTTCATGATGGCGCTGGCGTTCGTGCTGCTCGGTTATAGCGGCCTGGTGGCGAGCATTTCGCCTCATGCCATCTTCCCCGGCGTGTCGCTCTGGGAGCTCGCGGCTCCCCACTCGAGCCAGAAATTCACGCTCATTGGCGCGGCGGTGATCTTGCCCGTGATCATCGCGTACACGACGCTCGGCTACTGGGTTTTTCGCGGCAAGGTGCGCCATGGCGAACATCACTATCACTGAGAACGATATCAAACGCCGCAAGAACACGCGGCTCAAGAGCACGTTGTGGTTCGTCGCGCTATGGTGCGTCGGCGTGGGCGGCGCGATGCTGCTGGCGTTGCCCTTCAAGCTACTGATTCAGGCAGCCGCGCATTAGCGGTGCGGCTTAGGGCATCAGGCGCGCGTTCCCACTGCAATGAGGTGTTGACGTGTACGAAAAAGAGGCCGTTTTCAATGCGAGTTGAAAACGGCCTCTTCTGTTTTTAACGCGACATCAGTACTGCTGCATCATCGGCGTATGTCAGAACCCCAGCGCCACCGCAAGCAGCCCCGCGACAATCCCGAAGCCCACCACCGCGACCGCCACTATCGTGAGCACGCGCGGCGGAAATGAGCGGCCAAGCATGGCGACCGACGGCAGGCTGACGGGCGGCAGCGTCATCAGCAGCGCGCCCGCAGGACCAACCGACATGCCGAGCGACAGCATTGCCTGGATGATCGGCACTTCACCGGCCGTCGGGATCACGAACAGCGTTCCAGCAATAGCGAGACCCACAATCCACAGCACGCTGTTGTCGATATTCGGACCAATATGCGGAAACAGCCACGCCCGCGCCGCGCCGAGCACCAGCACGAGGACGATGTACTCCGGCACAAGCCGGATGGTCATGCGCCCAAGAATACGAACCCAGCGCGTGAATGCCGTGCCCGGATCTTCCTCGGTAACCAGCGTCGCCATCGCGCTGCGTGACGCTTCCGCTTCCTTCGGCGTCACCATCCGGTTCACTACGTAACCAAGACCGAACACCATCACGATTCCCAGCGCGAGCCGCAGCCCCATCCATTGCCAGCCCAGCACGAAGCCCATGAAAATCAGCGTGGCCGGATTCAGCACGGTGTTGCCGAGCCAGAACGCGATAGCCGCACCCGGCGCCGCCTGGCGCGCCCGCAGGCCGGCCACGACCGGCGCTGCGCAGCAGGTGCACATCATGCCCGGCAGCGACATCAGGCCGCCGTTCACCACGCTGCCGAAGCCGCTCTTGCCCAGCGCCCGGGCGACCCATTGCGGCGGAATCAGCGCCTGTACAGCCGAGCCGAGCAACAGGCCAAGCACCATGGCCTGCCAGATCGCCTTGCCATAGGCAATCGCATAGTCAATAGCGGCCTGCCACGACGGCGCAGGCGCGCTCGCCGCGGTGCCCATCAGGATCGATTTGCCGATGGAATGCTGACTCGCCGCCACGAACGCACGGTTGTAGTACGGAAACCATTTGACGTAGAACAGGCCGACGACCGCGATCAGCAAGAATGTGATCCAGCCGAGCGCGACGCGGGGTTGTCGAAGAGTGGATTGCATGGTCTTGGTTAGTTGGTATTGGAATGAAACGGCTTCAGGCTGGCGTGATGGGCGAACTGACGGGCGGCCTTTCCGCGGAACGCGCGGCGTCGAGTTGTGCCAGCAGTGCCCTTCCCTGCTCGACCACATCGGCGCTGTTCGGCCGGAACAGCATGTGCGTGGCGCGGGACAACTCGCTGAAATTCTGGCGGCTGCTGCGCGCGTAGGCCGGATCGTAATGCAGGTCGATCAGTTCGCGGGCAAGCTCAGCCTCCCGCCCCGCATCGATCAGTGCATGCCAGCCGCTCACCCGCTCGCGGCTATGCAGCCCGATCAGCCGCGATAACTGCTCCTTGAACGACTCCGGATGCTGAAAAAGATGCGCATAGTCGTGCAGCAGGAACGTGGCGCGGTCCTCGCGGCTTGCCTCGACCTCCACACACGCGCCGCGATGAAACGACTCCACCAGCGCCAGCGGCAACGAAATCGCGCCGATCCGCCGGCTCTCCGCCTCGACGAACACCGGCCGTGCCGGGTCTAAGCTGCGCAGCGCGCCGACCAGCAGCGTGTCGAACCATTTCTGCGATGGCTGCGGCTCACCCGGCAGCGCGCCGAGCAGTGAACCGCGGTGCGCCGCCAGTTGCTCCAGGTCCAGCGTCTGCGCGCCGGCCTCGCGCAACGCGTGCAGCAAACGCGTCTTGCCGCTACCGGTAGGCCCGGTAAGCACGATGTACCGGAACGTGACGGGCAGGTGGTCGAGCGTGTCCAGCGTCGCGCGCCGGTAGGTTTTATATCCGCCTTCCAGTTGCCGCGCCGGCCAGCCGATCATGCTGAACACGGTTGTGACGGAACCGGACCGGGTGCCGCCGCGCCAGCAATAGATCAGCGGGCGCCAGCTGCGCGGCCGGTTCGCAAAGGTCGTATCGAGGTGCTGCGCGATATTGCGTGCGACAAGCGCCGCGCCCACGCGGGACGCTTCGAACGGCGACACCTGCTTGTACATCGTGCCGACCAGCACCCGCTCCTCATTGCTCAGCACGGGCGCGTTGATCGCGCCGGGAATATGGTCGTCGGCGAATTCGAGCGGCGTGCGGACGTCGATTATCTCGTCGAAATCAGCCAGGCGATCGAGGGAAACAAGCAGGTTTTTCAAGGTGCGGCGCGCAAAAGGACCCAGACGGGCAGACGCGGATTATCGCATGCGGAAAATCGGGTCGCCGCGTGGCCGGCGCGCCGTCCGGACCGTTGGATCGTTAATAGGCATGGGCACCCGCCTGCGTCATTCAAATTTCCGTTCCGGCATTTTTGGCCTCTTGGTGTTTTCCCGCATACTTCGAGATAGAGGCCTAAAGCGACGGCCAATCGACCTGCGGCATAACGGTCACAGGATGTGCCGCCCGGCCGGCCGGGGCAAAGCAAGTGCCTGGAGAAGCCTTGGAACGAGGATTACACGATGAGCTATACCGAGACCATCGGTCTGCGGACCTACCGTTTCGACGACCTGAAGACGCTGCTGGCGAAAGCCAGCCCGCAGCGTTCCGGCGACCAGCTTGCGGGCGTCACGGCCGACACCGAGGAAGAACGCGTGGCGGCGAAGATCGCGCTGGCGCAAATCCCCCTGCGCACGTTCCTCAACGAAGCCGTGATCCCGTACGAGAGCGACGAGATCACGCGGCTGATCATCGACGATCATTCTCCGCAGGCTTTCGCCGAGATTTCGCATCTCACGGTAGGCGATTTCCGCAACTGGCTGCTGGCGGACACCACCGATTCCGCCGCGTTGGTCCGCGTGAGCGCGGGGCTGACGCCCGAGATGGTCGCGGCGGTATCGAAGCTGATGCGCAACCAGGACCTGATTCTCGCCGCGAAAAAACGGCCGGTGGTCACACGCTTTCGCAATACGATCGGCTTGCCCGGCCATCTGTCGGTGCGCCTGCAGCCCAACCATCCCACCGACGACGTCAAGGGCATCGCGGCATCGATGCTCGACGGCCTCATGTACGGCTGCGGCGACGCGATGATCGGCATCAATCCGGCGTCCGATTCCTTGAGCGCAATCACGACGCTGCTCGTGATGATCGACGACTTCCGGCAACGCTATGAAGTCCCGACGCAATCGTGCGTGCTCACGCATGTGACCAACACCATTGCCGCGATCGAGAAAGGCGCGCCCGTCGATCTCGTGTTCCAGTCGATTGCGGGCACCGAGAAAGCGAACAGCAGTTTCGGTGTCTCGCTGGCGTTGCTCAAGGAGGCGCATGAGGCGGGGTTGTCGCTGAAACGCGGCACCGTGGGCGACGATCTGATGTATTTCGAAACTGGCCAGGGCAGCGAGTTGTCCGCCGACGCGCATCACGGAGTCGATCAACAGACCTGCGAAGTGCGCGCATACGCAGTCGCGCGCAAGTTCAAGCCGTTGCTGGTGAACACGGTAGTGGGTTTCATCGGGCCCGAGTATTTGTACGATGGCCGGCAGATCATTCGCGCCGGGCTGGAAGATCATTTCTGCGGCAAGCTGCTCGGTGTCCCGATGGGATGCGACATCTGTTACACGAATCACGCTGAAGCCGATCAGGACGACATGGACACCCTGCTCACGCTGCTCGGTGTTGCCAATGTCAACTTCATCATGGGCATTCCCGGCGCCGATGACGTCATGCTCAACTATCAGAGCACGTCGTTCCACGACGCGCTTTACGTGCGCAATGTGCTCGGCTTGCGGCGTGCGCCGGAGTTCGAAGCATGGCTTGAATCAATGCGGATCGTCGATACGCACGGCATGTTGCTGAATCAGTCCGCATCGCAACCGCTGCTTGAATGGATGGGCACGTAATGACCGATTCCAACGATCCCCCCTCGTCTGTGAACGCAAACCCGTGGGACGCGTTGCGTCGTTTCACAAACGCGCGCATTGCGCTGGGCCGCGCCGGCAGCAGCCTGCCGACCGCGCCATTGCTTGCGTTCAATCTTTCCCATGCGCAAGCGCGCGACGCCGTGCATCAACCGCTCGATGTGGCCGCGCTGCATGCGTCGTTGCGCGAGTCCGGCTTCGATAGGCTCGACGTGGAAAGCGCAGCGCCCGATCGCGAGCATTATCTAAGGCGTCCTGATCTCGGCCGCAAACTCAGCGATGAAAGCACCACGAGACTGCGCGACCATGCCGCCTCCGCGTTCGACGTGGTGTTTGTCGTCGCCGATGGTTTGTCGGCTTACGCCGCGGCACGTCATGCGGTGCCATTGCTTGAACGGATGCGCGTGATGCTGGAGGGCGTGAGCATGGGTCCGATCGTCGTCGCGCGACAGGCGCGAGTCGCGCTGGGTGACGGTATAGGTGAGCTTTTACGGGCGCGGATCGTGGTGATGCTGATTGGCGAACGGCCTGGTTTGAGTTCCCCCGATAGTCTCGGTATCTACCTGACGTATGAGCCGCGCGTCGGCAAAAGCGATGCCGAACGCAACTGCATTTCAAACGTGCGGCCTGAAGGACTTGGCTACGACGCAGCCGCTTTCAAGCTGCATTACCTGCTGACCGAAGCGATCAGGCTGAAGCTGACAGGCGTCAAGCTCAAGGACGATAGCGATGCGTTGTTACCGGCAGCGGGGATGTCGGGTTCAGTACTTACGCCCTAGAAACCGTTCTGGTCCAACGATGTCTTCCGCAGCAAGCGGAGGTTGAGGACGCAGACCGTTAGTCGCGTTTTACTCGACAAACGACGAGGCCGCCCGCCTTTCATCGAACCAAGCGACGCGACGCTACCCTTCCCTCTTCGCCACGGCCGCGACTGATCTTGAACGCATTGCATCGAAAACCCGCTGGCGATGTGGAATCGCGAGCAGCAGGCCCAGCGCGAGAGCGTCGGCGGCAAGACCCAGCGGAACGTCGATCAGCCCATTGGTGAGCGTGAACAACACTGAATCGACCGTCAACGAGATCACCGCACCCGCCACGAAACACACGAGGCCATCCCGACCGACTGCGCCAACCCACGGCAAGCGGTGGGCAACCTGCTTCACCACTCCGCGTCGCGCCAGATCGCTTGCGAGCCACGCAATACACAAGAAATTGACGATGCGCGCGCCAGCCAGGTTGCGCTTCAGATCGCCATCGAAGGAAACGGGAAGCACGAGCAACTTGTAATACGCCATGACCGCGACAATCGCGAGCGCCGCAATGCTGACAACCCAGCTGAACCGATACGAACTCACGCGCTGATAAACCGGCTCGCAGCACGCGAGCACGCCGAGAACAAACATCAGCTGCCACGCGGCCGGATTGAAGTCCCAAAGCAAGTCGTTCGCCGACGGCAAATACTCGGCAACAGGCGCAGCCACGGCCCACAGCGCGACACTTGCGCCAAGCAGAAGCCACGGCTTGCTGCGTGCGAGCGGCAAGACAAGCGGCACGGCGAGCGCGAAGAACGCATACATCGGCAGCACAGACGATAGATACGGCTGACGGCGCAGGAGCAGCACGTCGGCGAGCGCAGTGAACGGCGAGGCTAGGAAGCTGTCCAGGTCGGCGGTAGCCAGATTTGGTGCGCTACCGAAAAATGGCCGCAGCAAGAAACTCGTCAATAGCATGAGGAGCGCGGTCACTACGAACGCGCGGTAGATCTCGAACGCGCGGCGGAAAAACCGCGCCCGGGCAGCGGATTCCGAGCGGCGAGCGGCCATCGACACATAGGCCGTGGCAGTGGCGAAGCCGCCGAGAAAGACAAACACCTCCGCGGCGTCGTTGAGCGCGAACGCATGAAGCGTTACGCGGGAGATCATGCTGCCGCCAATGTGATCGACCAGGATCACCAGCAGTACAAGGCCACGAAAAAAATCCAGCTCAACCAGCCGTTGCGATTTTCCCTGCATTCGAAACCTGAAAAGGACTGCCGAAAACGGGCAGCGAAGATTGAAGGCGCCAGTTCCAGTGCGGTTCCGGCTAAAGTAATGCGCACTTACGAGTCAGCGATCAGCACGGGAGTTTACCCGTATTTGGTGACGCACCATTTTGGGGATAGACCGACACCACGCTTTCGTCCGGCGAACTTTCTGGCTCCGCGTTGCTCTCAATTATTTCATTAAGCTTTCATTTTTGCCTGGCGCGTCACGTATCATCGCGATCGGCCGCCGCGCAGGCGGCCACACCGTTTCTTCCTACGGCCCCAAGACCCTCGGATCTCATGGACTATTTAGTTGCATTGGCAAGCGACCCCGGCGCGTGGGCCGCACTGGCGACGCTGCTTGTCATGGAAGTCGTGCTCGGCATCGACAACCTGATCTTCATCTCCATTCTTACGAACAAATTGCCTGAAGCGCATCGTGCGCGCACCCAGCGGCTCGGCATCGGCCTGGCGTTGGTGATGCGGCTTGGCCTGCTCGGCACGGTCGCGCTGATCGTGCGCCTGACCGCGCCGATCTTTACCGCGTTCGGCCATGACTTCTCGTGGCGCGACCTGATCCTCATTGCCGGCGGTGCATTCCTCGTGTGGAAGGCGACCACCGAGATCCATCATCATGTCTCCGGTGAAGGCGAAAATGGCGGCGGTGCCGTGAAGACGTCCACACTCACGCCGTGGTCAGCGATCGGCCAGATACTGGTGCTGGATCTCGTGTTTTCCATCGACAGCATCGTGACCGCGGTCGGCATGACGGAACACATTCCCATCATGTTCGTGGCGGTGGTCGGGGCCGTTTCAGTGATGATGTTCGCAGCCGGGCCGCTGTCGCGTTTCATCGAAAGGAATCCGACCGTTGTGATGCTCGCGCTCGGCTTCCTGCTCGTGATCGGGATGACGCTGGTCGCCGAAGGCTTCGGATCGCACGTGCCGAAGGGCTACATCTACGCGGCGATGGCGTTCTCGGCGCTGGTCGAGGGGCTGAACATGCTGTCGCGAAGGGCGAAAAAAAAGCGCGCTTTGGAATGATGACGCGATAAGTCGCGATGGGTCGCAATAACCCGCGATAACCAGCAATAACCCGATCACGCCGCGCGGCCTCAAACCGCGCGGCGTTTTTTTCAGAACGGCAAGTCGGGTTGACGCGGCGGTTTATCGGCGCCGGCCACTTTCTGCGCCTTCAGCCAGCGCTCGATTGCCTGCACCACATGCTCTCGTTCTTCATCGTCCAGTCGTTTCCCCGCGTTTATGCCATGCCACTTGGCGAGGCAACTCCGGCAGCAAGTCGCCGTGGCGTGCTGCGCGATAAATACCGGATGGCCGCGAAACGGCGTCTGCTTGCCGTCATTCGGCGGTTGCCCGGGTGCAAGCCGCCGTGTGATCAGCTCGCGCGCATGGCCGATCACTTCCGTCATGCCATGCTCGCGCAGATACGCTTGCTCGCGTGCGCCAAGCCGGAAACGCGTCCGAAAATTCGAATGCGACAAGGCGTCGAAAACGGTGTCGAGATCGCGCATGGGAGACAGCTCAGACTGGCTTGCGATATAGCGAAGAATCCGTAAAACCCTCCGCATTCAGCACGTACCCGACCACAATCAGCGCTGTCCTTTCGATGCCTTTTTCAAGCACTTTTCCAGCGATATCCGCAAGGGTTCCCAACACTTTCTCTTCATCAGGCCAGCTTGCGCGGAAGATCACGGCCACGGGGCACTGCTCGCCGTAATGCGGAATCAGGTCGGCGACTATCCGCTCGATATGGCGCACCCCGAGGTGGATAGCCATGGTCGCGCGATGGCGTGCGAGATCGGCAAGTTGCTCGCCTTCGGGCATCGATGTCTTCGTGGCGAAGCGCGTGAGGATCACGGTCTGCGAGATGCCCGGCAACGTGAATTCGCAGCCAAGCGACGCGGCACATGCTGCGGCCGCCGTGACGCCAGGCACGATTTCGTACGGTATGGCGAGCGCATTCAGACGCCTGATCTGTTCGCCGATCGCTCCATACAAGGACGGATCGCCGGAATGCACGCGCGCCACATCCTGCCCTTTGGTGTGCGCGGCTTCGAGCAACGCGATGATTTCATCGAGGTGAAGCTCTGCTGTATTCACCACGCTTGCCGCGCTGTGCCCGCTCAACACGGCGTCCGGCACGAGCGACCCGGCATACAGAATGACCGGGCACGTGCGAATGAGGCGTTGCCCCTTCACCGTGATGAGTTCGGGATCTCCGGGTCCTGCGCCAATGAAATAGACCGTCATTTAAGGGGCTTTATCGAAAAGTGGATGCGGATGGAGCCATGCAGCGAGCGCGTCCAGGAGCGAGCTTGTATCGGAAAATTCGTGCTCGACCGGCGGCAAGCTCGGCCGCTGCAGCATAACCACGGGCAAGCCTCGCTCCCGCGCAACCGCCAGTTTCGCCTCGGTTGCCGCACCGCCGCTGTTCTTGCTGATGAGCACATCGGTTTGCTGCGTGTTGAAGAGCGCACGTTCGCCATCGAGCGAGAAAGGGCCACGCGCACCAATGATGGTCGCCCGCGCGTTCCCGGGATACGAATCGAGGCAGCGGACGGTCCAGTGTTGTGAAGGGGGAATCTCGTCAAGATGCGCAAGCGGTTCGCGGCCAAGCGTCCAGAGGGGATGGTGGTAAGGCGCAATGGAGTCGAGGATGGACGAGAAGTCGGTGGCCTCGCACCATGCGTCTCCGCTTTGCGGTTGCCACGGCGCACGCCGAAGCGCCCAGCACAGCACGCTGGTCAATGCACTGACCGCGCTAGCGTGACGGCTCATTTGCGCGGCGTAAGGATGCGTTGCATCGACAATCAAGCCGATGGATTGCGCTTCAATGAAGGCCTTTAATCCCTCTACCCCGCCAAAGCCGCCCAGGCGCACGCTGCAGGCCAGATCGCCCGGCATGCGGCCCAGTCCGGCAAGGCTGTAAACGTGATCGGGACCGAGCCGTCGCGCGATGGTCAATGCGTCGCCGGTGCCGCCCAATAGCAAGATCCGTTTCATTGCGCCGGGTGCCGGATGAGGGTGGACGTCATGGCTTAACCACATGCAGCAGCGTAATGGGGAGCGCCTGGCGCCAGGTATCGAAGGCGCCCAGAGGCTGTGCGTGTGCGACGCCAATACGCGTCAATTCGCCGCCATGAAGCGCACGCCACCCGACCAGTGTTGCCTCGCTCTGGATGGTGACGGCGTTGACGACCATCCGGCCGTCTTTCTTCAGATGAGACCAGCAGGTGTCGAGCATATCCGGCGCGGTTACGCCACCGCCGATAAAAATCGCATCGGGCTCCGGAAGTCCGGTCAACGCACCGGGCGCTTCACCTTCGACCAGTTGCAGTCCGGGCACGCCAAGCGTGTCGCGATTGTGTTCGATCAGGCGTTGACGCTCAGTGTCCGCTTCGATCGCAATCGCACGGCAACTCGGGTGCGAACGCATCCATTCAATACCGATCGACCCGCATCCCGCGCCCACGTCCCACAGTAATTCTCCCGGCTCGGGCGCGAGCCGCGACAGCGTGATCGCGCGGACGTCGCGTTTCGTAAGCTGGCCGTCATGCCGATACGCGTTGTCGGGAAGACCCGGCGTCAGCGGCAAACGCAGCGCATGGCTCTCCGCGATACATTCGATAGCGACAAGATTCAGCGCGGCCACCTCACTTGCCTGCCAGTCACTCGCCACTTGATCGATACGGCGCTCCCGCTCGCCGCCCAGATGCTCGAACACACTCAGGCGGCTCGCACCGAAACCGCGCTTGGTCAGCAACTCGGCAACTGCAGCGGGACTCGCCGCGCCGCTGCTGAGAACGAACAGGCGCGCACCCGGATGAAGCTGCGTTTCAAGCGCCGCGACCGGACGCCCGACCAGCGACACCACCGCGACGTCCTGCAGCGGCCAGTGCAGGCGCGCTGCGGCAAGTGACAACGAAGACGGCGCGGGCAGAACGCGGAACTCATCGCCTGGCAATTCGCGGGCGAACGTACTGCCAACGCCGAACATCATCGGGTCGCCACTTGCAAGCACGCACACCCGTTGGTTTTCGTGGCGCCGTTCGAGCACGGGCGCGATCGTGAACGGCGTAGGCCATGCGCGACGCTCGCCGCCCAGGCGGGCAGGCAACAACGCGAGATGACGCGCTCCGCCGAAAATCGCATTGGCAGAAAGCAGCGCCTGGCGCGCAGGCCGGTTCAGTCCACGCCAGCCATCCTCCCCGATCCCCACCACGGTCAGCCACGGTGACATGCGCCGATCCTCACTTGATTCATTCGCTGGCTCGTTCACTGGTTACATCGCGTCTATAACGCGGTTAAAGCACGCCCGGCCTGACGCCGATGCGCTTTAACCGCAGCAAAAACGGGCATAATACCGCGTTAGTCGGTGCCCTTACGGGCCTAACAGGGAACACAGCAAAACTGTGGCTGCCCCCGCAATTGTACGCAGCGAGTCCGCGCTCCACTGCCACTGGTTTCGACTGGGAAGGCCGGTACGGACGGTGACCTGCGAGCCAAGAGACCTGCCGACCGGAATTCTTCGTGCAAGCCAACATCGGGCGGGGTGTACCGATGCCACGAACCTGCCGCTCCCCCCAAGGGTCCGGCATGCTCGCGGCGCCGCGCGAGACCGAACGGGTCACGCTTTGAACGAATCACTCACTACCATGCAGGCATCAACGCGAGCATCACGGCCATCGGCTTGTCCGGGCCTGATGCGGATCGTGCCTGCGCGCGACGGCGGCCTGTGCCGCGTTCGCCTTGCATGGGGCGAACTGAGTGCGGCGCAGGCGCGCGTGGTCGCGGAGGTTTCGCAGGCGTTTGGCTCGGGTGTCATCGACGTGACCAATCGCGCGAATCTGCAGATCCGCGGCGTACGGGAAGACACACAGGAGGCGTTGATCTCGCGCGTGGTCGGTGCAGGGCTCGGACCGGCCACGCCGGGTTCCGATGACCTGCGCAATGTGATGCTGAGTCCGCTCGCGGGCCTGGACCCGCACGCTGTTCTCGATGTCACCCCGCTCGCTTCCGTTCTGCTCGGCCAGTTACAGAGCGACGCGCGTTTGCATCAGCTTTCGCCGAAATTTGCGTTGATGGTGGACGGCGGCGAGCGGCTTTCAATGCTCGATCATCCTCACGATGTATGGATTTCGGCGGTGTCGGCGCAACGGTTTGCATTCGGGCTTGCGGGTTGTCCACCGAGATCCGAACGCGATGCGCCTGCGCTGGCCGCGCTTGAAACCGCGCACATCCCCGCGCTGGTCGATGCGCTGTTGCATACCTTCCTCGATCTCGCGCTGCCCTCGCAGACCAGGATGCGTGATCTGCTGACGACATGTTCCATCCAAGAAATCCTGGGCCGCGTTCAGGACAAGCTTGGTTTCTCTTTGGATCACGATGTTGAAAACTGGCGTCGTCCCGCTTCCAATGCACGGCTGCGTTTCGGCGTGCATGGTCAAGGAACAGGCGACAGCGTGTGCGTTGGTGCGCAGGTCCCGCTTGGACGGTTGAGTGCAGCGACGTTGTCCGCACTCGCCGATCTCGCGCCGCGATTACGCATCACGCCCTGGCAAAGCGTCATGCTGCTCGACGTGCCGCCGGCCGCTGCGCAAGCGGTGCTTGAACAACTCGCCGCACTCGGCCTCGCGACCACGCCCGACGAACCGTTCGCACGCCTGATTGCGTGCACGGGTTCACAAGGTTGCGCCAAAAGTTTCGCCGATACCAAAGCCGACGCCCACCTTCTCGCGCGGTCCATGCCCCCCGTGGGCGATGTCCACCTGAGCGGCTGTGCGCGTTCATGCGCGGCGGCACACCCTGTCGGGACCACCTTGATGGCCGTCGCACCCGGCCGCTACGATCTTTACGGCGACGCACCTGAAGCACTCGCCTGCCATCTCACCATTGAACAGGCAGCCTGCTGGCTAGCCCGGAGCCCCCTCGATGCTTGACTACATTCGCGACGGCCAGGCGATTTATCGCGCGTCGTTTGCGACCATTCGCGCCGAGGCCAACCTCTCGGCCATCCCCGCCGACCTCGAGAAGCTTGCCGTGCGCGTGATCCATGCATGCGGCATGACGGACGTGATCGACGATCTCGTGTTCTCGCCCGGCGCGGGCACGGCAGGCCGTGCTGCGCTTGGTCGAGGCGCCCCCATTCTCTGCGATGCACGCATGGTCGCCGAGGGCATCACTCGTGCAAGGTTGCCAGCGAACAACCGCGTGATCTGCACGCTCAACGATTCTTCCGTACCTGAACGCGCCCGTGCGCTTGGCAACACGCGCTCCGCGGCTGCGCTCGAGTTATGGGAACCGGATCTTGAAGGCAGCGTGGTGGTGATCGGCAATGCGCCCACCGCGCTCTTCCATCTGCTCGCCATGCTCGACGCGGGCGCGCCCAGACCTGCGCTGATCCTGGGTTTTCCGGTCGGTTTTATCGGTGCGGCGGAATCGAAGGCGCTGCTTGCTGCCGATAGCCGCGGCGTGCCGTTCGTCGCATTGCGCGGCAGACGTGGCGGCAGCGCGATGGCGGCGGCCGCCGTGAACGCACTGGCAACGGAGACCGAATAGATGAGCGGACGCCTCTATGGCCTTGGTGTCGGTCCTGGCGACCCCGAGCTGATCACAGTGAAGGCACTGCGTTTGCTGACCTCCGCGCACGTGGTCGCCTACTTCGTGGCGAAGGGCAAGAAAGGCAACGCGTTCGGGATCATTGAAGGGCATCTCAAGGAGACCCAGACGCGTTTGCCGCTGGTGTATCCCGTCACGACCGAAGCGCTTGAACCGCCGCTTTGCTATGAAACGATCATCGCCGGCTTCTACGATGAATCCGCCATCTGCATCGCGGATCATCTCGAAGCGGGCCGCGATGTCGCCGTCATCTGCGAAGGCGATCCGTTTTTCTACGGCTCGTACATGTATCTCCATGACCGGCTGGCCGAGCGCTTCGAAGCGCACGTCGTGCCCGGTGTGTGTTCCATGCTGGGAGGCGTTGCCGTGCTGGGCGTGCCGCTCGTGTACCGGAACCAGAGTTTGTCGGTCTTATCGGGCGTGCTGCCGGAAGCGGATCTCAGGGAACGCCTCGCCACCGCGGATGCCGCCGTGATCATGAAACTCGGCCGCAACTTCGATAAAGTGCGCCGCGTGCTGACCGAACTCGGGCTGGACAAGCGCGCGTTGTATGTCGAGCGCGCGACCATGGCGAACCAGCGCATCGTGCCGCTGGAAGAAGTCGATCCCATGGCGTCGCCCTACTTCTCGCTGCTCGTCGTGCCGGGGGAAAAATGGCAGGCGTGAGCGTGTTGAGCGATCGGGTCGTGGCGGCAATCGTGGTGTTGGGGACCGGAGCCCTCGATACCGCTCGCCGTATTCAAGCGCGGTATCCGGGTTCGCTCATTCATGGCCTTGCGAGCCGCGTGCAGGGCGATGTCGCGTTCACGGAACTGGGCCCGCATCTGCGCGACCTCTATGCTCGCAACACGCCGATCGTTGCGTTATGCGCGGCGGGTATCGTGATTCGTTGCCTCGCGTCTGCGCTGGCGGACCAACTCGCGGACAAGACCATTGAACCGCCTGTGCTGGCTGTCGCCGAGGACGGCAGTGCGGTCGTGCCTTTGCTTGGCGGCCTGGGCGGCGTCAACGTGATGGCGCGCGAAATCGCGGCGGTGCTGGACATCGCACCGGCAATCACCACAAGCGGAGAGCTACGCTTCGGCACGTGCCTGCTGAACCCGCCAGCGGGTTATGTGCTCGCCGATATCGAGCACGGCAAGCGTTTTGTGTCCGACCTGCTGGCCGGCGCCACGACTCGCGTGGATGGCGATGCGCCGTGGCTCGATACAGCGGACCTGCCGCGAGCCGAGCACGCTGACCTCGCGATCCGCATCACACCGTATGCAAGCGAGGTTGCCGGTGAGTTGATGATTCATCCGCGCTGCGTGGTTGCATGCTTGACGGCGTTGTCCTCAGAGGACTCGATCGTCGAACGCGTGCGTGCAACGTTGCGTGAACATCGCCTTGCGTCGATGTCGCTGGCGGCCGTACTCGCGCCTTGCAGCATGATGGCCTCTGCACCGTTAGCTGCAGCAGCGCAGGCGCTGGATGTGCCGCTGCGCTTCGGAACGCTTCCTGCAGGCTTCGAAACGCTTGGGGCTCGTGATGACGGCATCATAATTGCCCTCTCGCCCCAACCGGTCGATCCGTCGACGCTCGGGCAAGCACGCGGCACACTGACTGTGATTGGTCTCGGCCCCGGCAGTGCGGATCTGATGGTGCCCGCGGCAAGACACGCCTTGACGCGAGCCGACGATATCCTCGGTTACGAGACCTACGTGCGCATGGCGGGTCCGTTCGCGCCGCATCAGGTCCTTCATTGCACCGACAACCGCGAAGAGATGCAGCGCGCTCGTCATGCGTTCGAACTGGCGAGTACCGGACGTAATGTAGTGGTCGTATCGTCGGGAGACCCCGGGGTCTTTGCAATGGCCGCAGCCGTGCTCGAAGCCCTCGATCAGGCCCGGGGCAACGAGCAGTGGAACGCCGTCGGATTGTCGGTCGTACCGGGTGTTTCCGCGGCGCTCGCCACGGCTGCTCGTGCCGGTGCGCCGCTTGGCCACGACTTCTGCATGCTGTCTCTTTCGGACAATCTCAAACCGTGGGCCGTAATAGAAACGCGCTTGCGCCACGCTGCTCAAGCCGATCTCGTGATGGCGTTCTATAACCCTGTATCGCGTGCACGGCCATGGCAACTCGATCGCGCGCTGGATATCGTACGTGAACACCGGAGCGGCTCGACCCTGGTCGTGCTGGGCAGAAACGTCGGCAGGCCGGGCGAAACGCTGACCACTACAACGCTGGATAAGCTGGATTCCAGTCAGGTCGATATGCGCACGATGGTGATTATTGGCTCGTCCACTACGCGCGGTTTTCCACGGACCGACGACAATGGCGACTGGGTATACACGCCGCGCTGGTACGAGTGAATTAGGTGGAGGTCATGGAAGCGGCCGTACGATACTCGGCCTGCCATGACTCGGCGAGTGTCACGCAACGCCCCAAACGCACCGCCTCGCTCTCGAAGTCGACGATGATGATCTGATCCGCGGCATCGGGACGAGAGGGGATTTCCGGACTGCGGCCATCTGTCAGCAACCACAGGAAACGCCGCTGGGAGGGTTGGCGGCGAGCCGCTTTGGCAAGCACATTAGCGCCGGTGCGCACGCCCAGAGCGAGCGGCGTGCCCCCGCCGCCCCCTATGGGCGCGAGCCATCGGTCGTTCCACCAATGCGCCGCGCCGGGTTCACGACGCACTTGCGCCGTCGCGCCGCCGAAGCAGACCAGCGCCACCTCCGCGCGCTCGCGATACGCCTGGTCGAACAACGCTACCACCAGGCCTTTAGCCAGCGCGAGCCGCTTGCCGCTTAGCATCGATCCGGAGCAATCGAGCACGAAGCAATGCAACGCGCTGCTATCGCCTTGCTCACGACGAAACCTCAGATGTGTTTTGGCCAAAGGCTGATTGCGCTTCGCCAGCAGCGTTTGCAACCAGTCGATACGCGTGTCGGGTTCACCCTCGCGTGATCGCGTTTTTCCCGAGGCCGAAGTGTCTAGCCATCGAAGGCGGCCGGGTTCGGCCTGTGCATCCGGCCTTCGATGGCTCAGGATTTTTTTGCGGCAAGCGCCCTTACGTTCTTGACTGCTGTTATGTCGACAGGCTCGGGCGGCATGTAGCCGTGGCTGGCTTCGTCCGTATGTTTCTTTTGTTGTGCACGAGGCTCAGCAGCGCCGTGATCGCTGGGTGCACGGCCTTCCTTGCGCCGATGCAACAACACCGATTCCGCCACGCGCTCGACATGTTCCACGTTCACCGCTGAAGCTTCTTCAAACGCGGCCAGCGCTCGCGCTGCGCGCAGCATGACGAGATCGGCACGCAAGCCGTCCACGTGTGCTTCGATACATAACTCGCTGACGCGTGCATGAACCGCGTCGTCGAATTCGAGGGCCTGAAGCATCGCTCTCGCTTGGCGAATCCTTAGCGCCATGGCTTCTTGTTGCCCCGCGAATCGCGAACAGAAAGAGTCAGGATCCGTATCGAATGCGAGACGCGCCTTGACGATTTCCCTGCGCGTTTCCGCATCAAAACAGTTCCGTAGCGAGACCGCCAGACCGAAGCGATCCAGCAATTGCGGCCTGAGCTCACCTTCCTCCGGATTCATGGTCCCGATCAGCACAAACTGCGCTTCATGCCGATGCGAAATCCCGTCGCGTTCGATCCGGTTCACACCGCTCGCGGCTACATCGAGTAACTGGTCCACGAGTTGATTGGGCAGCAGATTGACTTCATCGACGTACAGCACACCCTGATGCGCCTTCGCGAGCAAACCCGGCGAAAAACGCACGCCGCCGTCGCGCAACACAGCTTCAATATCCAGCGAACCGATCAACTGTTCCTCGCTCGCCCCCAGCGGCAAAGTCACGAACTGGCCTTCGGGCAGCAGTTCGGCGAGTGCCCGCGCGGCGGTCGATTTCGCGGTGCCACGCGGACCGCTGACCAGCACGCCGCCCAGTGCGGGATCGACCGCAGCGAGTAAAAGTGCTTGCTGCAAGGGCTCTTGTGCGACCAATGCGGCAAACGGAAAAATGAATTCGTTCACGTTCGTTGCCCTTCGAGTTGCTGTTCGGCGTCCAGCAGATGGCGTTCCATCTGCTCCTGATACGCGCCCGGACTTTGCCATAAGCCGCGTTGCATCGCTTCGGTCAAACGCTCGCAGATCGAATGCAACGCGTGCGGATTATGCTGCTGCATGAACTCGCGCGTGGCGGTGTTATTGACGTACGCATCAGCAACAAGCGCGTACTGATGATCCGATACGACCCGCGCGGTGGCGTCGTAACCGAACAGATAATCCACTGTCGCGGCGAGTTCCGACGCGCCCTTGTAACCATGCCGCTTCACGCCGTCGATCCATTTAGGATTGACCACGCGCGAGCGGATCACGCGTGAGATTTCTTCCTGCAACGTGCGAATACGCGGCGCGGCGGGGTTGCTGTGATCGGGGTTATACGCTTGCGGCTGGCTACCGGAAAGGTGCCGTACGGCTGCCACCATGCCGCCCTGGAACTGGTGATAGTCGTTCGAATCCAGCAGGTCGTGTTCGCGGTTGTCCTGGTTCTGCACCACCACATCAATAGTCGACAGGCGCGCGCCAAAGGAGTCGCGAGCCTCCACGCCATCGCCCTTTTGCGAATACGCATAACCGCCCGAGCTTTGAAAACCGCGGGCCAGATCAGCATCGGATTGCCATTGCTTCGCGTCGATCATCTCCTGCAAGCCGGCGCCGTATGCACCGGGCTTCGTGCTGAATACGCGCCAACCCGCGCGTAAGCGAGCTTCCTGCTCGTCCAGCCCGCGCGCCATGTGCTCGTCACGTTCGCGCATGATGCGTGCACGGATCGGGTTGATGTCTTCAGCTTCGTCGTCGAGTTCGGCCACGGCTTGCACGGCGGCATCGAAGAGATGCATCAGGTTCGCGAA
>Ga0073928_10003915_pt1 | contig 22750 bp, 28 predicted proteins | sample PaiPotPPA55metaG_FD_76969 | JGI IMG/M metagenome (GOLD analysis project Ga0073928, IMG submission 76969) | Iron sulfur acid spring bacterial and archeal communities from Banff, Canada, to study Microbial Dark Matter (Phase II) - Paint Pots PPA... ...
GAGTGGGAATGAGGGGGATGGGATACCCTGGAGGGCTCTGGAAGGAAATAGCGTAGGAAAAATAGAGGGTTATGGGATGGTTCGTCGACTATCCAAACTGCATTGTCGATCTAGCAGCCCCTCCGCTAAGCATTTGATTTTTCGGAGTACTGTTTTCGCGCGCCGGAGACGGCCAGGAGCGCGAAACCTTTTTGACGGTGTTTCTGACGGTAGTGTTTGAATCGGGATCGGACGGCTTGGCGACTACCGTCAATTTGCTTCCATTGTTCTGACGGTAGTTTTCTGAGACCTATTTTCCTTGTGTTCGATGTAGAGATAGACAGGGTCCACGCCCGGTCGGATGTCGTGACAAATGGCCTTCACGGCATCGGTCACGACCAAGGGTGTGTGCGTGCGAACATCAAGTTTTCCTCGCCTTCATATCGATGTCGGCTACACCATGGAGTCAATGACTGACGACACGCCGCAGCGCTTGACCATAGATCAGGTTGACCAATCGCTCCCGCTCGACCAGTGGAAGCCACGCCTCGCCGACTATGGCCGCCGACGTCACCTGAGCTACACCCTAGACTTCGATACCCGCGTCCACACACTCGGAGATCCTGGCGAGGGTTGGGACGAAGCGGCGAAGGCGATGCACCTGAAGAACCGAGAGCTGACCCGCCAGCGCCTCGGCGCCGAGTTCGGCACGGACGCGCTTGAAGCAAAGGTTCAGAACTTCATCGACATCGGCTCCAAGCCGTTTTCGGTCCTGGCCTACCACAATCGCCTGTTCGACGAGGTTCGGCGCGCCTTCGTAATCGGCGCCTATTACCCAGCTCTGGTGGGCGCGTGCGCGCTCGGCGAGCGGATTCTCAACCACCTCATCCTCGACCTACGCGCCCAATACGGCCACACCCTCGAATATAAGAAGGTCTACCGCAAAGACTCGTTCGACGATTGGGGAGTGGTGATTGATGTCCTTGAGGCCTGGGAGGTGCTCCTGCCCAAGGCCGTAAGCGAGTTTCGTGCTCTGATGACTCTGCGGCACCGGTCGATTCATTTCAATGTTAGCACCTATTCGACGCTGCGCGAGGACGCCCTCGCGGCCATCCTCCACATGCGCGAGATCATCGACCAGCAGTTCACCGCCTTCGGGCTGCGGCCCTGGTTCATCCTCGGGACCAAGGGTCACATCTTCATCAAGCGTGAGTGGGAGAAGAACCCCTTCGTAAAGGCCTACTACCTGCCGACCTGTCCCTTCGTCGGACCATACTTCGCGATCTCGTTCACCCATGGCTTGCGGTTTCACGATCACAACGACTATGGCAATGGCGTCTGGACCGATGAGGAGTTCGCCCAGGTCTTCAATGACCGTACCTTTGAGCGAATGCCGCCGACGGACTGACCGGCATGCACCATGTTGGTTTGTGGCAACCCTGATCATAGATCTCGAGCCGAGAATGGATCAACTGGATCAAGCTTGAAGCGGAAGGCAGGCTTAGCAAGGACGCGGACAAAAACTCCTATCGCGAATCGAGCGTCGTCCTCGCAAATCTCAGCAGCGGCTCGCCGCTCACGAATCGATCGGCGGTCGAGATGGCTTGGATCCGCAACAGTCCTAAAATGGGAGAGTGCATTGCGGAGGTCCCCGAGCCTCATGAGGTCCCGCGCGTCCTCGTCATTCAACAGTCCCGAAACCTTACAAGCGACTACCGTTTCTCTAAAGCCAGGTCGATCCCTCTGCGGCGTGGGTGCGCCACCGTGGATTTCCAGTGAAACGGCATCGAGGCCTAGCTGGGACGCAAGGACATTCTCAAGCAAACACTGGCTAATCAGAATCACGGACAAGAAGTTGCCCATAACGAACGCGTGCCGTGTTTCGATGTAGGCGGCGTGGGCAGGAGTGCCGCCGGGTAGCAAGAGACCTTGCCCATTCCCGAAATCGAACTCCAACGCCATGAGCAGGCGTAGTCTCGCGACACGGCCCTCAAGGCCGTCGTGGAGATCAGCGAGAAGAGTTCTTAAGGCCACCGTCTCCGGCGGCAACGACTCGAACATTCTCAATTCCTACCAGATCCCCGGACTATTGGAACGGCTGCGCGCGCCAGTGTCGGCTGCTATCAGCGCTCAAGCGAGACGATTCAACGCTGTCGCGGGGCAACCGGGAACTGAAGCTCGCTTTGCCCTACTTGACCGCTTCGACAGATATCTTGAGATGCTGACGGTAGTTTTTCCACCATGTCGGCAGATGCCATTCCGGCGATGGATTCAAGAAGCCGCCCGACCGATGCCGACAGTCCCTGAAAGCGAGAATTTTCCCGAGCGGCAAAATTCCTCTTTAAAATCAAAAGCCATACGCACCTGACGGCTCGACCGACGGAAGTTTTCAGGGCGAAGAAAATTTTTTCCAAAGAAAATCAACTTGTTAGATTTGATGAAAACAATCGAGCTCGTAGGGTGGATTAGCCGCAAGCGTAATCCACCATATCCTCTCATCGAGTCGTGCTTGCAATGGCGGGTTACGCATTCGCTAAACGCCCTACGGACTCCGCGACATCCTCTCAAATCGCTTGATCAGCCGTTCGCGCTTGAGGCGGGACAATCGCTGGATCCAGAACAGGCCGTTCAGCTGATCGATCTCATGCTGGTGGCACACCGCGCGCAGGCCCGCCGATTCCTCGGTCTGCAGGGTGCCGTCGACGTCGTGGTAGCTGATCCGGACCCGCGCATGACGCCTGATGCCGTCGTTGACGCCGGGCATCGAGACGCTGCCTTCCTGATGTGTGATCATCTCGGGCGACGCCCAGATGATCTCCGGATTGACATAGGTCCGCGCACCATCGTTTGCGTCGAGGTCGAGCACCACGACCGGGAGCGGGATGCCGATATGCGGCGCGGTGATCCCGATGCCGGGCGCGGAATGCATCGTCTCGAGGAGGTCTCTCGCCAGCTCGCGCAGCGCGCCGTCAAACACGGTCACGGGTTGCGCCGGGCGCGCAAGCCGAGGGTCGGGATAACGGACAATCGGGCGGATGGTCATGATCTCCGTCGTGTCTTCCGCCAAATCGGGTATCGCCGGCGCACTTCGCCATTGCGTTCTACGAGCTACGCACCTCGAAACGGATCAACGATCCGCAACCTTTCCTCCAGCGCCATGCCGTGCTGCATGTCCTCCGACCACAGCGTATCACAGCCGGCGTCAAGGGCGGATGCGGCGATCATCGCGTCATAGGTGGACAGGCCGTACCGCTCCGCGAGCCGGAGGCCTGTTTCGTGGGTCTCGACGGTGAGGGGATGAACCGTCAGCAGGCCGCGCACCATGTTCAGGAATGCATGCGTGTCGTCCCAGGACATCTGCATCTTGCGGCGCGCGACGTTGGCAAGTTCGTTTAGAACCTGAACGCTGATCGCGCCACCCTTGGCAAGAATAGCCTCCGCCCGATCGGCCTTCGCCGCATCACCTGATGTGAGGTAGACGAGGACGTCGGTATCGAAAAAGCTAACGGGCATTCGCCTCGTCCCGGTCGAACTTGAAGTCGGCGGGGAGGCGGCCGCGGAAGCTGCGAAGGCGTTTCAACAGCTCGTCGCGGCCGGGCTTGCGCGCCACACCAAACTGACGCCCATCAGCGACATGGATTTCGATCTCGTCGCCTTCCCTGAGTCCGAGGGCTTCGACCACGACGGCGGGAAGGCGAACCGCGAGGCTGTTTCCCCATTTGGCGACCTGCATGCCAAGTTCTCCGATGGATATACATAAAAATAATGTATATCCATGAATGGTTGAGGTCAAGCGTCTGAACAGCTCGACCTCCCGGACGCCGGCCTCGCGCAGGATTTGCGCGTCCCTCTTCCGCCAATCGCTATCGCTTCGAATAAAGCCGCTCATCCCACCACACCGGTTCAGGCATCGTGGTGGTTATGCCGTTGGAATCGGGGTGCCTGGGATTGATCAGGATGTTGCGCTCCAGTCTTGCGGGAATGGACGGGACCATCAGCAGTGCGGCGCGCCGCCGGTCATACCAAGCCTGTGCGAACGCCTTGCAGATGGTTTCGTTTCGAAAATCCCAGCCGGGGTGCGCCGCGGTCTGAAAGATCTCATACGAGACGCCGTTCGGGATGGTGATTTCGATGAAGTGCTGATTGGCGGGCATTACCAGATTGGCGTGCACCAGTTTTTCCAGCAGCGCGGTGGAGTAGTGCTCCGAGGTATAGATGACCGGGCTCGTATGCGTGTTCCAGCGTCCGGGATACAGGCGGGCGCCCTCGGAATCATAGATCGGGAAGGCTCCGTCCGGGTCCCCGATGCGATAGCATTTCAGGACCCGGTCGCTCCTCTGAACGCTCATACGCCGCCGCTATACGCCGCACGGCCCATCAGGTTGATCACCGCATCGGCGCCGGGGCCGGTCGCCAAGGCCAATTCGAGCGGAGCCTTGTCGTCCAGCATCGGGTGCGGCCGCTCCAGAAAAGCCCGTACCTTGGCTTCGTCACGGAAGACATCGATGCCGAAGGCGAACACCTTGGCGACGCGCGCAAGGCGGTCGCTTTCCTCGATGGTCAAAAGCTGCTTCTGCTTGCGCCGGCGTTCGAGCGTCGGCTTGGGCACGACCCGATAGGTGAAGCGGCGGACATCGTTCGGGCTGACACGGCCCGCGAATTTGTCCAGCGCCGAAACCGGCAGGCCCTTCTCGACGGAGTAGGCCAGCGTGAGCGTCGTCTCGGCGTTCTTCGGTTTGACGCCGAGAAGTTCGGCGGCAGTCGCAGCCTGGTAGCTCATGAAGTCCTCCGCATCAGTCGAGGCAAAGATATGCCTCAGATGAGGCGGAGTCAAGGTTTCCCCCCCCCGTCGTGCTGGCCCAGGACGCTGCATCAACGAAAGCCGCTCGACGAGTTACCGGCCTGTCGGTTCCGGCCGATCCCGTTCGTCTTCTATACAAGGAAAGACGCATTGGAGGCTAGGAATGGAAAATTCCCGTTATCGTTGGGTAATCGTCGCGGCCGGGGGCTTGCTCGGCTGCGTCGCGATCGGCGGCATGTTCTCGTTGCCGGTGTTTTTGCAGCCGATCGCGCGGGATACCGGCTGGTCGGTCACCGGCGTGTCCAGCGCCATGACCATCGGCTTTCTCGCGATGGCCTTCACCAGCATGATCTGGGGCACCTTGTCCGACCGGCTGGGGCCGCTGCCGGTGGTGCTGTCAGGCTCGGTCGTGCTGGCGGCAAGTCTCGGGCTGGCGAGCCTCGCCACATCGCTGGTCGCGTTTCAGTTCATCTTCGGGCTGATGGTCGGCGCCGCCTGCGCCGCGATCTTTGCGCCGATGATGGCATGCGTCACCGGCTGGTTCGACACCCATCGGAGTCTTGCGGTGTCGCTGGTTTCCGCGGGCATGGGCATGGCGCCGATGACGATGTCGCCGCTCGCCGCCTGGCTGGTCTCGCACCATGACTGGCGCACCTCGATGCAGATCGTGGCCCTCGTCGTCGCCGCGATCATGATCCCGGTCTCGCTCCTGGTGCGCCGCGCGCCGGCGCTTGCAAGCCGGCCGTCCGCGCCATCGGGCGATCCGGCAAGTGCGGAGATGTCGCTTTCGCAGGCGCTGCGCTCGCCGCAATTCATCATCCTGCTGCTGACGAACTTCTTCTGCTGCGCCACGCATTCGGGGCCGATCATCCACACCGTGAGCTACGCCGTCAGTTGCGGCATACCGTTGATCGCGGCTGTCACCATCTACAGCGTGGAAGGCTTTGCCGGGATGGGCGGCCGCATCGCTTTCGGCCTTTTGGGTGACCGCTTTGGCGCCAAGCGGGTGCTCGTCCTCGGCTTGCTGGCGCAGGCGTTCGGTGCGCTCGGTTACGTGTTCGTCCGCGAACTCGCCGCGTTCTACACCGTGGCGGCGCTGTTCGGCTTCATCTATGCCGGGACCATGCCGCTCTATTCCGTGCTGGCGCGCGAAAACTTTCCGCTGCGGATGATGGGCACCGTGATCGGCGGAACCGCGATGGCCGGCAGCCTGGGCATGGCGACGGGACCGCTGGCCGGCGGTTTGATCTACGACGCTTTCGCCAGCTACGCCTGGCTCTATATCGGCTCATCGATCATGGGCCTCGGCGCTTTCTTCATTGCGCTGACGTTCAAGCCGGTGCCGAAGCTGCGGCCCCTGCCGGTGCCGGCGTAGAGCGTCGCGTTGTTGCGCACCGCCGATGCAGCCGTCATTGCCTGCGACAAACGCGAAGCGTTTGCGCAAGGGAGCGATAGCGACGACTTGTCCGCCGTAGCATTGGCGAAGGCGGAAGCAATCCATATCTCCAAAAGCGGCGCCATGGATTGCTTGGCAACCAGTGTTGTTGCTCTTCAATCCGGCCGATATCCATCTTCCAACATGCTCGTTGCATCACCGCAATACATGCACAGGTGCCAGTGAGCTTTTATCAAGCCTTCCAGTTCGATGGCTGTTGCGGTGAAAGTCCTTCCAGATTTGCTTTCAGGGTAACGGAAATGCTCGCCATCAGGATCGGTCTCGTTGATGTGGTTTAGCAGCTTGCCGCAATACACCGTCCACTCATCGTCGGTCGGATACCCGACCCCGCGCATATAGCGCAACAGTTGATTTCCACAGTGACATCAGCCTGTGCCCTTCAATTTCAGGAGGGCGAGGATGCTGCTCTGAGTAGAAAAGGATTGCTTCCTTGAGATGCAGCTCAATGGATCGCCGGGCCAGATAGAACAACGGCATCGCCAGAAAGTCGCGACCTGGCCATCTTTCGTTGACTTCTCTAGCCAGTATTTCGAAGGCTTGCTCATATCCATAAGCGAATGCGCCCAATTTCCTTCGAAGCGAACGGCGTCGGTTGGTTTCAGAAATTTTCGAAGTTGTTTCGGGACGCGTTCAATCTCGCTCGACTCATCGAGCAGATCCGCATAACTGCCGGTCATCGCATTCCCCGCGGACGATTAAGTTATTGTTAATCAATAAGGCATACAACATGAGCAGACACTGGAATTTGAAGCGCTTCGCCGCCGAAATCATCTCCAATGTCCAGAAATTGGACGTTACTCGATTTACTGAATTACGCCAGAAGCACTGAGGCAAACATGCGCGGCTCTGAACTGAAAGTCTGGCGCGAAAAGCGTGGCTGGACGCAGGCGGACTTAATGAAGGAGCTGGAGGTTGGCTCACGACAGACCGTGACCACATGGGAAGCAAGCGATCGGATACCGCGAACAATAGAGTTGGCAATTGTCGCGCTCGACCAGGTGGAGGCCTGTAACCGCCGCAATGGCTACAAACAGCAGTTTACGCCCACGACGATTGCCAATAGCTGGTTCAAGCCGGTGAAGGAGCATGTCGCAGCTACCGGCGTCGAGTGAGGATCAGATTTGTCGCGAATCGGGGTTGCTATTTTTCGGCCGATTCGGTCGATTCGGACAAATAGGGCGGTTCCGGAGCGCTGGTTATGCCCGGTTTTACACAGGCGGACTGTCCCAGGTCGCCCGGGCGAGTTTTGCGTGAAACAGGCTAAAATGAAAGAAACTACCTATTTTATTGAGCTTTTGGAAAAGAACAAAGTCGCAATCTTTGTGAGGATATTTGCGTTATCTTTTTTCTTATCGCGACCCTTGTAAAGGAACTCGATTCACGCGTAGTTTGCGCTCGCCTAGTCCTTCTACCGGAAACCAGATGCCTAGTGAGTTAGACCCAGCAATCGCCACCTTCGAGCGCCGCCGTGAGCAAGCGCTAGCGGTCGTCGCTGACTGCGAGCGCACCGTCAACACGCTATGCAAGGAAGCAGGCTACCCGCCTCGCTACACCGAGACCGCGATCAACAACGCCACCAAGGTCACGCAGATTTCCGACGATACCTTCTACGGACAGAAGCAGACGCCCGCGATGCGCATGTATCTGGATATGCGCAAAGCCCAGGGGCTCGGGCCGGCGACGGCGCGCGAGATCTACGAGGCCATCAAGTCCGGCGGCTATGTCTTTGAGGCCAAGGACGCCGAGACCGCCCTCGTCGGTATGCGCGCGTTGCTGCGCACCCAACCCAACGTTTTTCATCGCCTTCCGCAAGGCACCTGGGGTCTGACTGCCTGGTATCCGGACGCCAAGAAACCCAAGGAAGATCCGAAGCCCAAAAAGAAAAAGGCGACAGCCAAAAAGGCCGCCGCCAAATCGAGATTGCCACTCCTCCCGGCGCCCAGAAAGCGAGAGAGGTTGGTAGTCGAGCCGAGCGAGAGCCCGGTCGAAGACGAGTAGGTCTGGACACCTGCCCGTCCTGCCCCCTTCCAGAAGGGGTAAGAGTGCGGCGCGCTCCGGTTCACCCCGGACGCGCCGTAACGCTTTCTATATAGCCGTTTTGGGTCAGATTCTGCAATGGGCCGTGCTGCTTATCGTTACCGGGTGCTGATATGCTGTCGTTACCCAACCAGTTGACCGACCTGATCCAGTTCGACGCCGGCAGCGGCGCGGTGTCGAGCCGCGAGAGCAAACGCCTGGAACTGAAGGAAGACTTCAACCCCGCCGACCTGTCAGAATACACCAAGGTCTTGGCCTCTTTCGCCAACGCCAGCGGCGGGGTGATCGTGTTCGGCGTCAGCAACCACCCCCGCATGATCGTCGGCGCCACGCGCATGGCCGATGAAGCCGACTGGGTGAACCGCCTGCGCGACGACTTCGAGCCGGAGATCCCGATCGCCATCCGCGAATACCAACTGGGGGCCCTGACGCTGTACGCGGTCGGCGTTGAGCCCTCGCCCAATAAGCCCGTGATCTGCAAGAAGAGCCGATCCAAGCAGATCACCGATAAGAAGGGCGTCAAGAAGGACGTGCCGGTCATCCATGAAGGTGCCATCTACCACCGCTACACCGGCCAGACCCGCACCATCAGCTTCACCGACCTTCAGACCATGCTTGCCGATCGTGATGCCCGGTACCTGAGAAAGATGATGGAAACCCTGCAGGTGATCCAGAAGGTCGGGCTGGAAAATGCTGGGATTGTCGACATGTCGGCGCAGAAGTCCCGCATCTATATGTCGAAGGAAACGGCCAAGGGCCTTACATTGATCGACAAAGGCCAGCTAGTGCAGGAGCAGGGTTCGCCAGCCTATGTAGTCATGGGCAATGTCGACCTTGAGCAGGTCGTTCACGCGCCGCTGGACGAAGCCGACAAGAATCTGCCTTCCGAGGTAGCCAAGATGCTTCTGCCGCTGGTGAAGAGAACCTACAGTGGCCTGACCGGCATTTCTCCGTCGCAGGTAACCCAGCTTCTGAAACACCAGGGCATCGACGGCGACAACTACCACTGCGTCCTTGAACGGAAGTTCCGCAGGAAGTTCGTCACCCGCGCCGGCATCGACGCCATAACCAACTTTATCCAGAAAGAGCCGACTGAGGCGCTGAGGGCCTTCGGCTCCCGGCTTGCAAATGCGAAATTCGCGCTACAGAACGCCGTCGTCCCGCCGATTGAAATGCCCATGGTAGTCCCGCCTGATCCTACCCACGCCATGGAGATACTAGAGGCCGCTTCACCAGAGGTCGTGAAGCACTAGATCCCGGGCGCGCATTGGCGCGATCCGTTGCCCGCGCAATGAAGGATACGCTTCTTCTCCTGCGACAAATCAACCCGACGGGCAAATCACCAAAAGTCTGTCCAGCCCCTCGCGCAAAAATAATTCGCTTAACCCGTCGGGCAAATCACTGCTCTAAATCCGCCCGTCTCACCCGAGAGAGGGGCGGGTCGCGATCGTCACGAACGTTGCGGTGAGATGCGGTGGACGCTGATGTCACGAAGACGAACGTGGCTTGAGGCGGACGGCGAAGTCGTGTGGTCCTGACGCCCCGATGCTGGCGTCAAGCGTCGCGGAAGTATCCGCGAGGTGACGGTGGCAAGAAAGCCCGGCTCACCGGGGAGAGCACGATATAAGCCGTAAAACCATTGCGCAGGGAAGGCCGGATTGCCTCCGCTGAACCTGTATGCTCGTGTGCACTTTTCTATGTGCATTTTGCACGCGAGACCGCGGGTGCAGCGCGCACCCGGCTTTCCCTGCGCCCTCTGCTTGTTACGAGGGCGAGTTACGCAAGACTCGGGCGCCTCGCGCCGCGAGAACGCGGACTCATATCGCTCACGCCGTTGCCGCCGGGGTGTTGGAGTGCGGAAGGAGCGTCTCGCCGAGTTCCCCGACGAAATCGCGCCACACTTGTCACTCCCGCCGCTCGACGTCTGACGTCAAGATCGGCTCATGACCAACAGCGAGCGATCGGCCGTGAACGGGATCCGCGTTCCGGCTCGACGAAACGATCGCTCTAATTCGGAGATTGCGATGACCACGACATCAGCCAACAAGCAGCACGCCATGAACACGCCACCGATTGTGTCGCCGCAGGAGTGGGAGGCTGCGCGCGAGCAGCTTCTCGTCAAGGAGAAGGCCCTGACCCGCGCCCGTGACCAGCTTGCCGCCGAGCGCCGGCGGATGCCGTGGGTTGCCGTGGAAAAGGCATATATGTTCGACGGGCCCGGGGGCAAAGCGAGCCTTCTCGAGCTGTTCGCGGGCCGCCGTCAGCTGATCGTCTACCGCGCCTTCTTCGAGCCCGGCGTGCACGGCTGGCCGGAGCATGCCTGCATCGGCTGTTCGCTCGGGGCCGACCAGGTCGCCGACCTCGCTCACCTGAACGCGCGCGACACGACGCTGGTGTATGCCTCGCGTGCCCCGCAGGCCGACATCGCGCGCCTGAAGGCGCGGATGGGTTGGGAAATCCCGTGGGTTACCATCACCGACAGCTTCGACGCCGATTTCGGGGTGGATGAATGGCACGGCCACAACGCGTTCATCCGCGACGGCGAGCGCGTGTTCCGCACCTACTTCATCAACACCCGCGGCGACGAGGCGATGGGCACCACCTGGAGCTACCTCGACATGACGGCGCTCGGGCGTCAGGAGACGTGGGAGGATTCGCCGGAGGGCACCCCCCAGAGCCGGCCCTACAAATGGTGGAACTGGCACGACGGTTATGTCCCCGCGGCCGCGCCCGACCCGAAATGGATCGAGGTGTCGGACGCCGGAGAGGCCGCCTTCAAGAAGCGCGACGGCTAGTTTTGACATCGATGCACCAGCGATCATTTTCTCCCTTGACTTTGGTACTGCATGGTACCAATTTGTGGTACTGTGCCGTACCAGCAAGGACAGGTCGCCCATGGTGCCTAAAACGATTTTTCTGATCGACATGACCCTGGGCTATGTCGCGTGGGCGCTGTGTGTCGCCAATTACGTCTGGCCTCGTCTCAAGGCGATGGACCCGGCCGAGGCGCAGCGCGCCATCGCCACCCTCCACAGCTTCCGTTTCTTCGGCCTGGTGTTCCTGCTTCCGGGCTTTGTGGGGCCGGAACTGCCCGCGGCCTTCGCGGCGCCGACGGCCTATGGCGATATCGCCACCGCGCTACTCGCCATTTCGGTGTTGCTGACGATTCGCCTGCCTGCGTTGTTCTGGCCGCTGGTCTGGGCATTCAACGTGGTCGGCGCGGCCGACATCGTCATGGATACGGTGCGTGCGGTCAGCACGGACCTGCCGTCGATCGCGGGCCAGCTCGGCGCCGCGTACGCTATTATAATTCTATACGTGCCGCTTCTTCTCATCACGCACGGGCTTGCCATCTATTTGCTGCTGCGTCCCGCGCAGGTGCCGGCCCATTTGGGCAGCGCCGAGATGCCGTGCGTTCCGAACCATTAGCAGGAACCAGGGAGCGACAAGATGGACAGCATCGCTGAAACCGTGAAGGCGCACTACGCCGGAGCAGAAGAAAACGGCGTCACGGACCGCGTCAGCGCCGTGTTGTCCACGCTTGGAGGCGATGGCGCTCTGTCGCAGCCGCTCGCAGCGCTTGACCACTTCCATGTGCGTGGCGCCGAGGCGACCGCGGAACTCGCTGGGTTGGCAGACATCCAGCCTGGGTGGCGGGCACTGGATGCGGGCTCGGGCCTTGGCGGCCCGTCCCGATATTTGGCCGCGACCTGTCGCTGCCTGGTCGAAGGCGTCGACCTCACGCCGTCGTTCGTCGACGTGGCCCGTTTGCTGGCAGAGCGGGAGAAACTGGCCGACCGCGTGCACTATGCGGTGGAGGATGCGACGGCGCTTTCCTTCCCCGACGGGCATTTCGACCTTGTCTGGTGCGAGCACGTCGCCATGAACGTCGCCGATCGCGCGAAGTTGTACGGCGAGTTTCACCGCGTTCTGAAGTCGGGAGGCATTCTCGCCTTCTATGACGTCGTCGCGGTTGAGGGAGCGGAAGCGCCCACCTATCCGTTGCCGTGGAGCGAGACACCGGCGACGAGCTTCTTATTGAGCCGGGAAGCGACGCTTGCCGCGCTCGCCGGTGCCGGGTTCAATATCCGTCACCTGAAGGACGCCTCGCGCGAGGCCTTGGATTGGTTTCAGCGTGGCGTTGCAGCGGGCCAGCCAGGTCCCAATCTTTCGGTGGTGATGGGCCCGCGCATGGCGGTGATGGCGCCGAACCTCGCGCGGAACGTGCGCGAAGGTCGCCTGGGTCTTCTCATGGGCGTTGCCGAGGCGCGTTGACGGGGAGCATCGCCGACCACAGGGGGTGTTGGGCCGTCGGCGTTCACATGCTGCCCGCCCGCGGGCACCGTGGCTGTCAGGGTGCGAACCGAGCGGAAGTCCTCTCACCGTGGCCTCATATAGCTTCATAGCTATTGAAAAAGACGCAAACACCACCTTGACACATATATCTGATCGGTTATTGATTTCATCAATAGCCAGCGAGTTATCAATTGCGATGCCGCAGCCCCACGATATCATTTTCAGAACGCTCGCCGATCCGACCCGTCGGGCGATCTTCGAGCGGCTGTGCCGCGACGGAGAGCAGACGGTCGGGGCCCTGACGGCTCGGGCCGGGGTCTCGCAACCGGCGGTCTCAAAGCATCTCGGCGTTCTCAGGCAGGCCGGGCTGGTGCGCGACCGCCATGAAGGTCGCCAGACGCACTATAGCGCGCAGCTCGGCGCCTTGTCGCCGCTGATCGACTGGACAAGCCAAATGGCCGGCTTCTGGCAAAGCCGGTTCGACGATCTCGAAGATCTGCTCAAAAGGATGGACCAATGAGCAAACCCGCGACCGAAACGCTCTCCATGAAGAAAGCGACAAGACCATGAAGAACAGGACGAGCGGCTCGACCGAAGCAACAGCAGGAGACTCTCCCTCTCGGCTGATCGATGCGAGAATCAAGGAGCTGAGTGATTGGCGGGGCGAGACGCTCGCTCGGGTCCGAGCTCTCATCAAGCAGGCCGACCCCGAAGTGGTCGAGGAGTGGAAATGGAGAGGGGTTCCGGTGTGGTCGCACGGCGGAATCATCTGTACCGGTGAGACGTACAAGAATGTCGTGAAGTTGACCTTCGCCAAGGGCGCCTCGTTGCAGGACCCGTCACGCCTCTTCAACTCCAGCCTCGAAGGCAACACCAGGCGTGCCATCGATTTCAATGCGAGCGACGAGATTGATGAAAAGGCGTTGAAGGCGCTCATTCGCGCCGCCGTGGCGCTGAACATTTCGGTACGAGCTGCCGCAGGCCCCGTCCGCTCTCACAAGAGACCAAAGAGCGCCTGAGGAGCGGGTCATCTAGCCGGCTTCACGAGCCGGTTCGACCAGCTCGAAGATTTACTCAAAGGATGGACCAATGACCAATACTGCGACCGAAACACGCTCCGTCGTTGTCGAACGGGAGATACCTTTTCCGCCGGAAAAGATCTGGCGCGCCCTCACGCAACCACACCTGATCGAGGAGTGGCTCATGAAGAACGACTTCAAGCCTGTCGTGGACCACCGTTTCAATCTTCGCGGAGACTGGGGCGCCGTCGACTGTCAGGTCCTGGCCGTCGAGCCGAACAAAACGCTGTCTTACACGTGGGGTGCAATGGGTCTCGAGAGTGTCGTCACCTGGACTCTCACCCCGACGACCACGGGGACCCAACTGCGCATGGAGCAGTCGGGCTTCCGGCCGGATCAGCAGCAGGCCTACCAGGGCGCCAAGTACGGGTGGCAGAAGTTCCTTGCGGCCCTGGAGCAGGTCCTGGCGCGGATCGACTGAAGCTCCAGCCCGCCTGAATGTTCGAACGCAGAACGCTCATGCACGCGCGAATAAAAAATCCGGTCGAGGCGTTTGACAGCTTCGCCTCGATCGGAATGCGTCAGTTGTATGCCGTGCGCGGGATCATCCATGTTGAAAACGTCTGCCAGAGGCCATCACCGAGTTGCCGTTGATAAGCAATGAAGTCGGCGTCGTCGCCGTGCACGAGTTGATAGCGATGGGAGTTGGTGAACCGTTTACTGTGCTTGGTCATGGAACTTCTCCATCATCAGATGTTCTTCTCGACGTAGTCGCGGCGCTGCGCCGATCAATAGAATGACCATGATCATAGAATCAATTCTTTGAGAGGCGAACTGCGGGGTTCCAGGTTCGTCGTTCAGGACGCTCCGTGCGCCATCGGCCGCGTTGATTGACTCCTTTTTCAGGCCTCGATCGTCCAGCAGCCGAACCCCAAAGGAGATCGTGATGAAGCTGTATTATTTCCCCGGTGCCTGCTCGCTGGCGGCACACATCGTTGCCCGCGAGGCTTCGCGGCGGCTGCGTGACTCCTTTTCCATGCCTGGATCGTCCTGGTTACACACGAAACATTCAACACCGGAGCAGAACCGATGAGCCTGAAAGACAAAAATGTCGTCGTCACCGGCGGAAGCCGTGGCCTTGGGCTGGGACTGGTCGAGGCGCTGGTCGCGCACGGCGCAAAAGTGACGGTCGTCGCCCGCGACGCCGATGCGCTCGCCTCTGTCCACACCCGGCTTGGCGTGGCGACGATCTCCGCCGACGTGACGGACGAGACCGCCGCCCACCGCATCCTCAGCCAGATCAGCCCGGACATCCTGGCGCTGAACGCCGGCGCGAAGCCGCGGATGGGCCGGCTGGACCAAATCAGCTGGGCGGACTTCACCGCAATCTGGGAGACCGACGTCAAGGCCGGGCTCTATTGGCTGCAGGCCGCGCTCAACGTGCCGCTCAGGCCCGGGAGCCGCGTCCTGGTGGTGTCGAGCGGCGCGGCCGTCAACGGATCGCCGATGTCGGGCGGCTATGGCGGCGCCAAACGCATGCTCTGGTTCATGGCCCAATACGCCAATAGCGTTTCGCAGCAGAGGGATTTGGGGATCAACTTCCAGGCGATCGTGCCGCGGCAGATGGTGGGTGGCACCGGGGTCGGCGACGCGGCGTCTACCGCCTATGCGGGGCAGCTGGGCCTCACGCTCGAAGCGTACCTGGCCCGCTTCGGTGCGCCGATGCCGCCCCGCGACTTCGGCGAGAAGGTTGTTTCCGTGCTGGACGATCCGAAATATGCCGAGGGCCTCGCTTTCGGGCTCAAGGGCGACGCCGGAATAACAATGCTCGAGGGAGCCGCGGCTTGAGCGCAGGACGGCCCCCACCAAATGGCGACCGCCGGGCGGAGCTGCTCGCTCTGGCCGGCGAGCTGCGGCCCGAGCTGCATCGCTATAGCGCGCGTCTCATGGGGTCGGTCATCGACGGCGAGGATGTCGTGCAGGACACGCTCGCCCGGGCCCTGGTGGCGCTGGAGGAGATGGAGGAGATGCCGTCGCTTCGACCCTGGCTGTTCCGGATCGCACACAACCGCGCGCTCGATTTGCTGCGCGGCCGCGCGGTGCGCAGGACCGAGCCGATCGACGCCGCCGCCGATGTCGCCGACGAGGCGAGCCCCGACCCGGTCGAGATGCTGATGCGCCAGGAAGCGGTGAAGACCGCGGTGTCGCGCTTTGCCGAGCTTCCCACCACGCAGCGCAGCGTCGTCATCCTGAAGGACGTGCTCGACGAGCAGCTGTCGGAGATCGCAGCACTTCTTGACCTCACCGTCGACGCCGTGAAGGCTCATCTGGCGCGGGGCCGTGCGCGCCTTCGCGCGATCAACGCGCAGGCCGCTACGCCTACCGAGGCGCGCCCGGCGTCTGCTGCGGTGGCGCGCTATGTCGCGTTGTTCAACCAGCGGGACTGGGACGGTCTGCGGGCACTCTTGGCCGACGACGTCAAGCTCAGTCAGGCCACGCATCCGCTGCGCACCGGCGCCGCCGATGTCGGCATGTTCTTCTCGATCTACGCCAGAATCGATGGCGTGTGGCTGGCGCCGGCCTGGCTCGAGGGCCGGGAAGTGATCGCGGTGTTCGCGGACCGCGCCGATCCGAAGCCCAGCTACATCATGTGGCTCGAGTGGCGCGACGGCCGCATCAGCTTCATCCGCGACTACCGCTACGTCCGCTATGTCGCCGCCGATGCCGAGCTCGTGCTGGCGCCGGACGCCTCCGCGGGCGAGGGCGCCGCGAGCTGATCGCGGCCGCTGTGCCTCATTCTCCAGGCTCCAACAGGAGCGACGGGAATCTACGAGCCGCTGCCCGCTGCGGAGCCGCGCCTCGGCCGGCGCACGGCTCTCACCTTGCCGCTGTTTCCGCCTCCGCAGAAGAATTGGTCGCCGCCATCGGACTCGAGCCCGGACACTGCCACGCCAACCGGCAGCTCTACTTTCTCCAGAACTTCGCCCGTTCGAGGATCCAGGCGCCTCAAATCGCACTCGTCGCCTTCCAAGGTGGCGTGCCAGAGTTCGTCGTCGACCCAGGTGACCCCGGTGACGAAACGGTTGGACTCGATGGTGCGAAGGATCGCCCCGGTCTGCGGATCGATCTGATGGATCTTGCGGTCCCGATACTGCCCCACCCAGAGCGTCCCTTCGGCCCAGGCAAGGCCTGAGTCACTACCGCCGCCGGGCGCCGGGATGGTGGCGACCACACGGCCGCTGCTTGGATCGATCTTGTGGATGCGATCCTCGGCGATCTGAAACAAATGCTGGCCGTCGAACGCCGTTCCGGCATGCGAGGCGACATCGATCGAACGCACCGTCTTGCCGCTCGCCGGATCGAGGGCGTTCAGCCTGTCGCCGGATGCAAACCAGACGTGATGACCGTCATAAGTGACCCCATTGACGCGCTCGGAACCCGGAAAGGGTCCATACTCCCTGATGATTTCGGCCGCTGATCGCTTCATGCTTCACTCCTCATTGCTCGGCAGGCTTCATCCTAGTCACCCGGGAGTGGAGCCGGGAGTAACAAGGTCGTCGTGAATCCTCCGACCGGCGGGGTCATCCAGCGACGGGCCCGCCCGCGGCCATACGACTGCACCTTGCCTGCTGCCGCAAGCCGGTCGAGTGCCCGCTGCACCGTGCGCTGGCTGTCGCCAAGCGCAAGCGAGAGCGCCGAGCTCGACCACGACTCGCCGTCGGCGAGGAAGGCGAGCACCGCGGCATGCGGCTCTTCGACGGGCCGCGCCAGCACGACGACCTCGCTGGCGTGGCGCGGCACCAGCACAAAGCCGTGGCTGGTCGCGCTTACGCCGGCCAGCGTCCGAATCGCCGCGCGAAGCCGCCCGACCTCGACCCGCAGCCGCGCACGATGCGATTCATCGGCATGCTTGCCTCGAAATGCCAGCGCGACCAGCGTCGCCCGCGACACGTCTTGCGGCCACGCTTCGCCCAGCGCGCGGGCGAGCGCGAACAACACCGGACGCCTGGCGAGCGAGACCGTCTTGCGCGGGTCGCGCACGAGGTGACGGCAGGCGTCGACGACGAGAGCTTTCGACGTCTGCAAGTCCTCGACGTCCTCGAGCAAAAGCAGACGCTGCTCGCCGCTCTCGATCAGGCGCGCCGCGGGCGTGTTCAGCATGTTTGATGCGCTTTCGACTTCCGCCGCGAGCGCGGGGATACAAGCGAGGTGCGCCGCGTGCCTTGCCCTGGCGAGCGCGGCGCGCGCCGTCCTGGTCCGCAGGCGTCGCATCGCTATCCCCGCAACCACCAGTTCGTGGGCGGCTCGCGACGCGGCCGGGAACGGCGCGGGGTCGAGCTCGGCAAGCGCACGCTCGGCCTCGTCGAGGCGCCCAATCAGCAGCAGCCGCCGGATCGCGAGATAGCGTGCGTGCGCGGCGTTGACCCGATCGCCGTGCGCGTCAAGCGTTGCCCGCGCGGCCTCGAGCGCCTTCGCGGGCCAACCGAGCTCGCGCGAGGCGAGCGCGATCTCGGCCTCGGCGACGACACACCTCGCGCGGGCCACGGCCTCCTTCGGCCCGAAGGTGCGCGCCGCCTTTCGCAACAACGCCTTGGCGCGGACGAGCTCGCCGAGCTGCGCCATCGCGATGCCTCGAAGCGCCAGCGCAGGCGCGTCGTCGCGCAGCGCAACCCGCTTCAATGCCCCGAGCGGATCACCGGCTGCGAGGGCTTGCGCTGCGGCCGTGATCAGTGAGTCCATCGGAATCCCGCCACACTTGTAACTCCCGTCGCCTCGATTTCCGGCGCTAAGTCTGGCGCGTGATCGGTACCACCCGTCGGATCGGGAACTATTGGACACCCGAAGGTAGGAGACAAGAGCGATGACCAAGCACATGACCGGGACACGTGAAGAGTGGCTGAGCGCCCGGGTAGCCCTGCTCAACGAGGAGAAGGAGCTGACGCGGCGCAGCGACAAACTGGCGCGGCGACGGCGGGCGTTGCCGTGGGTCCGGATCGACAAGGAATATCTGTTCGAGACCGATGAAGGGAGCGCCTCGCTTAGGGACCTGTTCCAAGGGCGCTCGCAGCTCCTCGTCTACCACTTCATGTTCGGGCCCGACTACACGGCCGGATGTCCGTCCTGCTCGGCGATCGCGGACGGGTTTGACCGCTCCGTCGTCCATTTGGCGAACCACGACGTGACGCTGTTGGCGGTGTCGCAGGCGCCGCTCGCGAAACTCAAGGCATTCAAGCGTCGGATGGGATGGACATTTCCCTGGGCGTCCTCGCTCGGCGGCGACTTCAACTTCGACTTCAACGTCTCGGTCACCAAGCAGCAACAGCGCGAGGGCGGTGTCGAATACAATTACCAGCGCGGCGGCCACGCGCTGGACGCGAAGCCGGAAGCCGTCCCGGCGCCCGTCGTCCAATTCGCGGCTACGTGCGGAACCGACGTGGCCACGTACCGGCGCGAGCGGCCCGGCATGAGCGCCTTCGTGCACGAGGACGACGCCGTCTATCACACCTATTCCACCTATGCGCGGGGACTGGACGGCCTCTGGGGCATGTACCAGTGGCTCGACCGCGCCCCGAGGGGCCGCAACGAGACCGGCCCCTGGTGGCGCCGCCACGACGAGTATGAGAAGCGATGAGCGAAGTCGTGGCGATCCGTCATCAAAGCCGCCACGCCGCGGCGCCCGGCGCAGCCGACTGGCTGAGCCTTGCGGCCGCGCCGACCTTCGCCATCATGGCGTTGCTTACGTATCTGGGTGGCGGCCCGCCGGACATGATGTGCTCGGCCGCGCGAGATATGTCACCGCTAAGCGGAATGGTCCCGATGTATTTGCTGATGAGTGCCTTCCATTTGGCGCCTTGGCTGAAGCTGATCTCCGGCCGACGAGGCGGTGCCCGCCGGCCGGTGCAACAACGCCGGGGAGCGGGATGACGAACGCGCCCGATACCAATCTCGGCATGGAGGCGGCGCGCACCACCCCGCCATTCGCCGGTTTCGCACGAGCTCAATCAGGCAAGGTGAAAACCGCGCACGGCGATGCGATGCCGCGCAGTTCATGCGTGCCGAGGGCGATCAGCGGGGTTTGCGTCTCGGCGGCGAGCGCGCCTGAGACGAGGACCGTCTTGCCAAGCGGCCGGCATAGGCCCTCCAACCGGCTGACCAGATTGACGGCCGGGCCGATTGCCGTGAAATCCAGCCGATCGGCGGCGCCGATATTTCCCCACAGCATCTCGCCGAGATGCAACGCGGCGCCAAAGGACAGAGGCGGGAGCCCCTGCTGATGTCGCTCCTTGTCCAGATGCGTCATTCCGACACGCGCAGCGGACACCGCGCGCAGCGCATTATCACAAGCGCCACGCGGCGCTTCGCCGACCACCGGGAAGATCGCCAACATGCCGTCGCCGATGAATTTCAGCACTTCGCCGCCGAAGGCGTGAACGGAGCCGGCGATACGATCGAACCAGGCGCCGAGCGCAGCGATCACCAGGGAGGGCGGATGGTTTTCGGACAGCGCGGTGAAGCCGCGCAAATCGGCATAGAGCAGCGCCGCCTGGATGGTCTCGCCGACATCGCGTCGCAAGGGCGCCGCCAGCACCCGCGCCGCGCTGCGCCGGCCGAGATAGGCTTCAAGCGTCGCCGTCAAGGTCGCGCGCGCGGCGATGACCGCAAGCGGTGCCGCGGCGAAGCGCGCGGCCTGTCGCAGTTGATCGGTCTCCCCGGGCGTGAACGGCCGCGGCCCGATCCAGCCGAGCGAAGGCCCATCCGGCCGAGGCCCGACAATGTCCGCATGCACGAGTCCATCAGCTATTCCGGCGAGCCAGCGCCGGCCGGGATCGCTGGACGGGCTTGCCTCCAGTGCTGCCGCGGGTCCGGCTGGGGCGAACCCGAGGGCCTCGATGACCTCGCCGCTTTCGGCGCGCCACAGCCAGGTGCGGCGGGCGATGAGCGGGTGCGGAACCGCAAGCGACAGCGTGCCGCCCGCAAGCGGCAGGCCGTCCTCGATCAGATGCGCGCCGAGTTCCGCCAACAGAAGGTGGGCACCCGGCGTCTCGCCGGCTGCATCGACGAGAAAGGCGAGCGTCGCGGAAAGCTGCATGAAGCGATTATGATGTTGGCGCACTCACCTTGTCACGAGCTATCCTCTGAAGCATTGGGAGACATCCGATGACTGAATCACTCGTAGTCCGACGCGAGATCCAGATCGCAGCTCCGGCTGCCACGGTTTTCGCCTTCCTGACCGATCCGGAAAAGATCCTGAGCTGGATGGGCGCCGATGCCACGACCGAGGCGCATCCGGGCGGGCTCTATCTCGTCAAAGGCATCGGCGAGCGCGCCGGCGTGGCGCGCGGTGCGTTCCGGGAGGTCGTGCCGGTCCACCGCCTCGCCTACAGCTTTGGATGGGAGGGAGGCGAAGAGGTGCCGCCGGGATCGAGCCTGATCGAGATCGATCTTGTCGACCAGGACGGCGGAACGTTGCTGCGCATGACCCACAGCGGCCTTCCGAACCAGGCCCAGTGCGCCAGCCACGCCAAGGGCTGGGCGCATTATCTGGGCCGGCTCGCCATGGCGGCCGCGGGCCAAAATCCCGGCATCGATCGCGGCGTCTGAAATCTCCGGCACCGGCAATCGCGCGCCAGCATTGCACTTGATCCAACGCGCGAAGAAATTAATGCATTGTCGCCGTAACTCCAGCGCAACTGCGGCCTTCAGCGGCGCTTGCGCGGCCGCGGGCGGCGCTCCGTCAACGGCACGGGGGCGTAAAGGCGCGCGAGTTCCTGCACCGTCGTGGCGAGTTGCCGGCGCAGCTCCGGGGGTTCGACGACCTCGGCGTCGGCACCGAGCGCGATCAGACCGGACGCGGCCCGCTCGATCGACTCGATCGGGATCGTGACGCTGATCCAGCCGTCGGCATCCGGCGGCGTCGCCGTCTCGGCGGCCGCCCGGGCGACCAGCGAGCCGAGGAGGTCGAGCTTGGCGAGCCCGCGCGCTGTCACCCGCAGCGTCGCGCTGGAATGGTAGACGCTGGTCTCGAACGCGCGTGACGACGTCACCCAGAAGCGCGCCAGGTCGAAATCCTTCAAACGCTCGAACTTTTCCTCGGTCACGGCGAGGTCGATGATGTTGGACACCCGATAGGTGCGCGGCTGATCGCCGACCTGCGCGACGAGATACCAGACGCCCGCCTTGAGCACGAGGCCGAGCGGCCGCAGCCGGCGCTCGACCGCGCCCTCGGCTCGTCGGTAGTGCACGTCGAGGCACTTCTCGTTCCAGACCGCGTTGGCGATCGTCGGCAGCAGCCTGGCGTCATCGGCACTGCGGAACCAGCCAACGGGATCGAGGTAGAACCGGGCGCCGACGCGGCCGGCGTTTGCGCGTGCGCGTTCGGGCAATGCCGCGCTCAATTTCAGCTGGGCCGCCGTCAGCAAATCGGCGAGGCCGAGTTGCGCCGCGGGTCCCGGCAGGCCGGCGAGCGACAGCGTCTCGGCCTCGGCGGGCGAAAGGCCCGTGAGCTTGGTGCGGTAGCCGTCGAGCAACTGGAATCCGCCGCTCGGGCCGCGATCCGCATAGATCGGCACGTCCGCGGCGCTGAGCTGATCGACGTCACGATAGATGGTGCGAACCGAAACCTCGAATTCGCTCGCCAGCGCTTCGGCCGTCATCCGGCCGCGGGCTTGCAGGAGCAACAGGATCGACAACAGCCGGCTCGCGCGCATTTCCGCAGCCTAGCAGAAATACCTGACAGGTGTTGGCAGGTATGGCGGCGTACAATCGGGGCAGCCATCGCGAAAGGCCGTCACGGCTCAGCCAAACATGGCATTAAAGCACTGAAATAACGATACTATTTGCTTCAGAGGGCTGCAACGCAGAGAATCAGGAGGCGATCATGTCGACACTTTTGCAGACGCGCCAACACCCGATCACCGCGCTCAAACTTCGCGACCGGGCTCCGGCGCCACGTGTGACCCCGCGGGCATCGGCCAGGCATGAGCCGGCGGTCGCCGTTCCCGATCGCCCGGTCGAGGCGCCGCCTGCGCGCTGGCGCCTGATGCTGGGCTCGATCCTCGCGACGCTGCGCGAGTGGCGCCGCCGCAGCGTCGAGCGCAGCGAGCTCGCCTGGCTCGACGAGCGGACCCTGCGTGACATCGGCCTCGACCGCGGCGTCGTCGA
>Ga0073928_10003918_pt1 | contig 22732 bp, 22 predicted proteins | sample PaiPotPPA55metaG_FD_76969 | JGI IMG/M metagenome (GOLD analysis project Ga0073928, IMG submission 76969) | Iron sulfur acid spring bacterial and archeal communities from Banff, Canada, to study Microbial Dark Matter (Phase II) - Paint Pots PPA... ...
CTTGGCGCTTCTAATTGGGTTGACACGCCTTTTCTGCAAGCAACAACGTTCGAGCACGAGCACGAGCACGAGCACGAGCACGAGCACGAGCACGAGCACGAGCACGAGCACGAGCACGAGCACGAGCACGAGCACGAACGCCGAACGCCGAACGCGAAGCGCCCTGTGAGGGCGGACCATTTATTTTATCGATACCCGGGGTTGAAACCCCGGGCTGACTCCTTTTATCCCTTCGGGATGGTCCGACACCTCCCGGCGGGACGAAATCCGACGGCCTCACGGCCAAGTTCGGCGGCCTCACGTCCAAGTTCGTTACCGATTGAGGAGTATAAGATGCCGGGCTCGAGCATCTCTCATCTTAGATGGATGCGCGTCAGACGAGCCTGAAGGAAAGCCCGCAGTTGCGCCGTCACAACGCTCCTCATAACCGCAAGATACAGTATGATGGATGATCAAAATATTCTGGCGTTGCCTAGCGGCTACCGACTTGGCAAGTACGCGTTCAAGGGTGTCCTTGGTTCCGGGGGCTTCGGTATCACTTATCTAGCGGACGATACCTCGCTGGAGCGAAAAGTAGCCATCAAAGAGATGCTCCCAAACGACTTCGCTACTCGGCTTGACGGGACCACGGTAGTGGCCAAGACCCGAACCGATATAACCAATCTAGATTGGGCCCGCGCGCGTTTTATGGATGAGGGCCGAGCGCTAGCCGCCTGTGATCATCCGAACGTGATCGACGTTTATGAGATGATCGAGGCCAATGGCACCGCCTACATGGTCACTCAGTTCCAAGAAGGCTGCAATCTAGAGCAGTGGTTCCGAAACTTGCAGCGACGTCCGACGGAAAAAGAGCTGTGCGAGATTCTCCTGCCGCTTCTCTCCGGGCTAGAAAAGGTGCATCGCACCGGATTCCTGCATCGAGATATCAAGCCGGAAAACATCTATATCACGTTCGACGGCCGCCCCGTGCTTTTGGATTTCGGCAGTGCGCGCCAAGCTATCCGCGGTCGCAGTATGGTAATGACTTCCATCGTTACCCCTGGTTATGCCCCTTTTGAGCAATATCAAGAAGATGGGCACCAAGGTCCTTGGACCGATATTTATGCACTCGGAGCGGTGATGTACCGCGGCGTTACTGGAAAAAAGCCGCCCGAAGCACTTCGACGAATGTCGGACGATTCCTGCGAAATATTGGCGGCAACCTACGTCGGCCAATATCAGAGCCGTTTTCTACAGTCAATCGATCGAACCTTGAAACTCAAAGAATCGGATCGACCACAAACCGTAGCCGCCTGGCGCGTTCTCTTGGGCTCAGATTTACCTCCGGAATCGAAGCCGGTGGTCGTGGGACCAGACCAAGAAACTCCTAGCACACCGCTTACGGCCGAACCCAGTCGCGCTACCGGGACACAGACGAATCAAACGAATAAGCCAGATACGGAACAACCGCGAACCATCATCCATCCTTTTTTTGTGAAATATCGCGGGATTCTCGCGGCGGCTTCGATCGTGGCAGTCGCTGCTCTGGCAGGAGTCATTTACTCCGGTTTCCAACATCCCAATATTTCTAACGGACTGCCGACGCCGCAACCCAACGTAACCCCGAGGGAACCAGGGCAGGTCGACCCGCACTCCCTGGCAGTTGCTCCATCACCGACCCCGGTCGCAGAAAAGCCATCAACCACGCCTGAGGCACCTTCGGCCACGCCGAAGGTATCGGCTACAACGCCAGCCCAAAATGTAGTGTCGGTTACGCCGGCACCCATCGCGATAGAGAACCAGGGGCTACCGGCGAACGTCGCGTCCACGCCGGCACCTGCACAACCAGTCGCTACGCCAAATACTGTTTCGAATCCTACTGCTAGCGCGGCGCAAATCGATCCGAAGCTCCTCGGTAAATGGAAGCACGTGCATGCAAAAGGAGGAGAATCAGAAACCTGGGACCTGCAGTCCGACGGTAATTACCTCCTGTCCGGGTCACTAGATCAAAGTGGAACCTTCACAACTAGCGACGGGAAGATTGAACAACAGCCTTCGTCCGGCGATCCGCAGGAGCTCAGCTATAAGTTCGTCAGTGGTAAGCTGGTGACTAAAACCGCGGACGGAGTGGAAACGATTTGGGTACTGGTAAGCAAGAACAGCTCTAGTCAGGCGAACGGAAACCCATCCCGAGAGAACGAAAAGCCTTCAACCCGCCGCCGGATTCCGGGTAACTCTGGAAATGATGGAATCGGCCCTAAAATCAGGCATCTCTTCGGCTTCTAGCCGACCGGTACCGCCGACGCACAACCTGAGTCGATACGCAGACTTACGGCGTGAAACGCGCATCGATAAAAAATAGACGCTGCGTAAATTTGCCATTACCAAAGTCACGACTATCGAACTTCCGCGTTCGCAAAGCCTACGGCGCGACAGGCTCCCTCTCAAGAACTATGAAATCTCTTGTACTCTTGTTGCTCGCTTTCCTTGTAAGTGCATCGATCGCATCAACCCTAAAGGCGAATGTTAACGCTGGCCAGACCTATGGATTGATCGAGGTAGGTGCCAGCGGTATCAAAGGTCAGGTCATCAAAACCATGGTTGCCGCTGCGGAAGGCCCCCCCATTCAAACCATCAAGGAATACGCCCCAGTGGATGCCAATGCCTTTGCGATAGACCCGTCGAGCTCGGACCGGATCAAGAAAGCAATTGTGCAAATCAGGGATCAGATGCAGCTAGATTTCGGGTTAACTGCAGACCATTTTTATGTCGTTGGGAGCAGCGGTTTGCCGGATACCGCCAAAGCGATTCTTTCGAACCTGGACTTTGGCGGGAGCAATAAGATCGATTTTATCAGTACAGATCAGGAATCGACCTTCTTGTTTCGCGGTATCGTTTCGTTCGAGAAATCGCCGGAGGCTGTCTCGCTTGATATCGGTAGCGGAAACTCGAAAGGAGCATATCTAGAAAGATCAGCGCCGAGTCTAACCTTCGCCAGCTTCTCCATTCCTTGGGGCACCAAAACCGCCGCTAAGGCCATCGATCAAGCCCGAAACAGTGGGGACTTCCTGTCTGCAGCCCAGACTTTTCGCACTCACACCATTGAGCCTGCCGTCCGCGCCCAGGCCGAACAATACCCGGGAATGCAAAACCGCCGGTGCGTCTATCTATCTGGGGGGATCGTCTGGGCCATGGAAACGCTCTTGCATCCGTTTGCACAAGAAGACGCTCTCGAGAGGGTCACCGTTGACGACATCAATACTTTTTGCCAAAGGGCGGCTTCCAACCCGACCGCGCTTCTACATCCGGACCTCGATGCCCTAGTTAAATCGAATCCGTCGGTTAGTCAGCCTATCATCGAAAATGCCAAGACTGAAATTCCGAGAGTGTCGACCGTATTCAACGAGAACCAGTTAGTTGCCGGTTCGCTAATACTGCAGACCTTTTCCACCGAAATGCATTTGAATCAAAAGGACGCCATTTTCTTCGCGCGAACCGCTCTCAATGCAGTGACGCGTGGCTATCTCGTCGAAAAAATCTCGGATTCCGAGAGCAAATAACTGGTTAGCAACCAGACTCAAATCGCAATTAACCCGCCCAGGATTGGTAGGGCGAGGCTCCCGAACTTCCTTAGATGGCGTGCAAGGCGACTCAGCTTGTCGAATCTATGGTGGCCAGCGCCGAACAGCTAGCCGAGCCGCGGCCCAGGGTGTGCAATCCCTGGTTGAGCAAGTAGCAAGAGATGCCTAAACCGGCCGATTCACCAGCCGCTACTTAACTCCCCAATACTCCGCCCAAGAGCTGCTCGTCTCCCATACCCGAACCTTGACGATACGGACAGCCCGGCGAAGCCGATATTTTTCCCGCGGTGTGTCAGCGTATTCGGCTAGTTTGTCTCGGCAATGGTCAAATAGCCGTTTCGCGATCACCTCGGTAGTAGGGTCAGCTCCTTTAAAACCAACCACCCGGTCACCGTAGGAAGCTTTGAAATCCGCGTACCGAGGATCTTCTGTATTCATGCACATCGAGTGATCCAACCGATCCAGGAAATCAGTCACTAGCTCCTTAATGATCTTGAAGTCGCAGACCATCTCGTTTTCATCGAGCTCATCGGCTTCGACCACAAACTCCACTTTCCTGGTATGGCCGTGAGGAAAAGCGCACTTGTCCGGGTGCTTGCTCAGCATGTGACCGCTCTCGATCTCGAAGGCCTTACAAATTCGAAATGGCATACTACAGAGTAATAGAAGGAGTACAAGGAGTTCAAGGAGTTCAAGGAGTTCAAGGAGTACGAGGAGGGCGGCAGGAGCCAGAATCCAGGAGGACTGCAGTTTTTCGAAGATATCGCACTACCCCAGCGGCTCGTCCTAACTCCTGGATTCTATCTCCTCTCCTCGTACTCCTCGTACTCCTTGTACTCCTTGTACTCCTTTTTCCTTCAAGTGCCTTTGGTATTCCCAAACAACTGGATATGGAGCCGGTCGCAATATCTGTAACCGTGACGCTTGCAGATCTCGATCAATGATAGACTACGCTCGCGGATAACGGCCGCATCGGTTCCCTCAGGCATTAGCAAAACTTTGGCGGGATTAATGTCAATGCCTACCGCTGCCAGGAGATCGTGGATCTCGTCCAAATCATTCTCGGACGCGACTACGAACTTCAGTTGATAGTTGTAGCTTTGAATCCAAGCTCTAATGACCTCGGGCTGGAGCCGGCGTTTTTCGTGACGATCTCTCCAAGCGCCGGCAGTCGTCGTATCCGGAGTTGAGTTAGTTAGCTTAGGGCTTATCGAAGCGAGGTCGCAGGGGATCGCTTCCGGAGGAATCGTGGCGGCGGTCTCGATGGTGATATGTTTTCCCAATCCTTTCAGCCGTATTACCAAATCGTGAATTTTTTTCGCGATCATCGGCTCACCCCCAGTCACCACAACGTGTCGAGATCCAAAGGCATCGACCTTGGCCGCGATTTCGTCCACGGCCATTTCCGTCCCTTCCGGAGTCCAAGACGCGTATTTGGTGTCACACCAGCTACATCGAAGATTGCAGCCCGACGTGCGGACGAAAACGGAAGGGATTCCGGTCAATTCGCCTTCGCCTTGGATAGAATAGAATATTTCGGATACCAACATTGGTGTCACCAAAGGTAGCATGGGTTTGTCGGCATCGGTACCCATCGCGGATTCGCCGACTCGTAATCGTACTCGTCGTCGTTCTCGTCCTCGTCCTCGTCCTCGAAAGTGTTCTTTCTCCCAGGCTATCTCGAAGCACGACTGACGCGACTGCCTTGGGTAGATCGACCTGAAACGTAGTGGTCAATCTGGTGATCTGGAGTCGAAAACGTGGACAGCTGTCAGGGAGGTTTTTGTCCCGAAGGGACTACAGGACTCAGCCCGGGGTTTTAACCCCGGGAACACGTCCCAAAAATGCCCCGCCCTGAAAGGCCGGCAGATCGTTGTGATTGACGGCTCGTTCGGTTAGGTCTTACACATCCGCGGCACCGGTTCCACCGCCCCTTCGGGGCGGCGCGGTTTTCTTATCGCCACCTGGGGTTAAAACCCCAGGCTCAGTCCTAGAGTCCCTTCGGGACATAAATTCACAGCTGTCCACGTTTTCGAAGCCACCCCAGAGGATTCTTTCGACGACGAGTATGAGTACGATGAAGCCGGGCTACGCGCCCACTCCGGGCCTCGGGGGAAGAGGACCCTTCGACGAGTAAATAGTCGGATCGGCGACGCCGGCAACCATGAAAGCTTCGCGCCGTTCAACACAAGTGCCACAGGTCCCACAATGAAGGGTACCGCCCTTGTAGCAAGACCAGGTACGCGCGAAATCGACGCCGAGCGCTTGGCCGCGGCTAGCGATATCCGATTTCGTCATGGTAATGAATGGCCTCAGCAGCTTTATCCCCGCATAGGTACCGAGACGGATGGCGTCGGCCATGGCCTTCATGAAATCCTCGCGGCAATCGGGATAAATCGCATGATCACCGGCATGCGCCGCAATCACCAGGCCGGTGGCGTCCTTGCTTTCGGCGAAGCCGGCCGCGATCGAGAGCATGATACCGTTGCGAAAAGGAACCACGGTGCTTTTCATGGTCTGCTCTTCGTAATGACCATCCGGGATCGCTCCTCCAGACTTCAGCAGGTCCGACTTGAACAACTCGCCGACAAAATTAAGCGGGATCACCCGGTGCTCGATATTGAACTTACGGCAGTGATAAGCCGCGAACGGAAGTTCTTTGTGGTTATGCTTGGCGCCGTAGTCGAAGCTAATGGCCGCAACCACTTTATGTTGCGACATCGCTTCATAAAAGGCGGCCACTGAATCCATGCCACCGCTAAGAAGGACCACTACGCTCTCTGGGCTCACTACAAAGCCTTCGCTCCTGCGGAGATTGATTTGCGGCCTCTCTGGCCGTTGCCAGGGGTTGCCATGGCATCCGGATAGCTGGCCTCAATCGACAAGCTGATCCCTCCGCGCGAGGCAAACTCGCCGTAGACCAATGCCTCGTGAGGACTGCATGCGGCAACAACGTCATCTAAAATCCGGTTCACAATCTCTTCGTTGAAGCTGCGAGTGTTACGGTACGAAGCCAGATAGAACTTCAACGATTTGGTCTCGACGCAGCGCGCGCTCGGCACATATTCGATCGTGATCTTAGCGAAATCCGGTTGCGCCGTAACCGGGCAGAGCGAGGTAAAATCTGCGCATTCAAACTTAATCAGATAACTCCGGTTCGTGTACTCGTTTGGGAAGGTCTCGATGGTCTTGGCCGAAGGCGCACTTGGATAGTGCGACACCGGCCGACCGAGTAACGTTAGAGAATCGTATTTCGCCTTCTTTTTAACCGGCATATTTAGTGATTGTCTTCATTCGACGGGTCTTTAGGTCTAGAACCTAAAATCTGATCGAGTTCTTCCAAAACGTCCGGGGTCAATTGTTCAGCTGCTGCCGTCGCTTTCAGATTCTCTTCGAGTTGGGATACTTTGGATGCACCTAAGATTACGGTGCTCACATTGGGATTCTTCAAACACCAGGCGATCGCGAGCACCGACGGCGAAAGCCCCAGCTTGCCGGCGAACTTGCAGTAGGACCGAACTCGTTCGAGACGTTCCGGCTTGATTACCCAGTCACGCAGCCAGCCGTAGCTCTCCAGTCCCATACGCGCGTCTTTCGGCAATCCATCGTTGTATTTGCCAGTCAACAATCCGCTGGCTAGGGGAGACCAGATCGTCGTGCCGAGCCCAATCCGTTGATAAAGCCGGCTATAGTCCAGCTCAACCTTGTCCCGCTGCAGCAGGTTATAGTAAGGCTGCTCCATCGTTGGCGGCACCAAGTTATGGGCCCGGGCGATACTGTGAGCCTCCATGATTTCGTCAGCGCTCCAAACGCTGGTGCCCCAGTAGAGGACTTTGCCCTGGGTGATAAGATCCGACATCACTCGCACCGTTTCTTCAATAGGAGTCTCCGGATCCGGCCGGTGACAAAAGAACAGGTCGAGGTAGTCCACCTGCAGCCGCCGCAAAGCCGCGTGGCAGGCTTCGAACACATGTTTACGGCTCAGACCAGTCTGATTCGGCTTAGGCTCAGGCTGAGGAGCGGAACCGAAATAGACTTTGGAGGACACCAGCCAGGTATCCCGAGACCAGCCGAGCTTCTTCAAGATGCTCCCCATCACCAGCTCGGATTTGCCCCGAGCATAACCCTCCGCGTTATCGAAGAAATTGATGCCGCCCTCGTACGCTTTGACCATGAGCGATTCGGCAACGTCGTCGCCAATCTGGTCCCCGAAGGTGACCCAGGATCCAAACGAAAGCTCGCTCACCTTAACACCGGCACTGCCGAGTCGACGATAGTTCATTGATATTCTATCGCTCCGTTCCCGGTAGTCGCGCAACCGGAAAACGATCACGCGCTGGGCATCGCGACGCGCACGCATGGCTCAAATCCGGCGCGATCGAGCCAGCGAGGTGGTATCCCTTTCCCGCGCCGAGACCCGCCGCCGCTACGCTTTGGCGCGGCCCTGTCCTGCATTGTGTCACGTCTCGAGATAAGCCGCGATCCCGCGTCCGCGGGACGAAGTCGGGTTTTCGCCCTACCGGGCGTTGGGAGGAAAACATCGTCGGGGGGGTCGCGTTTCGAGCACGAGCACGATTTAAGCGCTCAGAACACGGTCCACTTCAGATCCAGCCAGACATAGGGCGCGCCTTTAACATCGTAGATAGGGCCGGCGCGGATGTAGTCGTATTCCTGCTTAAAATCCCAGCCAGCCACGGCTTCGATCTCAAACCCTTTTACCGGCTCGTAGTTCAACCCGATGCCGGCACGATAATAATAGTATTGTAGAACCGCGTTATTGGTTCGGTGGTCATTGGTCGGCCCGTTACGAAAGCTGTCGCCGTCCAAATCTCCCTGCACAAAAAACTCCCATTTCTTGTTCGGCAAGTAGCTAAATCGCGGACGGGGAAATACCGCTCGCAGGTTCCATTGATCGTTGATTTTCCAGTTAATCCCGGCAACGGGAAAAACGATGGGATTCGAATAAACGTCGAAACTGAAACCGCCGATCACATAAATATTATCACTTAGCTTGAGCCCCGGAGTGAATCGAATCGGCACATCAAACGAGTTCTTGGTGATGTGCGAACGGGTGTAATAAAGCCCGGGCTCAAACCTCAAGACTGGATAAAAGTCGTCTCCATCCCAATAGGCGAAGGTTAATTCGCCGGCGAGACTGGTCATAGCATAAGGAAAAAAGTTGTTAGACCGGGAGAAATCGAATCGCTCCAGATCGAATCCGAGCTGAAGAAAATAGTTCTTAAACAGCTTGATGTCCTTATAGGCCTGCAATTCGTATTCGGCTGACGCCTGTGACCCAAAAGACCCCGCTTTCATGATCCGAGCGCTACTGGTAACGCTCGTGGTCAGCTCGAAGTTCCAGGTAGGATCTGGGGTCGAGCTGGCAGCAACGAGAGACGGCGTTTGAATGATTTCTGTCTCCCCTGCCCAAACCGACCGCGCTGTCAGGAGCAAACAGCAGAGCAGAAGTGACTTTTTCATCTTTTAATCTCTCGCCTCTGACGCCGCCGACTCTTTCGGTTCGTCCCAACCTTGCGGTGCTCGTCGTCGATTTTCCCTTTGGCTTAGTCCTTTTGATCACCGCTCCCGTCCTTCCAGAGGCTGAGTCACCGTATACAGGCCATATTCGCGAGCGTCAATGCGAGCGGACGCATTTTCCCGGTAGGGTTGAGCGCCGGCGACTTGGAGGGGAGCCGCTTTACAAGGTGGCAGTTCTGTCGGTTTGCAGCAGGCGGCTCCCGGAAGCGGACCAAGATCAACCATCGTTCCTGAGGTTCGCCTATTTTCGCGAGTTTGGTTCTGATCGAGGCGTCGGGCCCAAGGACGCGCGCTGGGTAATTCCCGGGAGCCGCCTGCTGCAAACCGATAGAACTGCTACCCGACAAAGCGGCTCCCCTCCAGCCGCTGGGCCTCCGCTAACATTTGCCTTTATTCGCGTGGGCCCTACCCCCTTAGGCCGCAAACACCGACTGCCCACGTTCCAGACCGGCTTGCCGGATGATCTCGGTCACGTGGTCGTTTCGGACCACGTATCGATCTTTGCCATAAATCAGATACTTCTCTTGTTCGACCGGCGGTGTAAAGTTAACGGTCAAAACGTTCGCCCCCGCGGCGAGCCCACTGAGCTGACCCCCTCCCTGGCGACGCTCCAAAGCGCTCACACTAGGTATGAGCCAGGACGGATTCATGATGCGAGCAATCGCGATGAAATTGAGGGTCAATTCGACATCCCCGGGCGGATAACCAGCCAACGGCGTGTCCGAGGCCGGAATGAACGGCGAACCGCTGACCATGTGCGCGCCAAGGTCACGCGCTAGTTCGAGATCGCCGGCCAGACTCTCCACCGACTGACCCGGTAATCCAATGATGGCCCCGGTTCCTATCTTGTACCCCAATCGAGTCAGCGTGCGTAAGCAGCGAACTCTTTCCTCATACGAGGAATGACGCATCCGGGCGTTCAATTCCGGATCGCTGGTTTCGTGCTTCAGGATGTAACTGGTTGCACCCTGATTTTTCAGAAACTCATATTCAGCATCCAGTTTGTTGCCGAGACAAAGCAGAACCTCAACCGGAGCATCAAATCTGGTGCGGATCTCAGGAATCAAATCACCCACCAATCGCGTGGTCTTGCCCACTTCCCCGGCTTGAAAAAAGACGATGTCAATGCCGGCTGCTTTGATATCGGCAACCGCTTCCAATATCTGGTCCGGAGTCAGCTGGAAAATCGTGTTCTGTTTCGTGTTATCCCGCCGCATTGGGCAAAACTCACAGTTCACCCGACAGAGATTGGTCACCTCAATCAGACCCCGAATCACCACTCGTCGCCCGAACGTCCGTTCACGCACGGTTCGAGCCGCAGCAAATAACTGCTCCTGCTCTGTTCCTCTCACTCGCAGCCACCGGAGAATGGCGTCTCGATCCCAAATTAAAGCAGGATCGTTCAGCTCCGAACTATCTGCAGATCGACGACCATTGCCTGAGTTCCCGGCAAACGTAACGGTGTCATTGAACATCGCCGTTGATTCCTGCTTCCTGATATGAGCTATGAGATTGCCAGGGCCGGTTCCGTGGCCGCGTATGGATCAGTATCCAGATAGGGGTTGAGCGGTCCATCAGCGTACTCCTCACGAGGGTACGGTATATAATCGTCGGAATGAAATTGTTGAGCGACTTCGTCGGCAAAAAACGTTCCTAGCTGGGTTAGTCCGAGACTGATTTCGTCTTCCCGCAGTAAGCCGTAAGCTTTGAGTCGCTCGATTTTTGATCGGAAAACATTCTCGATAGATTCTCCTCCGGTCGCAGCTTGAAACGTGCTCTTGTACACGTCTCGATTCTTTAGGGGTAAAACGATCGCCCAGCGCAGTTGTTGATCTCGATCTCGCTTGAGCCCGCGATTTAGCGGCATCCGGCCTGCTTCGATGTGTTGGTAATACTCACCAAAGGTCTGGTTATTCAGCACGAATCGATCTCGCAAACTGCTAAACGCGGTCAGCCCAAAACCAACCTCGTCGTAGAGCTTGCAGCACTGATTCTCTGCATAACAGGAGAAATGTTGCCGTTCCTTAGTATAAACTCGCCGCAGGTTTTCGTGGTATCCATTTTCGGCCAGGATATCGACGGCGAACTGCTTCATCATGATCTGCTCTTGGTGAGGAATCGCTTCGTCCGGTCGCTTGTTGAGATAGTTTTTGATCGGTCCCTGGTAATCGCCGTAGGCCTCTACCTTCAACCGGTAAAGCTGGATCTCTTCGGTGCCGAGCGTCACCGCTTCCCGCATCACGTCCACCCAGTTTTCCAGAGTCTCTCCGGGATGGCCAAAAATGAATTCAATATTGACTTGGTAACCCAGTTCCTGCGAATTCCGGATAGCTTCCAGCGCCACCGCCTTATCGTGCGGCCGATTCATAATCTCCAGAACCCGCTCATCCAACGATTGAATCCCCAAGGTTAACCGATCTGACCCATAATCCCGGAGGATCTTCAGTCGCTCCAACCCGATCGGTCCTACCAGAGTCGAAGGATCGACATCCCAGTTAAATTGATCGCACTCCGACATGTCCAGACGCTTCGTAAAGAAATCCAAAAACCGCTTCAACTGCGCCGGGCTCAGATACGAAGGCGTTCCCCCGCCGATGAGAATGGATCTTACCTTGATTCGATCGATCCCCAAGCGGCGCAGGTAGATGTCCATTTCCTTTTCCATCGCCCCCAGATACTGCTCCATTTCTGCCTCCTTCTTACCGAGCATCACCGGGTAATGGCAGAAAATGCAGCGCTGCTTGCAGAACGGGATGTGTGCGTACACGTCCAGTTTGCCATCAGCCGGCAATGAATAACCCTCGAACAATTTCTCTTCGTCCACTTCATCGTACATCGTGATCGGCGGATAGTGCACTGAGGGGAAAAAGTCACCGCTTCGACAAATGAGACCTTCTTCCCGGAGTCGATTGAAGTCAGCCACTCGACTGAGCGCTCGATCCATCAACGCGTCAGAAATATTTGGAACCCGTCCGACGATATTCATAAGGATTAGATGCCGAAGTTGGCGACAATTGCAGAATTTATCGGGGCCATTTCATTCATTTCTGGAACCGAGGTCAAGCCGGGATTGCGGTCGGGGGCGTGAGCGGGGGTTGTGCGTTGTGCCAGGGGGCAGACGTTGTGGCGAAAAACGCGTGCACCAGGTGAAAAGTGAAAGGCCTGCCCTGAGCAAGCTTTAGGCGCGTCGAATGGGTGAAAGGATATCGGTGGCACGCGCCTGAGCCTGATGGACTGCAGAGCGAATACACCCTATAAGCAGCGGTGGCCGCTACAGCATCCACGGTCGGCCTATTCCCGAGATGTCGCCATTGGCCCCGGACCGCCTTTCACTTTTCACCTTTCACCAAGGCTTTCCCCTCTACCCATTGAATGCCAAAATGCCGGCGCCGCACAATGCCACGATGGCTCCGGCAACGGCCGCGCCGGTGGGGTGTTCCCGAAGCCAGATCACCGCCAGTGGCAAAGCGAAGACTGGCTCGGTAGCAAGCAAGGTATTGGCGATAGAAACATCCAGGCGTTTGATCGCGAGAAGCGACAGCCAAAACCCGCCGAAGGTTACGATGATGACGGCGACAAGAAAACGCCAGCGCAAGCCCGCTTCCTGAAGCGGGACGAGCCAGGTTCCAAGCTTTTGTCTAGTCAGGCCAACAACCAGCATGCCCCCAAAACCGAAGAACAGCCGCAAAAAAGTCCCTTCCAGGGCTGAGACATCCTGAAGCCCGATCTTAGCGATGATGACCGAGCTGGCCATCGACAGGACAGACAGGATACCAAAGAGCAAACCTAGACCGCGGTCTCGGGATTCTTGATCGATTTCAACCTTATCCTTGAAAGTGAGACTGACACCAGCGAGAACGAGGCCGATGCCGGTCCAACTGATAACCGCAGGCCGTTCTCCGAGGAGACAAAGTGCCATCAGCAGTGTCACGACGGGCGCCAGTAACATTAGAACGACCACTCGGTGCGCCGGCAAACGGCGCAAGGCTGCAAAAAAGAACGTGTCTCCGAGGGAAATACCCAGGATACCACTCAGCGACAGCCACCCGAGAGGAAAAGACTTCACCGGCCCCCACCCGATCAAGCAGAGAGCCGCAGCCAACAGCAAAAGGCCCAACAGGCTTTTGATGAAGGTCATCGCCATCGGCGAGAACTCCTCGCCGATCCCCTTAAAAAGCAGCGTACCCACTGCCCAGGACGCGGCCGAGCCGAGAGCTGCCAGGATGCCGATGAAATGAGCCGTTGGGGTCAAGTTTCGATGTCAGGGGGGGCCCGAAGTAATCAGTTCGAAAGATCGCCCGTAGAACCACTTACTGATTTAGGGGTTACTGGTTACTGATTTCGCGTCGGCTCGCTTCTTAAACACCAACACATAGCGTTGCGGGATGAATTGATATTGTTCAGCTAAATCGAAGCCGTAATAGTAGAGCTGTCCAATGATCAGCTCTTTGGCAATGTGCGGTCCGTGATACGGCAGAGTTCCCTGAGTCACCACCGCGTTATCCACAATTACTAACCGGCCATCCGGTTTAAGTGCGGTCTTCAGACTGTTAACAAACCGGTCTTTTACTTCTTCCGTCACCGTGGTGTAGATAATGTGATACAACGAACACATGAAGATCATGTCCGTGCTGTTCGCCGGAATACCAGCTGAATCCGGGCGATCCTTGATGGTCTCGACATTCTTAATAGCGAACTTAGAATAAAGACTCTTTATGTAGTTAAGGTGGTCTTCCACGGTGTCGATGCCGAGCACCTTACCGCTAGGACCGACTAACTCGGAGAACTTGAACGTGTAATAGCCGGGTCCGCAACCCACATCCGCAATCGTGGTTCCGGGCTGAATCTTCAACGCGTCGATAATCTTGCTCGTCTTTTCCCACTCTTCGCGCCGCGGGTTATTGAAAAGAATAAAATCCTCGAGAAATGCGATCCGATCCCGACCCGACTCGGTGCCGGAATCAGCTAACTTTTTTAGCTTATATTTTCGAGTGAGATACTCCTTCAGGGTGGCAAAGTCGTTGGCACTGAAGAACTCGAAAAAGCTCTGATGGTATCGGTCAGCAAGTTGTTGTTTGCGGCTATCTTCGGTACCGAGCAGATAATCACAGAACCATTCCAAAGCGGTGTATTCGCCGCCGTAGTGTTCGGTTGGGATAATAGTTTCGTAAATCTCTTTGGCTTTCCTCGCATAGGTGAGGTCTTTGCCGTCCAAAGCACTTAATAAAAAGCGGCCGGCTAACGTGCCTTGTTCAGTAATCGTGAAAGTGTCGATGCTGCCCAGGTGCACTAGAGAAACCTTGGACGTTATCTCAGCGGTGTTGCCGGCAGGTTTCTGCGGAGTAGCAGCGTCGTCTGCGGCGTATAGCAACGGGACCGAGCAGGTGACGGGAATAATAAATATTAGACAGAAACGTAGTGAAAACATAAATGGTTCAATTTTGGTCGGCCGGGGCTCCTCTTTGGTGGGGCGAGGCTCCGGAACGACTCAACGTCACGACCAACGCCCTGCGCGATTTGACTTCCCTATTTGAGATGGGCCGATAAACTGCCGAGCCGTTGGCCCAAGATGTGGCAGCACCCAAACCACCGACAAGGACGATAACCGGTTTATTAGCTGGCATATCGCTGGACCCACGGCTCGGCGGACGAGTCAGACTTGCGAACAAGGTCGTCGGAATCACGCTAAGCCCTGCGAATGTCGGTCGGCAGTTCAGGAGCCTCGCCCTACCAGTTTTTGGCGTTGGGCGTCCGATCCTTATCCGACCCATCAAGCCTCCGCTCCACTCACTTTGAGCATGATGCGCTTGAATTCATCCAACTGATCGGCGTTCAATATCTTTTCTACTTCCTGGCGTTCCGATTCCATCAAATTAGTTAACGTTTGCCTCAGCTCCGCCTCTTTCTTAGTCCGTTCTTCATCGCTTAACGCGCTCAGGTTCACGCTGCCTAACTCTTTCGTGATTTCTTGCTGGTATTTATCCGCCAAAGTCGCGAGCTGCCGGCTTTGAACCTCGGTCAATTTCAGTTGCTCCTTGATGTCTTTATTCTGTAGGAGCTGCATCGGATCAACGCCAAATTTGTTGCCGCCCGGATCATCCGGCATCCAGGGTGGCGGACGCTCCTCGCCGCTCTCCGAATGATCCGTAGTCCAGGGCGGAGGACCGAGGGTATCCCCGGCAAAAACTGCGACCGACAACAGCAGCGGCGCAATCGCCAGGGTGATAAGGCATGGTCTCATAGTAATCCAGAATAAGCCTTTATCCGGGTAAGGGTGGCGGGTTGGCCTGATCTCCGGACCTCGCTATCAACCCCGCTCGCCGCAGTACCTCAGGTATATCACGCACGGTTTGTCGATCCTTCTCTTTCTCATCCTCCTCGAGCGCATCGTAACGGACGAGTAACGGATGCCGCCGCAAAGTATTGTCCCTGATGGCGCCAAAAGACCACCAGGCTAACCGGCGCTCTGCGGTCCAACGCATATGTTCTAGTCGAGCCAGTTGTTCGAGGACATCTTTATTGAAGGAGACAGGAGAAAGGGCTTCATTGCGCGCTTCGTCTATCACGTAGCCCAACCGCCCAAGTAGATAAATTACATGATCGGCACGCTCTCGGTTCGATTGGCGCACGTCTTCGTCGATCGCATGCCAGGGCTTCAGACTCGGATTGTCGACCGGCAATTCACCCTCTGCCATGCGTGCCTCGCAGTAACGTTCATGCATGGAACGCGCTAAGCGAAATCGCCCCGTTTCACTAAACCTGGCATAGGACGCAATTACCGAATAATCACCAAAGAAGCGCACATAGCCGGCATTGGCGCCCCAGGAGAAATGTTTTCGAAATATCCGATTCAGTCGATCAGCTCGAGAATGGGGAACGTAAGTCGCGCTGAAATGTTTAATCACGCCGCGCTGACCAATGGTGGAACATTCTTCCAGACCTCTCGACCCCTCAGTGAGAATCAACGCTCGAGTCGGATCAGCAAACGACTCGATCATACTCAAGGGCTGTTGCTCCGGCGAATGGAAGTTTAGAGTGCAGATCTCCTTTAGAGCCGGATAGCGGAGATCGATCCTTTGAGCCGTTTCCCGCGTGACAATCCAATCGATCTTTGGCTTAGAGCCGTCGAGCAGGCCGCCGAGTTTCGCAATTTTGAGAGCGATCGCTTCCGCTACCGAATTCGAGCCAACGATCAAGAATCCGTCAGCTCCGTCCGAGTCTCTCCCTTGGTTCCCAAAAAATTGGAACACAAAATCACGCGCGACGTCCTCGTCTGTAGAAAAGAATTGAACAAAGAAATAAGGGTGTGGCTCGAGCGCCATTACCCCACGACGAACCACCGCCAGGCTTTCCGCATTAGGAGCGGCTGCGAACACGCTGACCGGAGTCCGTCTGGGCTTCTGGTCCACTGCATCCTCAGCGGCTGCTAACCATAGCGTGAGCTCGCAGAGATCGGACGGGAAAAGAACGAGATGGGTTACCTCCCCTAGACCTGTCCGACCCAGGAACAAAGAAAACGAGGCGGGATCCAGAGGAATACCAAAAGACATGGCAATCCCGGCAGCAACCGACCCTGGGGCAGCGACTAACTTGGCCGGGACGCCTTGGCGAGCTAATTCAAGCGCTGTAAGGGCCGCGGATGTCGAATCGCCAGCCACCAGAAAGAGTAAATTTTGCGAAGGAGTATTTGCAGGCGGCATCGTCTTACCTCGCACGGCTCCATAGCTTGGCTCGAACTTGGGAAATCCGACCGGCGACCAACCCGAATAGGGCCGGTACCGCCGCCTGCGCCCAACCACTCAGCAAAACTCTGGAAATTACCAGGGTTAAGAAGGTCATCAAAGCTAGGACGGCAGCATTGTACCATTCGCTGGCGACGAGGACATTAAGAATGGGAATGGTTTTGAATCTCTCTAGCAAGGTTTCATGCGGCCGATCCCAGATCTTCGACGCCTTATTGTCACCAAAGATCTGGTCGGTGAACTGGGTCTGATATCTCGCCGACAAGTCATTACTTCGCCGGCTAAGGTCACCCACCAGACCGGTTATCGAATGGATAAGCTCTTTGGCGTCATCCGATGTTGCCACCGTATTCTCGGCCGTGGTAGCCGCGTTCTTCCAGGCCCGGTACACAAATTCTACCTGTTCGGCGGCGATCCATCGCGAATGATTAGTATAAAGAGCGATCAACCCTTCATAAGCCCAACGAGATGGCATCAACGCTGCCACCTCAGGAACGGTTTTGAGGAAGTGAACTTCCTTCGTTTTGCCGTCGACGGTAGATGTTTTCTGATAAAGCATCCCGGTGGTTTTGGCGTCATCCACTTTCGCCTGGACGACCTCCTGCGGAAACATCACTAACGGCTGCAAATCACCGAACTTGAACGGATCGGCTCCGGCCAGGATCAACTGTGGCACCAGTACGAGCGGCAATGCATTAGTTGCTGCCGCTTCTTTGATATTAGGAACGCTGGAAACCGCTAAGCCTAGACCGACTCCGACGGCCGACACTAACCAAAGATAGAACAAGTAGCTCCAGATTGACTCCGGTACTTGCAGCAAATACATGCCAATCACCGTATACAGAAAAATGGGCACGAAGTCGGTGAGGACCAGAGTGGCGAACTTCGACACTAGCCACAGCGTTAAATTTACCTTTAACAGCCTTTCGCGGCGCAGGATCGGGCGTTCCCGGAGCACTTCGGTAATACTCGATGACATCCCGATGAAAAGGGCAACAATCGAGGAAAGGAATGGAAATGAGACAAACAAATTGTTGCTCTTAAGAACGGGATTTGAGCTAAGAATTTTCCCAACCACGAGCCCCAGAAAAACTGCTGTTATCAACGAGATGCCCAAGCCCAAATGATCGCGCAGTTTGCATTTGAGCGACCGCTCGAACAGGATCTGCATTTGCCGGGCGAGCCAACCGCGCAATGGTTCGTCGACCGGAGATCGAGTCAGCTCAGGCCCTGGTATGGGAGAAAAATGTTTTCGACGAAACGCATCGAAGCGGGCTTTCCAATATTCCGGATCAAACATCCGGTGTTCCTCCGTGCGGCCGTCCACCTGCCTGGCCGGCGCTTCCAATGCCGCTAAAAGGCTGCCCGGATCAAACTCCTCGGCGTCTGATGCACTCGGGACCGGCGCCACTTTTTCTAAATATGAACGCGCATTCAGTGGGTCGCCGTAAAAGACCGCCAGACCTCCCCGATCTAGCAGCAGCAGCCGGTCAAAAAGTCTAAAGAGCGCAACACTAGGTTGATGGATCACCACGAAAACCAAGGCGCCAGCATCGGCACGCGCGCGAAGAATCCGCAAAATTCGCTCTGAGTCGCCCGAAGATAGACCGGAAGTAGGCTCATCTAACAAAAGCAGCGACTTAGGAGTAAGCAGCTCAAGTCCCAAGCTAACTCTTTTCCGTTGGCCGCCGCTCAATGTTTTCGTGTCTTCATCACCGACGATCACGCTGGCCCGATCCTTTAAATCGATCTCCTCCAGGACGTTTTTCACACAGTCATCGATTTTCGTTCTGGTCGGTTCGGCGAGTCGCAGCCGAGCACCGTACCGCAGGTTCTCAGCCACGGTAAGAGTCGCGAAAGTGATGTTGTCCTGAGGCACGTAGCCAAGCAGGCGCGGATTCTCTTTCACCAACCGCGATAAATCGACCCCGTTCATCTTTATCACTCCGGCCGTGAGCGGTACGGAACCGATCATGGTTCCGAGCAGGGTAGATTTTCCACAGCCGCTAGGTCCCATCACCGCCACCATTTGGCCACCCGCTGCCAAGCACGAAATCTCCCGGAGTCCACGCATTTTGCCGAAGTTGCAGCCAACATTGTCTAACTCCAGCAAACAGGACGACGCGGTCCTCTTATTCTCGGCTTCCCCCGCCCCCGACAAAGCCAAGATGACTTCGGCGACTTCGCTAACCCTGGTCTTCATCCCTTCGAATTCAAGCGTGTCTTGCCATTCGAGCCGCTTTTCATTTCCGTCTTCGGTTACCGCCAGCCACGTCGGTCTTAGCGTGCAGGTCCGACCGTTCGGTTCTTCGGAAGGCCGCCGAAGAACGAGGCGGCCTTCCTTTCTTAAGCTAAGCTTGGGTACACCGATGGTTCCTTGATGAAACCAGCGTTGCAACATTTGCAGCTGCCGATAAAGAAGGCGGAAGCGCCCAAACCGTAGCTCGTCCAAGGAATCGAACCGAAAAGCGAAATTAGCCGGCACCGGTTTGCCCTCCAGGGTGCCTCCGTCCCGTCCAGCGGAAACGTAAAAGTCGTTTTGCCAGTAGGTCACATAAAGAACATCCGGAAGATCTTGGACACAGAAGCTGTTGGCCGCACCCATTGGAGCCAAACGAAACTGAACCGGCCTCCTAGTCTGGGGCTGACTCTCGGCAAAATTCGGATCAACCACCGCCCCGACAAAGGCCAAAACCGTGTCCGATAATCCGAGGTTTTGTCCGATGGAACGCAGCTGTTTGGTCCATCCCGGGTTTACCCGTTTTAGGATCTCGCAGACCTTGATAGCGAAAAACGCCTTCCCAGCGATGTCCCACGAAGTCCTGAGCGCTTGCATCGCTTCTTCGAACGGTGTGGGCGAATCCCGATATTGGTCGACCGCAGTCTCCAGGACGGCCGCGATCTCCTCCTGATAATTGAAGCGCAAGTACTCCGAGATCCCCTGCTGAATGTTGTCCGCAGCACCCCGGCTCACGGCAAACAAACTTCCGAAAACCTTAATAATTTTGGCCGTCCGCTCATCCCGATGCAGAACGTTCTTTAGAAACAACGGAGTTTCATGCGCTGCCTTGATTGTACCGGCTAGATCCCCGCTCATCGTTGATCCGTTTCAGGCTGCTCGTTCTGCGCTCCCGGTCTTGCTTCGTCTAGTTGGCCAATCCCAGCACCATAAGCAGGTATTCTAAAACAAAAAGTTTCCTTCCATCCCGGACCATTAACCATTGTGCTGGTGGTCCGGGAGCGAGCGAACCCGAAACGAGAGGATGGTAACGCGCAGGTCAGGAGGCTACGGTCTCAATCGTCTTTATCAATTGCCCGGTCTTTTCCCGAAGAGTCGCCACTTCTTCTTTAGAGAGCGGCTTGGATTGATCTTTCCTTACCGTCTCAGCAATTTCGGTAGCTCCGTCAGTAATCGTTTTGTAGTTTCCGTGGTCCTTACCGTCGTTGTTGGACTTATAGTTCTGGCTCACCGCCTTCAGCTGAGTCACCAATAAGCCAGGTAACGGACCTTGCCGGATCAATAGGGCAGCTTGTTCGTTGTAGTTTTCGGCCACGGCACTGGTGATAATGTTGAGCCCGGTCACCCAACCAGTAACAAAAGACATGGTCGCCTCTTCTTTATGGGATCCGGACTTCAACTCTTTGGCAACATCCTGGGCAATGAGATCGAGTTTGGTGTTTACTTCGTCCCAGTTGCCGGCTTTGGCCGCGTCCTGAGCTTCCTCGGCTTTGGCCTTTATATCGGAGGAGTCGCTAAACCCCGAGGACAATTCCGTCGCCGCTTTCGCAGCTTTTTCCAGACTCTCGTAGTCCTGCGCCATAATAGCCACAAAGGCGACTGCCAGCCGGACGCCTAGGTTGGATATCTTGGAAAGATCATCCGGGTAGTCTGACTTCTCGAAATTCGGGTCCGCGACCAATTCACGCACCTTCGTTTTCCAATCGAACTCTGGTATCGCGGCGTTAATTGCCTTAAAGAGCCAGGTCGGCGAGGGCAGGTTCCCGCTGCTCGTGATCGTTTTCTCGTCAGGCGTCCCTGCCGGGGTTGACGGAGCTTTCTGCGCTTTGGCCGGGCCAAAGCCAATGATGACCGCTGATAGGACTAACCCTGTCAGCCTGATGGGATGAGGGATTTTCGCCATATACACGCTGGGTAGACGCCAACCGCATATCAAATTGCAGAAAAAATGCGAGCAGGAAGAAGAAAAAGCGTATCCCAAAACCGCTTTTCGCGTGCTCAATGCCGGCGATTTTGTCGGTTTAACTTTGGATATAGCGCGCTAATATAGGTCCTCGATGCAACTTCCCCCTACCCTTTTCGTCTACCTGTACCAGTTCTTCCTCTACGCGATTGCCGCTCTCGTGCTTTGGTTGTTGGAGCGTCGTCTGGTACACGGGCCGTTCAAGAAGAAGTAACGGCGTGTCGGCGTGTCGGCGTGGACGTCGACCGTCTAAAACGCTATTCCATGGGGATCATGCCAATGGTCAAGCATTTTCGAGATTTGGACGTCTACCAAGGAGCGATGTGTTTAGTGATGGAGATTTTTGCTTTATCGAAGGAGTTTCCGCCAGACGAGCGTTTTACCTTAACTGATCAAATCAGGCGGTCGTGCCGGTCGATTTGCGCCAACCTAGCTGAGGCATGGCGAAAAAGACGTTACAAAGCAGCGTTTATATCCAAGCTCAACGATGCCGAGACCGAAGCAAGCGAAACGCAAGTCCATCTCGAGATCGGCTTTCACCATCAATATATCGATCGCGAAACTTTCGAAGAGCTCGACGATGCCTGCGACAAGATAATATCGCAGATCGTTAAGATGATCGATCAAGCCGATCGCTGGATAATTAAGCCTAGTCCCAGTAAGCGCCGTTCACCTCGCTAGGCGCCCCAGCACGCCGATACGCCGATACGCCGACACGCCGACACGCCCACACGCCCACACGCCGACACGCCGACACGCCCACACGCCCACACGCCCACACGCCCACACGCCCACACGCCGACACGCCCACACGCCCACACGCCCACACGCCGATACGCCTCAGCACCCCAGCAACCCGGCCAATTCGATCATATTATGGGCTACAAAGTCCCAAGAGCCTTCGGGACCAAAGTCTTTTTGTTGCCGGGGGCCATATTCCGTTGGACGCGCCACAAAAGCGGTCCTTAGGCCAAAATCTTGGGCGGCCTTAAGATCATAATTGTGAGCCGCTACTAACACGACTTCGGCCGGGGCGGTCTTGAACAACTCACAGGCGCCCAGATACGTCTCCGGATCCGGTTTATAATGTTTAAACAGGTCCGCTCCCAAAATCGCGTCCCAGGGTAGACCGGAGAACTTCGCTAAATCGACCAGCAACGAGAAATTGCCGTTCGAAAGCGGCGCCAGGATAAATTTTCGTTTTAACCGAGTAAGCCCGGCAACTGAATCAGGCCAAGGCGACAACTGATGCCAAGCGAAGGTGAGCTCATCGATCTCCGGTGGAGTAAGATCGGACAACTGAAAGTCTGGGAGCATTTCCGTTAACGCCAAGCGATGGAGGGTATCCAAATCCGTCCAAGGAAGTTTGCCCATACGTACTCGATTCATCATCGGCTCATAAGCCATCCGCCAGCGATCAACGATGTCCGCAGCCGGAAGCTGCCGTTCTTTTTTTCGGCCGAAGTTCGTCAAAGTTGCCATCAGACTGGTCCGCCAATCGACGAGCGTCCCAAATGTATCGAACAGGAGGACTTTCATGCCGCAGCATACTGGATCGGGTGTGAGGCGAAAGGGCCGAAGCGGCGAATGGGCGAAGGGGCGACACGACAACACAGCGACACGGCGAAACCGACACACCGATTATCTGCCACTCCGAGAATAAAAGAAAAACAAACAACAAGACACACAA
>Ga0073928_10003920_pt1 | contig 22721 bp, 20 predicted proteins | sample PaiPotPPA55metaG_FD_76969 | JGI IMG/M metagenome (GOLD analysis project Ga0073928, IMG submission 76969) | Iron sulfur acid spring bacterial and archeal communities from Banff, Canada, to study Microbial Dark Matter (Phase II) - Paint Pots PPA... ...
CATTCTTGGCGCGATAGCGTGCCGGATCGTCGCTGGTGGAATGCGCGGCCCCGCGATACGTCACCTATTCGATCAACGTTGGGCCCGCGCCGGTGCGCGCCCGCTCGGCTGCCCACTGCGTCACGGCATAGACCGCGAGAAAGTCGTTGCCGTCGACGCGGATGCCGGGGATCCCGTACCCCGGGCCGCGCGCTGCAAATGAGCGTTGCTCGCCGCCGGCGTAACCCTGAAATGTCGAGATCGCCCATTGATTGTTGACCACATTCAGAATGACGGGCGCCTGGTACACCGAGGCAAACAGCAAGGCGTGATGAAAATCAGCCTCGGCGCTGCTGCCCTCCCCGATCCAGCTCGCCGCCAGATGATCTTCACCCTTGATCGCCGCCGCCATCGCCCAACCCACGGCCTGCGGAAACTGAGTGGCCAGATTCCCGGATATGGAGAAGATATTGCCGGCCTTGGAGTGGTACATCACCGGCAGCTGGCGGCCTTTGCACATGTCCCGTGTGTTCGACAGGAGCTGACACATGAGATCGACCAGCACGATGCCGCGCGCGATCTGCAGGCCCTGATTGCGATACGACGGGAACAGCATGTCGCCGGGACGCAGCGCCATGCATTGCGCCACCGATACCGCCTCTTCGCCCAGCGAGCGGATGTAGAACGAGATTTTGCCGGCGCGCTGATTGCGCTGCATGCGATCGTCGAACAAGCGCGTGAGCAGCATATGGCGCAGGCCGATTTGCAATTCCGGGGGATCGAGATGCGGATGCCACGGTCCCACCGCATCGCCGTCGTCATCGAGCACACGCACCAGATCGACCGACAGAGACTGGATGTCGCGTGCGCGCGCGTTGACGTCGGGTCGCGGCACCGCGCCGGCGGGCGAGAGCTGCACATAGCTGAAGTCAGGGGCTTCACCGGGCCGGGCCGGTGGATGAGGCAGATGCAGGCGTGAATGTCTGTTCATTCTCATAATTTACGTCCCCCCGGCGGAATTGTTGCAATCATTCGGGATGCGCCTGATAATTCGGTATGTTCATTCCGAAAACTCGCGATTAATGGAAGATTTATCTCGCCCCGCCATCGATCGGCTGGATCTACGCCTGCTCGACATTCTACAGCGGCAGGGCGCTCTGTCGGTTGCCGAGGTCGCCGCGCAAACCCGGCTCTCCACCACGACGTGCTGGCGGCGCATTCAACAGCTCGAGCAGAACGGGGTCATCAAGGCGCGTGTTGCGCTCTTGGATCGCAATGCCCTTGGGTTAGATGTGACCATCTTCGCGCACGTCAAGCTCGCGACCACCGGCCGCGACGCGATCGCCGAATTCGAAGCAGCGATTCGCGACCGCGCCGAGGTCCTGGAGTGCTACACGCTCACCGGCGAATGGGATTTTCTGTTGAAAATCGTCACCAAGAACATCAAGGCCTACGAAGCGTTCTACCTCGATTATCTGTCGCGCATCCCCTGCGTGCGGTCGGTGAATTCATCGGTGGCGGTCACGGTCATCAAGGAATCCACGGCGCTCCCGCTGGGAATCTAGAGTTGCCGCGGCTCACGTGTGCTTGCGCAGAGTGGAGCGCAGCTGGATCCCGTCATGCTCGCCGAAGAGTTCGGCGACCCAGTCGACGAACACGCGGATCTTGCTCGACAGGTGCCGATTCTCGGGATACACGACGTTGAGCGGCGCAGGCTCGGGGAACCAATCCCCCAGCAGCAATTCCAGGCTGCCGCGCTCCATCGCCTCCTTGAGCACGAAAGCGGGAATCTGCGCCACCCCTAAGCCGGCCTCGGCTGCCGCAACGTAGCTGTTCTCGTCATCGAGAGCGATGTAGCCGCGCAGGGACGTCTGCAGGCGAATGCCATTTTTGGCAAACACCCAGTCGAAAATCTTGCCCGTGTGCGGCGAGAAGTGATTGATGCAGCGGTGCGCGGTCAGTTCGTCCGGATGATGCGGCTCCCCCTGTGCGGCAAGATAGGATGGCGAGGCGCAGGTGCCGAAATAGAGCTGGCCCACGCGGCGCGCAATCAGTGTGGAGTCCTCGAGATCACCGCTCCACACCGCGCAGTCGATGCCCTCCTCGATCAGATCCGCGCGGCGCTCGCTGCAGCCGAGCTGCAGTTCGATGTCCGGATAGCGCGCGAAAAAAGCCGGCAAGGCCGGCACGATGACCAGTCGCGCCATCAGCGTCGGTACCTCGACGCGTAGCCGGCCTTCGGGACTCCCATGCCGCTGCGCGAGGGATTCCTCGGTCTCTCGAACCTCCGCCAGAATGGCGACACAGCGCTGGTAATAGGCGGCGCCGTCGGTGGTCACGCTGACGCTGCGGGTGGTGCGGTTGAGCAGCTTCACACCGAGTTCGGCTTCCAGTTGTTGGATCAGGGTGGTCGCAGTTGCCTTCGGCATCCGCAGGCTGTCGGCGGCGCGCGTAATCCCACCGGTTTCAACCACCCGGACGAACACCTGCATGGCCTGGAGCTTGTTCATGGGTATTGTTCAGAATACTGAATACTTATTTCGGATTATCGCACTTTAACCCTGCTCTTTTGAACAATATCGTGGAGTCTGGTTAATCAATCCAGGAAAGTTCATGAGCGACAAGATCAAGCACGTCACCGACACCACTTTTGCCAGCGAGGTCCTCGAATCGCCGATCCCCGTCCTGGTCGACTATTGGGCCGAGTGGTGCGGCCCGTGCAAGATGATTGCACCGGCGCTGGATGACTCGGCCGAGAGTTATGCGGGCCGATTGGATATAGCCAAGATCAACGTCGACGAGAATCAGTCGGTGCCCTCGCGGTATCACGTGCGCGGCATCCCCACCCTGATGCTGTTCAAGAACGGCGAGGTGGTCGCGACCAAAATCGGCGCCGTATCCAAGTCGCAGCTGGCGGCATTCATTGACGCGAATTTGTAGCGTCGCCCCCCGTGATGAGCCGTATTCCACCGCGAAAGGTCAGGTACGCCCAGAACCAGTTGACCATGGTGGCGACGCGGTTGCGAATGCCCAGCAGGAATCCGATGTGAACCATCCCCCACAACCACCACGCCGGCGCGCCCCATAGCTTGATGAAGCCGAAATCCGCCACCGCGGCCTTACGGCCGATGGTGGCGAGGCTCCCGAGATGCCGGTACGCGAAGGCCGGCGGCGGCGCCCGGCCTTCGAGCCTGGCGCGAATCTGCCGTGCCACGTAGGCGCCCCCCTGCTTGGCGGCCGGCGCAAGGCCGGGCACGGACTGGCCCTTCCAGGCATCGCTCGCGGCCGTATCTCCGATGGCGTACACATTCGGATGGCCCGGGACACTGAGATCGGCGGCGACTTTGATCCGGCCCGCATTGTCGGCCGCCGCGTCCAGCCACCGCGCCGCGGGTGACGCCGTCACTCCCGCGGCCCACAACACAGTCTTGGCGATGATGCGCTTGCCGCTCACCGTGACGCCCTCCGCATCGATGGCCTCGACGCGGCTGCCGGTTTCTACCTCGACCCCGAGTTTCTCCAGCGCCCGCCGCGCAACGGCCGACAGCGACTCCGGAAAGGCGGGCAACAAACGCGGCGCCGATTGCACCAATATCACGCGCGCGTCAGCCGGATCGAAATTGCGGAATTCCTTCTCCATGCCGAAACGTGCGAGTTCGGCGATGGCGCCGGCGAGTTCGACGCCGGTGGGTCCTCCGCCCACGATCAGGAAGGTCAACAGTGCCTCCCGTTCCGCACGATCGGCGCTCGCTTCAGCGTGTTCGAACGCCGTGAGAATTCTGCGGCGGATTTCAATGGCGTCTTCGACACGCTTCAGTCCCGGCGCGTACGGCGCCCAGTGATCCTTGCCGAAGTAGCTGTGGGTCGCGCCCGTCGCCAGCACCAGGAAGTCATAGGGAAGCTCGGCATCGTCCAACATCACGACCTGCGTGCTCGTGTTCACGGCCGTCACCCTGCCTAGCAGGATTCGCGTGTCGAGCGAATCGCGAAACAAGGGCCGCACGGGCGCCGCTATGTCGCCGGGCGATAGCGCGGCCGTGGCTACCTGGTACAGCAGCGGCTGAAACAAGTGATAATTGGTGCGATCGACCAGGGTGACCGATGCGCGCGCGGTGCGCAGCGCCGACGCGCAACTCATGCCTCCAAAGCCCGCGCCGACGATCACCACCCGCGGCGCTCCCTCCTCGGCGTAGCGGCGGCGTGCCTGGAGAAGCGGATTGCCGGCCAACACCCGCGCAATGACGGTATCGAGCGATAATTGTCCGGCGCCGAAGATCACGAAAATGGCGCCGAGCATGAGCAAATAAACCGTATCGCTCATCCGCGGATCCATCACGCCGCAGACCGACACCGCAACGATCAGCGCCGCCGCGGTATAACGCGTCCCCAACCCAAGCAGCAAGAGAGCGCCGACGACGAGGGCGAGAGTGGCGGGTAGATGCGATACCGTCATGACCGGGAGCCAGACAGCCAAGCCGGCAGCGGAATCGCGGTGCGCGGCATCAGGTCGGAGCACCGCCAGCAACAGTGCGGTGCCCAGCCAGACGCGCACCGCCGACAGATAAATCGGCCCACAGCGATTGCGCACGGACTCGGTGAACTTCACCACACGAGGAACGATGGGCAAGGCACTGTCGGCGAGTCCTCGACGCAGCATGCTGTCGACGGAAATCGGACCCGCGCCGCACACCACGTACCAGCCGAACAAGGCCGCCCAGAACAGCTGGTTGTCGAAGGGCAGGTACGCGAACTGCGCCACCAGCGCGAGAGCCAGCATGGGCGCCGCGGCGTAGCGGGTCATGAATCCCGCCGCCAGAAGCGCGCCGCCGATCACCTCGATGGAGACGCCGATCGTGGCGGCGCTGCCGGCTGAAGCCCAACTCACGGGATATTCGTGAGTCGCCAAATACAGTGCCGTATCCCAATGAGTGAGCTTGAGCACGCCGGAGACGAAGTAGATCTGCGCGAGCCACAGTCTGATGAGGAGTTCGGCCCTGGGCCAAGCGAGGGCGCGCAACACCCGCACGGAGAAATCGGTGGAAAGCCGGCTGAAGCGCAGCAACGCCGCGGCGGCGTTCATGCCGCGAATTCCCATCAGTATGCGTCCCTGGGTCACGGAATTTCCGTGGCGCAAGAGACTGTCTGACTAGTGATCGCCGTCACGAGGGCGACCTATTAGGGCAGCAGTACGGTCGCGCCGATCGTGCGCCGGCTCTCCAGGTCGCGGTGCGCGGCGGCCGCATCGCGCAGCGCCACGCGCTGGCCGACATGCGCCTTGACTTCACCCGAGGACAGCCTCGCAAACAGATCCGCGGCGCGCGACGACAGGTCTTCGCGGCTCTTGATGTAGTCGAACAACATGGGCCGCGTCGTGAACAGCGAGCCGCCGGAAGCGAGGTCGGAAAACTTGAAATCCGCGATCATTCCCGACGACTGACCGAAATGGACGAACATGCCGCGCAGCCTCAGGCACTTGAGCGACCCGCGCCAGGTGTCCTTGCCCACCGAATCGTAAACCACGTCGCAGCGCTTGCCGCCCGTGATCTCCTGGACGCGGGCGACGAAATCCTCGCTCCGATAGTTGATCACGTGCGAATAGCCGTTGGCTTCGGCCATCGCCACCTTCTCCGGCGAACCCGCCGTGCCGATCGAGGTCGCGCCGAGTGCCTTCAACCACTGCCCGAGCAGCAGCCCGACCCCGCCGGCAGCGGCGTGCACCAGGACGATATCGCCCGCTTTGACCGGGTAACACGAGGTGAGCAGGAATTGCGCCGTCAATCCCTTGAGCATGACCGACGCGGCCACGTCGAATGCAATGGCGTCGGGCAGCTTGACCAGCCGCTCGGCGGCAACGACGCGCTGAGTGCGGTAGGCGCCGAGCGGCATGGTGTATGCGACCCGATCTCCCACCTTGAAATCCGTCACTCCTTCGCCGATCTCCGCGACCACACCCGCGGCCTCGGCGCCGGGAATCAACGGCGTCGACGGCCAGGGGTACAGGCCGCTGCGGAAGTAGGTGTCGATGAAGTTGACGCCGATCGCGTGCTGTACGATGCGCACCTCGCCGCGCCCCGGCACGCCCAAGTTGAGCGGCGTCCACTCCAGCGCCTCGGGTCCACCGGCGGTGCGCACCACCACCCCCATGTCGGCCGTTTGCTCCGTCATACCTGCCTCACTAGAGTCATACCTGCCTCACTAAAGTGTCGACGAAGCGCCGTATGCGGACGATGGCTTCGCGCAACCGCCCCTCGTCGGTGGCGAAGCACACCCGCACGAAACCGCTCGTTTCCTGACCGAACGCTCCGCCGTCCAGCACCGACACGCGCTCGGCCCGATACAGCCCGCACATGAAATCGTAGCCCGCAAGTCCCGTGCCGCGCACATCCACCAACATGAACATGCCTGCGTCGGGACTGTAGCATTTGAGTCCGGGGATGCCCGCGAGTCCCTCAAGCAGTAGACCGCGGCGATCGGCACAATATTTCCTGACGCGGGATTCCGCCGCATTCGACACGCTCAACGCCGTGACGGCCGCCTCCTGCACGAAACCCGGCAGGCCGAACAGCATGCACTGCGCCATCGCCTCCGCGTGAATCACCATCTGCGGCGGACCCACCAGCCAGCCCGCGCGCCAGCCCGGCATGGAGTGTGTCTTGGAAAGACTGCTGATGGTCACCACTTGGTCGGGCAATTCCGCGGCCAGGCTCGGAACTCGGCCGCCCGGCGCAAGTCCCGCGTACACTTCGTCCGCCACCACCCACAGCGAATGCCGGCGCGCCAGACCGCCGATCACCGCCAATTCGGCTGCGCTCAAGATGACGCCGCTCGGATTGTTCGGCGTCGCGAAAAACAGCGCCTGCGTACGCGGCGTGATCGCCGCCTCGAGCCTCTCCAGGTCCACGCGGAAACCTCGCGCCGCCGGCGCGGCGACCCGCACCATCCGCGCGCCGGATATCTCGAGCGTGGCAGGGTAGCTCGGGTACAGGGGCTCGAGCGCAATCACCTCGTCGCCGGGTGCCGCAATACACAACGAGGCCACGAACAGCGCATTCTGCGCTCCGGCCAGAAAGATGACATTGGCGGCGTCGACCGGCTGGCCGGTCCGCGCACGGTGTGAAGCCGCGATCGCCTCTCGCAAGTGCTGCCGTCCCGTCGCCGGCGTGTAATGAGTGTCGCCCGCGCGCAATCTCTCGATGGCCCGTTCCAGCACCGGCGCCGGGGTTTCGAGATCGGGGTCGCCGACGCTCAATAATATGACGTCTTCGCCGCGCTCGTGGGCCGCCCGCGCCTCGTAGTGAATGATCCAGGCGTCTGCGCCGTCGCCCGCGATTCGCTTGACCAAGGGTGAATATCGCATCTTTTCTCTTGCCTAGCCGGTGGCGGTGCGCAATCCTAGCGCGCTTCATGAACTAATGTTCAATTTCAACGAAGGTTCATATGTCGCGCAATATCGGCGGTTATCTCGTCGAACTCTTGGTCGCCAATAACATCGACACCGTGTTCGGCATACCCGGCGTGCACAACCTGGAGCTGTATCGCGGCCTGACCGCAGCGTCCATGCGGCACGTGCTCGTCCGCCACGAACAGGGCGCGGGATTCGCGGCCGATGGATTCGCGCGCTTGAGCGGACGGCCCGCGGCCGCCTTCGTGATTTCGGGTCCGGGGCTCACCAACATCATGACCGCCGCCGCCCAGGCCTATTCCGACTCCGTTCCGTTGTTGGTGGTGGCAGCCGCGCCGGTTCGCGCCTCCTTCACCAAGCAATGGGGAGTGCTGCACGAGCTGTACGACCAAGCCGCGCTCGCCGCCGGCGTGTTCGGCATTGCGCGCTCGGCGCACAGTGCCGAGGATGTGCGCGAACACCTGCGGCTGTGCCTGGCCTCGTTCCGCACCGGACGCCCGCGGCCGGCGTACTTGGAAATTCCGCTCGATGTACTCGCCGAAGCCACGACCCTGGAGGCTAGAGCGTTCGAGGACAACTCACTCATGCCGCAAGCCAGCCCCGATCAAATCGGCGCGGCGGTGCGTCTGCTGAGCCAGGCCGCGCGGCCGCTCGTCATTGCAGGCGGCGGCGCGCGCCGCGCCGGCGCGGAGCTGCGCCGTCTGGTCGAGACTCTGGATTGCCCTCTGGTAACCACGGCCGCAGGCAAGGGGCTGCTCCCTGAAAGCCACCCGTCGAACTTCGGCACCTCGCTGCCCTACCCTCCCATTCAGCGCTTGATCGCCGATGCGGATGTGGTGCTTGCCGTGGGCACTGAGCTGGGTGAGACCGACATGTACTTCACCACCAAGCTGCCGCTGGGCGGTCTGCTCATCCGCATCGACGTCGATCCGGTAAAGCTCGCGGACCAATACTCGGCCGATGTCCGCGTCTGGTCCGATGCGCGCAGTGCGCTGCACTCCATCAATCAAGCATTGGCGAGTCGTGCGCAAGATGCGGTAACCCGCGCCGGATGGCGCGCGGAACTCGGCGGAGCCGCCAAATTTCACTCTGAAATCGAGAGCAGCTTGGATCCGAAGGCGCAGGCCCAGCGGCGCGCGCTGCGCGCCATCAAGAGCGCGCTGCCCTGGGACGGCGTCGTATTCAGCGACATGACGCAGATCGCCTATTTCGGAAACTATGCGTATCCGGTCGACAACCCCGGACAATGGTTCCACCCGTCCGGTTACGGCACCTTGGGATTCGCGCTGCCGGCGGCGCTCGGCGCCAAGATCTCGAGCCCCGCCCGCGCCGTCATCGCGCTCGCGGGCGACTTCGGTCTGCAATTCACGGTAACCGAGCTCATGACCGCGGTCGAAGCCGGCCTCAGTCTGCCGATCGTCGTGTGGAACAACTCTGCGCTGGGTCAAATTCGCGACGACATGGTCGCCGCGCACATTCCAGAACTCGGTGTGATCGCGCGCAACCCCGACTTCGTCGCACTGGGCAAGGCCTGCGGCGCAGAAAGCTACCGGGTACATGACGCGGCCGCGCTCACCGAGGCGATCCGCACTGCGTTGACCTATGCGGGGCCGACGTTGATCGAGGCGATCGCAGCGGATTTCTAGGAGCCTGTCTCAGGCTCCTGGCGCATCACCCCAACAAATCGCGAATCGCCGGCGACGGATTGCCGCCGCATATCAGCACGACTGCCTTAGCGCCAGCGTAGCGCGCCGCCTCCTTGAAATAAGCGGCCAACGCAACGCCGCTCGCGCCTTCCATCGCCCAACCTTGGGCGTGGCCCCAGCGCATGGCACTCAAGATCTCGTCCTCGGTGACCAGTACGCCGTGATGCATGACCTCGCGGCACAGATCGAAGGTGATGGAGCCTTCCTCGACGCCGCCGGCGGTGCTCTCGCTCAAGGTGGCGGACTCCGGGGCTGCGATGATCCGGCCCGCCTTCAGGCTTTCGTACAACACGGCGGAATTTTCCGGCCAGCAGCCGATCACTTCGGCGCGCGGCGCCATGTGGTGCAGCAGCGTGCCGATGCCGCTCATCAGTCCCCCGCCGCCGGTGGCGATGAAGACGGCGTCCATGTCGGGCAACTGACGCAGTAATTCCACGGCGACAGTACCCTGCCCCGCCACCACATAGGGATCGTTATAGGGCGACACGTAGCTGCGCCCGGTTTGCAAGGCCGCCTCCCGCGCCTCGACCTCGGCGGCCAGCGGGTCGTCTCCCACGACACGGACCCTCGCGCCCTGGTTGCGGATCTTTTCTTGCTTGGCCCGTGTGACCTGGGCACTCAAAAACACTTCGGCGTCGATCCCGAGAAATCTCGCCGCCGCTGCGACCCCCAGGCCATGATTTCCGGTGGACGAAGTGATGACCCCCGCGGCCGCCTGCTGCGGGCTCAAGCTCATGAGCTTATTGGCCGCGCCGCGCAGCTTGAAGGAGCCGGTAACTTGCAGCTGTTCGAGCTTGGCGTAGGCCGTTCCTGACTGCGGCGCCGGGGCACTGCGAGGCAGGGGCACCAAGGGCGTCTCGTGCGCCACGGAGTACACGCGATTCGCCGCTTCACGAATCAACGGCAGCACGTCGCTGGTCAGCATGGAGGCACCTTTACGTCAGCTGAGGGAATCCCCGTCCTTTGGGCGGGGAGGATGTCAAATGCTATTATTGCAAAGAATGCCGCCGCGGAAACGGCAACTTATTCGACAAACTGAAGGGGACACCATGAAAATCACCATCGCCCGCACTGCGGCGCTCACTGCGGCGCTTCTGACCTTCCCGGCTTTTGCCGCCGAACAAATCAAAGTGGTCGAACGGCCGGTGGGCGAGACCACCGTGGATCTTGGGGCTAAGGGCGATTCGGTCGGCGACATGCTGGTGTTCGCCAACGGCGTTTTCGACTCGGCCAACAAGACTCAGGTAGGCACCGATCAGGGCTATTGTGTGCGCACCATCGTGGGCAAGAGCTGGGAATGCCTTTGGACATTGACGTTGAAAGCAGGCCAGATCACCGTCGAAGGTCCGTTCATGGACGAGGGTGATTCGTTGTTCACCATCACCGGCGGCACCGGCAAGTATGCGGGCGCCAAGGGCAGCATGAAACTGCATCCACGCGACGCCAAGTCGTCGAGCTACGACTTCACCTACGATCTACTGTAATGGCCTACACACTCGAGCATTGCCTGCGCAGCCGGCAGGATTTTCCGGCATTGATCAAGAATCCTGACCTTGCGTTCCTCGACGGACCGGGGGGCAGTCAAGTGCCGCGCGTCGTGGTCGATGCAATCGCCGACGTCTATGCCTCCTGCAACGTGAACACACACGGCAACTTCGCGCCTTCCCGGGAAGTGGATCGGCGCATGGAAGTGGCGCGCAGCGTCGTCGCCGCCTTTCTCGGCGCGGAAGGCGGCTCATGCATATCGTTCGGTCAAAGCATGACCACGCTCAGCTTCAATCTGAGCGCGGCCATCGGACGCACGCTGGAGAAGGGCGACGAGGTGCTCATCACCCAACTCGACCACGAGGGTAATCGCGGACCCTGGCTTCAGCTGCAGGAACGCGGCGTCGTGGTGCGCGAAGTGCGGCTCCTGGAGTCCGGTGAACTGGATCCCGCCGACATGGCGGACAAGATCACATCGCGCACCAAGCTATTTGCCATCGGCGCATCGGCAAATTCACTCGGAACGGTGAATGAGATGGCGCTCGCTCGGCGCCTGACCCGGAAAGTGGGCGCGCTGCTGGTGATCGACGCCGTGCACTATGCGCCGCATTTTCCGATCGACGTTCAGGCGCTCGGCGCGGATTTTCTGCTCTGCTCGGGATATAAATTCTATGGGCCGCATGTGGGCGTGCTCTATTCACGGCCCGGCGCACTCGATCGATTGCCGACGGACCGTTTGAGCGTGCAGAATCCGGCGGCTCCCTATCGCATCGAAACCGGCACGCTGAATCACGCCGCCATCGACGGCGTGCGCGCGGCGGTGGAGTACATCGCAAGCTGGGGCAGCGGCGTCTCGCTGCGGGAACGCATCGTCGACGCCATGACTCACATCTCCGCGTACGAGCATGAGTTGGCGAAGTACTATCATGACGCCGTGCGCCGCATTCCCGGCGTTCGCGTCTGGGGGCCCGACTTTGGCGTGGGCCGCGCGCGCGCACCGACCGTGTCGATCACCCTCAAAATCACCGCGGCCGCCGCCGCAACGGCCCTGGGAAATCAAGGCATCTGCGTCTGGGACGGAGATTTCTACGCAGCGCGTGCGGTGCAAGTGCTGGGTCTCGCCGAGGGCGGGGGGCTGCTCCGCACCGGCATCTCCATGTACAACACCCGCGACGAGCTGAGCCGCTTGCTGACCGGGATAGAACGGCTGGCCTGAGCGTGCGGCCCGCGAGGGATCGGTCCGCGATGCGCGCATCGTTGAAAATTCTACCAAGCAGGTGATTCATTCTTTCGCTAACATTCTGCATAATTCGTGGTCAAATAGCGCATCGAATACCAGCGAGGGGCAACCCTATGCAACTCAGCAAATTGAGCTATTACTCGGACTTCGTCGTCTATCCTCTGGTACTCGTCGCGTTGACGGCGATCAATATCAATCATGTGACTTGGACGAGCGGCGCGGAATGGCTCGGTGCCAGCATGGCGGGGCTGGTCTTCTGGACACTGGCTGAGTATGCCCTGCACCGGATTGCACTGCATAGAATGCCGTACTTTTCGCCCATGCACGGCCTTCACCATGCCTCGCCGCTGGCGTTCATCGGCACGCCGTCGTGGATCAGCGTCTCGGTCCTCAGTCTCGCCGTCTTGGTTCCCGCGTGGTTGTGCCTGGGATTCAATGTCGCGGACGGCCTCACCGTCGGCGTGATGCTCGGATACTGGTGGTACGGGCTCGTGCACCATGTCATCCATCATCACGCGAATACGCCGTCTCCCTCCTATTTCAACGATCTTCGCGCGTGGCACATGCGCCATCACTACTCGCCGAAGAGCGGAAACTTCGGCGTGACCACGCCGATATGGGACCATGTGTTCGGCACCGCCATCAGCGTCCGCGACAAGGCTGTGGCATCATAGTGAGCTGCCCGCTCCGCGCCGCCTGCCATGGCGCTTGGCCGTCTCCCCTCGAGGGGACGTTGAACTTCGCAGAAGCGCCCATATCTAAACCCACAATGGTCAATTCGACCTGTCGGGGGCATTTATGCGAAGACTATTAGTTGCTGCAACTCTTGCCGCGACCGTGACGTTCGCGATCGGAATCGCGTCGCCGGCGTTCGCGGATAGCGACCCCACCATGGACCAGATCTATACCGCGGCGGCGGGTGGTCACCTCGATCAAGCTCAGCAGATGATCAGCCAGGTTCTGGCCGATCATCCGACCAGCGCCAAAGCGCACTACGTGCAAGCCGAACTGTACGCGAAGGAAGGCAAGACCGCTCTCGCGCGCTCGGAACTCAGCACTGCCGAACAATTGAAGCCCGGCCTGCCCTTCGCCAATCCGCGATCGGTGCAAGAACTCAAAGCGCAACTTGGGGCTAGGACGGGCGCGATCAGCCCGACCGTGATCCGGTCCGTGCCTCAGCCTCACTTTCCCTGGGGCACGGTACTGATTCTGGCCGGGGTGGTGGGCATCCTGTGGCTGGTATTCCGCCGGCGCAATACCTACGTCCAATATCCCGCGGCCGGCCCCGGTGTGGGCGGCGCACCCGGAGCTCCCGGATACGGACCCGGCGGCTACGGTCCCGCCCCGATGGGCGGTGGTGGAATCGGCTCCGGCATCGCCGGCGGACTTGCCTCAGGATTGGCCGTGGGCGCAGGCGTAGTTGCCGGCGAAGAACTGGCCCATCATTTCCTGGACGGCGGCCGCAGCAGCGGCGGCGGTGTCATACCCCCCGCCGAGGCGGGCGACTCGGGCTTCAGCAATAGCGACATGGGCGGCTCCGACTTCGGCGTGAACGACCCCGGCTCCGGCTGGGATGACGGCGGGTCGGGCGGCGGGGGCGGCGACGACTGGAGCTAGCCTCGAGGAGCCAGCCTCGTCTGACTTCGCCTCGCCGCATCCGGCGATGGAGATTCCTTCTTTGGGCGCCCTTCGGGGCGCCCTTTTCGTTTTCCCGTAAACTTCGTGGCGTTTACCCCATATGAGCCGGTATGTCTCAACGTTGGACCGCTTCGACGCGGCGAGGCCATCATCTATCAGGTCTGGCCTGCCTGCTCTGCATGTTGTGCTCCATCGAGGGGTGCATCACCCGCGTACACAGCTTTGTCGGGGTCCAACCCCTGGATCTGCACGAAGGCTACCGCGAATACTCAGATAGTCTATTGAGCTCGGGCCGCCTCAGCCTCGCGACCCGTCAGGCTCTCAATCTCGTTCCCGAGGCCGGCGTCGCGGGCACCACGGCCGCTCAGCTGGCCGCCCTGGGTGCGAGCGAGCGCATCGATCCAGCCACCCGCGCATTCGCTCGCTCCGAACTCGCGCTGCGCGCCGCGCAAGCCTTGGACGGCAAGGAGCCCACCCTGTCGCGGCAGTACTATCTCGTCGCTGCTCGCGAGGCCGCGCGGCTGTTGTTCCCCGGCGGCAAGATGATTCACATCGATCCGTTCGATCAGAAGTATCGCCTGGCTTCCAGCTTTTACAGCCTCGCCGCGGGGCGCTACTTCCTGATGCTGATGGCCTCGGGACGCAATTGGACCGGGGATCTCACGGAAACCACTCCCGCCGGAGCGTTCAACGTGACCTTCGACAATGACGACAGCGACCTATATGCCTATTTTTTCAGTAATTTCTCGCTCGCCTGGGGCTATCGCATCACGGGCCTCCGCAACCGCTATACGCGGGACGGCATCGGCATACCCATGGTGGCGCGCCGCTCGGTCGCGCGGCACGCGCCGGGGGAGGAAGGTTTCCCGCTGGAGCAATACTTTCCGGCGGGCGGGTACATCGCACCCATTACGGTGTACCTGCGCTTCGCCACCGACGATTTGAGTAACTCCCCGGATCTACAGAGCCAGCCGGAACGCGTGCGGGTAGGGCTCGCCGACACCCGGCTGGCGGAGTATGTGTGCTTCGGCAGGCAAACCCTGCCCGTGGCGGCTGATTTCACCGCGCCCTATGCGGTGGAGATCACGCGCGATCATTCGCGCGCCGCGGGCCGTGCCGCCCTGTTCGGCAACCGCGTTCCCGGCAGCCGCTTGGGTGTAACCATCAGCGCCCCCTGGGATCCCGACAAGATTCCGCTGATATTGATTCACGGGCTTGCCTCGAGCGCCGAGGCGTGGCGCGAACTCACCAATGACATTCTGGGATCCGAAGAATTGCGCGGCCGATACCAGATCATTCACTACGCGTACGCGACCAACGAGAGCTTCTTGGCCACCGCCACGCGCTTTCGCCGTGAGCTGGCCGAATTTCTCGCCGTGGTCAAATACGATCCCAATGTGAGCCCGAAGCTGGTATTGATCGGTCACAGCATGGGCGGACTGCTGGCCAAGTCGGTTGCCGTGGACAGCGGCACCAAGCTCTGGGACACTACATTTCGCGTGCCCGTCGACGCGCTGCACGCCGACGCAGCCGTTCGCAGCACATTCGAGGACGCGCTCCTTCTCAAGCCCTGGCCAAGCGTCGGCCTGATCATTTTCATGGGAACACCGCAACACGGCAGCGACAGGGCGGACGGACTGCTCGGTCGCCTGAGCGCCAGCCTTTTGCGCCTGCCGGCAGACTACGTGAATCTCACCCGCGAAATCGGGCTGCGCGATTCGCAGGAACTGCAGCCCGACATTCGCTCCGAGTTCACGTCCGGCCGCATGACCAGCGTGGCGTCTCTCTCGCCCCACAATCCGCTCATGCGGGCCTACGGCGATCTACCCATCGTTGACGGCGTCCCTTTCTATTCCATCATGGGCACGGCCGCGCGCGACTCCCAAGGCCGAGCCTCCGACGGCTACGTCACCGTGGAAAGTGCGCGGCTCCCCGGCAGCGTCGCGGATAACCTGCTGCCCATCCGCCACCGACAATTCGATCGGGCAGTGCCTCTCAATGTGGTCTATCGGATTCTGCGCGAGCACGTCGAGTCCGTGCCGAGCGCGGCACCGGCGTCGCTCACGTCATCCGGCGCGGCGTGCCAGTAGGCTAGCCGCCGTGCCCCACGGCGCTCGCCACCGCATCGTGCAGCGCCTTCATGCCGAAGGAGATGTCCTGCACGACGCCGTCGAGGAAGAACGTCGGCGTGGCACGAATGTGGCTGCGGCGGCCGCCCTCGATATGTTCGCGCACCTTCTGCAGGTAGATGTGATCGTCCATCTCCGCGGTATACCGCGCCATATCCAGACCTAGGTCCATCGCATAGCGATGCAAATCCCTGTCCTTGAGGTGCGCTTGGTTCTGGAACAGCAAATCGTGCATCGGCCAAAACTTCCCCTGCGCCGCCGCCGCCTCCGAGGCCTCGGCCGCCAGCAGCGCGTGCGGATGAGCGTCCTGCAGCGGAAAGTGCCGAAATATGAAACGAATCTTGTTGGGAAATCGCTCCAGCAGGAGCTTTGGCGTCGCCGTCGCGACCTTGCAGCTGGGGCATTCGAAGTCGCCGTATTCGACCAGCGTCACCCGCGCATGCTCCGAACCCTTGAGATGGTCGGTGGGCTCCGGCGGCACTGCCAGGGTGATCGAATGGGATTGCGTACTCATTTGAAGCGACTCCTGGATTCTCACGCGTCGCGCGCGGGCAGTTCGATGGGCCGGATTTTCACACGAATCACGCTCGATCGGCGCAGCAACTTCAACTCGCACTCGCGCCCGATCCAACTGGAGTCGAGCAGGCGCTGCAGGCCGTCGATCCCGTCGACGGGCACGCCGTCGAGCGCAATCATGCGGTCGCCCACCTCGACGCCCGCAACCGCGGCCGGACTGCCCGGCACCAATTCCAACACATGCACGGCGGTGGAGCTTTGCAGTTCGAAATGCCGCACCACGCGCGTCGCAATGGGCACCGTGGCTCCGGAAACCCCGATATAGGCACGGCGCACCCGGCCGTGTGCGAACAACTGGCCAATGACCCATTTTGCCGTGTTGATTCCCGTGGCAAAACAAATGGCCTGGGCTTGCGGGATCATCGCGGTATTGACGCCGATCACCCTGCCCTTGGAATCGACCAGCGGTCCCCCGGAATTTCCCGGATTGAGCGCGGCGTCCGTTTGAATGACATCGTGCATGAGTCTGCCGGAAGTGGCCCGCAGCGTGCGCCCGAGCGCCGAGATGACACCCGTCGTCACGGTCTTGGAATATCCGAGCGGATTGCCGATGGCGATCGCCACCTGTCCCACCTTCAGGGCCGCGGAATCGCCGAACTCCGCATAGGGCAGAGCGCTGGGCGAGCCGATTCGCAGCACCGCCAGGTCCGAATCAGGATCGTTTCCGACCAGATCGGCGCTGAAGCGAGTGTCGTCATTCAAGCGGACCGTGATCTGGTCCGACCCCTGAACCACATGGCTGTTGGTCAAGAGATAGCCGTCAGGAGTGAACAGGAATCCGGAACCGCTGCCGCGCACGGGACGGCGCGCTTCGGGCGTGCCGCGGCCCCTGGGCGCACGGCCGTTGGGCGCGCGCCGGCCCGCCGCCGCCCCGGCGCCATGTTCGACCTCGATGAACGTGACCGCGGGCGCCACCCGCTCCAACGCGCCGATCACCGCACCGGAGTACGCGTCGAGCAAGGAGTCGTCTCCCGCGGACGACTCGTGGCTTGTGTTCTGCGCGGCAACCCACTGCGGTGTCAGCATGCTCAGCTCAGAATGATTTTCGGCTGCGCAGCGAGGCCTTCCACGATGAGCCGGTTGACGCGGCGAACGAAGGTCGCAGGGTCGTCCAGCTCGCCGCCCTCCGCCAGCATCGCCTGGTCGTAGAGAACGTGGGCCAGATCCGCGAAGGCGGCATCATCGGCAGTGCCTCCGAGACGCTCGACCAAGGGATGTTTGGGATTTAATTCGAGAATCGGCAGTGTGGCGAACGGATTGTTCTGGCCCGCCTGCTTGAGAATGCGGCCCATGCGCAGGCTCACGCCGAATTCTCCCGCGACCAGAACCGCGGGCGACTCGGTCAGCCGGGCGGACACCCGGGCACTCGCAATCTTGCCGGACAAGATTTTGCCCAGGCGCTCCGCGGTGTCCTTGAAGGCCGATTCGGCAGCGGCCTTTTCCGGCGTCTCGATGGCGGACGCCACGTCGGCGGCGCTGCTCGCGACATTCGCGAGTGTCTTGCCGTCGAACTCGTGCAGGTGGCCGGCCACCCATTCGTCGATGCGGTCGATGAGCAGCAGCACTTCCATGCCCTTCGCACGAAAACCTTCCAGGTGCGGACTGTTGCGTGCCGAGGCGAGCGTATCGGCAGTCAGATAGTAAATGGTCTTCTGGTCGGATTTCATGCGCGAGACATACTGCTCGAGCGTGACCTCGTGGGCATCGCCGGCCGCGGCGGTGGAGTGAAAGCGCAGCAGCTTCGCGATGCGCTCTTTCTGGCTCGGGTCCTCGATGATGCCTTCCTTCAGCACCACGCCGAAGCTCTTCCAGAATTCCGCGTATTCCTCCGGCTTGTTCGCCGCCAGGTCCTCGAGCAAGTCCAGCGTGCGCCTGACCAGCGCCGCCTTGATCTTCTCGACGGTGCGATTGTTCTGGAGCAGCTCGCGCGATACGTTCAGCGGCAGGTCGGCCGTGTCGACGAGCCCACGCATGAAGCGCAACCACGGCGGCAGCAATTCCGCCGCCTTGTCCATGATGAACACGCGCTTGACGTAGAGCTGAATGCCGCCCTTCTGCTCGCGCTCGAATAGATCGAAGGGCGCGCGCTTGGGCAGATACAAGAGCGACGTATATTCGATGTTGCCTTCGACCTTGTTGTGCGCCCATGCGCGCGCACCCTCGGAGTCGTGGGCAATGTGCTTGTAGAACGCCTGATACTCCTCATCGCTGAGTTCGGACTTGGGGCGCGTCCAGAACGCCTTTGCCTGGTTGACGGTCTCTTCGGCCTCGCCCGCTTTGAGGACGATGGGTATGCTCAGGTGATCCGAATACTTGCGCACCAATTGCCTAAGGCGCGCCGGTTCCAGAAATTCCTTGTCGTCGTCGCGGAGGTGCAGGATCACTTCGGTGCCGCGGTCCGCCTTGGCATCGGCCTGGATCTCGTATTGGCCTTCGCCGTCCGAGTCCCACCGGACCCCGGGAGAGTCGGCGCGCTTGGTGAGCACCGTGACCTTGTCGGCGACGATGAACGCCGAATAGAAGCCCACGCCGAACTGGCCGATCAGCTGCGCATCCTTCGCCGAATCCCCGCTCAGGGTTTCCAGGAATCTCTTGGTCCCGGAGCGCGCGATGGTGCCGAGATTGTCGATCACCTCCGCCTCGCTCATGCCGACGCCGTTGTCCTTGATGGACAGGGTGCCGGCCGCGGCGTCCGGCACAATCCTGACCGACAGAGAGTCCGCGCCCAATAGATCGGGCTTGGCGAGCGCCTCGAAGCGCAGCTTCTCGCAGGCGTCCGAGGCGTTGGAAATCAGTTCGCGCAGGAAAATTTCCTTGTGCGAATACATCGAGTGGATCACCAAACGCAATACTTGCTTGGTCTCGGCTTGGAACTCTTTGATCTGCGGCTGTGTTTCGGTCGTCATGGCCTTACAATTTGGTTGTTTTACGGGGAACTCGAACGGCGCTAGCCTTGTGTGTTGTGGGGCCTGCGCTCCATTCTTCAAGACAACAAGCCCCGCCGCGAACCCTTAAGGCACCGGCCAGCCGGCCCGCGGATCGAAATTGAATTCCTTTTTCATCCGCTCGTAGGCCGCTTTCTCCTGTGTGGACCCCGCCGCGGGTGTGACCAGCTTGATGCTGACGATTTGGTCGCCCCGGGGAGTGCCGGGAAAACCTCGCCCGCGCAACCGAAGTTTCTGCCCTGATTGTGCTCCGGCAGGCACCGTCAATTCGACGGTCCCGCCGAGCGTAGGCACGGCCACCTTCGCACCCAGGGCGGCCTCCCACGGGGCTAGGGGCAGCTCGATCTGCACATCCTTGCCCTGAAGGACGTAGAGGGCGTGCGGGCGCAGTCGGATGCGGAAAATCAAGGACGCATTGCCGCCGGTGCCGGCGATGCGCAGCGATTGGCCCTCGCTGACCCCGGGCGGGATTTGCACGTCGACCGGGCGCGAGCGGCCGGCCTCGTTCAGCGTGACGCGGCGTCTCGTGCCGGCAAAGGCCTCTTCCACGGTGACATCCAGGTAGCCCGCGTCCGCCTCGGGCGGCGGACCTCCTGCCGCACCGCCGAATAGGCTTGAGAAAAAATCGCTGAAGCCGTTGAGATCGGAAAACCGCTGGCTGCCGGAGTGACCGAAGCGCTGCGACCAATCGGGCGGCGGCCGGAATTGCTGACCTGTCCGGTAGTCTCGCCCCAGCTGGTCGTAGGCCGCGCGCTTGTCCGGGTCACGCAGCACTTCGTAAGCCTCCTGAAGCTCTTTGAACTTGCTCTCGGCGTTCTTTTCCTTGCTGACATCGGGATGATATTTGCGAGCGAGCTTGCGATAGGCGCGCTTCACCGTGTCCGCGTCGGCACCGCGGGTCACACCGAGAACTTCGTAATAATCCTTATATTGCATGCCCTACCTTTGCGAGATTAATCCCTGATATTACCAGCACATACGGGCTTGTCCGCCCAGCGGTCATCCTTGCGCCGCGCGCTTGAGGCTCCCCGGCCCGGCGCTGCAGCTTGAATTGAACAGGAACGTCCCGACCTAACCTAAGCCGCGTTACCATATTGTGGTTGGCTTTTGCGATATTGCGGTTGGTTTGCCCAAAGAAAAGGCTCATGAAGCGCATTTTCCTGTTCCTCGTGACGAACTTGGCCGTACTGGCGCTGCTCAGCTTGTGTGTTTTCGTCATCGAGCAGGTTTTCGGCGTGCGCTTGGCGGGGGGCGGACTTGGGGGCCTGCTGGTATTTGCGGCGATTTTCGGCTTCGGCGGCGCGCTGATCTCGCTCGCCCTGTCGAAGTGGACGGCCAAGCGCATGATGGGCGTGCGCGTCATCGCCGAACCTGAGTCCGACGTGGAGCGATGGCTGCTCGGCACGGTCAAGCGCTTGGCCGAACAAGCGCAGATCGGCATGCCCGAGGTCGGCATATTCGACGCGGAGGAAATGAACGCGTTCGCGACCGGCGCCCGCCGCAACGCCGCCTTGGTGGCGGTGAGCAGCGGCCTGCTGCGCAGCATGTCGCGTTCCCAGATCGAAGCGGTATTGGGTCACGAAATAACTCATGTAGCGAACGGTGATATGGTTACCCTCGCTTTGTTGCAAGGTGTGCTAAATACATTCGTCATATTTCTGGCGCGCATCATCGGCAGCCTCATCGACCGGACCCTGTTCAAGAACGACCGGGAAGAGTCCGGTATCGGGTACTTTTTGACTACGATGGTGGCCCAGATCGTCCTAGGAATCTTAGCGAGCATGATCGTCAGTTGGTATTCACGGCGGCGGGAGTTTCGAGCCGATCGGGGCGGTGCCGATCTCGCCGGCACCGGCAGCATGATTGCCGCGCTGCAGGCATTGAAGCAGAGCCACGGGGAGCCGATGCCGCCGCAAATGCAAGCGTTCGGAATCAGCACCGGCGCGGCCCAAGGCTTCATGCGGCTGTTCATGAGCCATCCCCCGCTCGACGAACGCATCGCGGCATTACAATCGCCGGCGTAAGCGAATCGCTCGCCGGTCCCTCTCACCTATTTGCCCAATCTTCAGGAAAACTTGATGACTCCAGAAAATGAAATCGTGATCGAACCGCCAGCCGTGCCGCCGGCCGTGGAACGCGTCGGTAGAGAGCTGTCACGCTGGTTCGGCAACAGCGACTTTGCGACCAGGCCAATCGACGCTGTGGCGCCTCGGGACTCGGGCAGGCATATCGACTGGGCGCGGGTCATCCCCTTCCTGCTGATGCATGCCGCTTGTCTCGCCGTCATCTGGGTGGGCTTCAGCTGGATCGCGCTCATCGTGACCGCGGCGCTTTACGTGGTGCGCATGTTCGCCATCACGGGCTTCTATCACCGCTATTTCTCGCACCGTACCTTCAAGACCTCGCGGGTGGGGCAGTTCATCTTCGGATTGCTGGGTGCCTCGGCGGTGCAGCGCGGCCCGATTTGGTGGGCGGCACATCACCGCCACCACCACGTCTACTCGGATAAACCGGAGGACGTGCACTCACCGGTGCAGCACGGCTTTTTTTGGAGCCACATGGGCTGGTTCATGTCTCACAAGCACTTCGCCGCGGATCTCTCGCGGGTCAAAGATCTTCTCAAGTATCCCGAGCTGCGCTTCCTGGACCGTTTCGATATCGCGGTGCCGACGATTCTCGGCGTCGGCGTATTCTTGCTGGGCGTATTGCTGAAACATGTGGCGCCGGGTTTGGGCACCAATGGCTGGCAGATGTTGGTGTGGGGATTCTTCATCTCCACCGTCGCCGTCTATCACGGGACCTATACGATCAATTCCCTGTCCCATGTCTTCGGGCGCCAGCGCTACAAGACCGGTGATACCAGCCGCAATAACGTGTGGCTGGCCATCATCACCTTGGGAGAGGGATGGCACAACAACCACCATCACTACCCCGCGTCCGTGCGCCAGGGCTTTTATTGGTGGGAGTTCGACATCACCTTCTACCTGTTGAAGCTGATGTCGTTCGTCGGCGTGATCTGGGATCTCAAACCGGTACCGGCGGCGGTACGGGAAGGGAACGGCAAGCGATTCTGATTTCCATGCACCGCCCATGCCGCGCCCGCCAGGCCAGAATACCTTAGGCGAGCTCAAGGCCGCCGTCGGCAACGGGTCCTGGCTCGAGGCCCCGGACGCGGTCGCACCCTTCCTGACCGATTTTCGCCGCCTGTACCATGGCGCAACTCCCCTGGTGCTGTTGCCGCGAAGCGTCGATCAGGTCGCGCAGATCTTGGCAGTCTGCAATCGGGACGAGGTGGCGGTCGTGCCCCACGGAGGCAACACCGGCTACTGCGGCGGTGCCACACCGGATGAAACAGGGTCACAGATCGTGCTGTCCCTGCGCCGGATCAATCGCGTCCGGCAAATCGATGCCGCCAACTACTCGATGATCGTAGAGGCGGGGTGCACCTTGGCCGAAGCGCAGGCGGCCGCGCGCGCGGCCGACCGCCTGTTCCCGTTGAGCTTGGGTTCCGAGGGTACGGCACAGATCGGCGGCAACCTGTCGACCAATGCGGGGGGAACCGCGGTACTGCGCTACGGCATGATGCGTGACCTCACGCTGGGTCTCGAAGTGGTCCTCGCG
>Ga0073928_10003922_pt1 | contig 22704 bp, 16 predicted proteins | sample PaiPotPPA55metaG_FD_76969 | JGI IMG/M metagenome (GOLD analysis project Ga0073928, IMG submission 76969) | Iron sulfur acid spring bacterial and archeal communities from Banff, Canada, to study Microbial Dark Matter (Phase II) - Paint Pots PPA... ...
AGGGTGCTTTACAGAAGATTTTTGGTATCTTTGGGGGCAAGAAGAAGGATCCCGACAAGGCCAAGCCTCCGCCGGAGAAGGGAGACTCCCCATGATAAGGTTTCATGCGGCAGTTCCAGCAAGCTTTCTCCTTCTAAGTTTCAGCATACCCTCCGCAGGACAATCTTTTTTTGAACGTAATGGAATAGTTTCGGACGCGCCAATCATGCAACAGGAGCGGGTGGATTCGTCGGCAATCGTGGTGCGCCCGGCGCTGACGACCGAGCAACTTGCGGATCTGTACATGGTGCGCAAGGACTATCGCGAAGCGGCGCAGACGTACAAGCGACTGGCGGACGAGAACCCGCGCAATGCGGTGTATTTTAATAAGCTGGGTATCGCGCTGCACCAGCAAGCGGCGCTCGCGCTGGCGCTGAAGTATTACGAGCGGGCCACCAAGATCGATCCTACTTACGCGGATGCGCAAAACAATATTGGAACGGTGTGGTACCAACGGAAGAAATACGGGAAAGCCATCAAGTCATACCAAAAAGCTATAAAGATGCGGCAGGATATGGCGGTATTGTACAGCAACCTGGCTTACGCCTATTTTGGGGATAAGAAATACGAGCAGTCGCTGGCGTCTTTTCACCAGGCGCTGACACTCGACCCGCACTTTTTTGAGCACAGCGGCTCGAGAAATGGCTCGGTGCTGCAAGACCGGTCCGTGACGGATCGCGGGCGGTTTTACTACATGCTGGCGAAGTCGTTCGCGCAAGCCGGGAATATTGAGCGGTGCATTATTTATTTGCGCAAGGCAAAGGATGAAGGTTTCAAGGAGTTGAACGGGGTCAAGACCGATCCAGACTTTGCGTTTCTGCTGAAGAATCCGGAAATTCAGGAAATACTTGCGCCGAAGCCGGTGGAAAGCGCGGAACGCTGAGCGCGTAGTTGTGCAAGGTATTGTTCGAGAAAAATGCGTTGCGGTGTTGGTGGGTGTTCGTGTGAGGAACATCGTGAGCGTGTAGAGTGGTTTCCCTCTGATACAATGCTGGAACATGGTGCCGCGTAGTTACATTCATGAAATTCTGATTGTATTTGTTGCCAGCTTGTTGTTTCCCACCTGGAATTTTTGTTCACCGCAGAATACGCAAGCTTCGCCTAACGGTGCTTCCACGCGCAGCGCTCAAGGCACTGTCGCAGGAAATGCGCAGGGCGCGACGTCAGGCGCTGGCGCAGCGTCGGGGACTGCGACAGCCGGCAAAAACAATTCGTCGCACGGTATTTATCTGGTTTTTCCATTTCAGAATTCAGGGCCATCGTCGCGGCTGGACTGGCTTTCCGAGGGACTGGAAGAACTTACGATCCAGGGACTGTCGTCGGCGGGAGAGCAAGTTTATTCGCATTCGTGGCGCTTGGGGGAGTTGGAGCGCTACGGGATCCCGACCACGGCGAAATTGAGCCGCGCGACCATGTTGCACGTGGCGGAGGATCTGGACGCCGACTTCGTGGTGTTTGGCAGCTTTAATTACGATGGCAAGAATTTGACGATTGATAGCCGGTTGTTGCAGGTAAATCCAGCGGCGCTATTGCCGCCGCTGCACGAAAGCGGACCGCTGGAAACGGTGATGGACCTACACACGCGGTTGTTGTGGCGGATGCTGTCGGAGAACGATCACGCGTACCCGTTGAGCCTGACGGAATTCAGCCAGATGCATAAGGCCATTCGCCTGGATGCGTTTGAGCACTACATTCGTGGATTGATCGCCAACGAGGATGAAACGCGCGTACGGGAGTTGCGCGAAGCGGTGCGCCTGGAACCGGAATGGGTGGAACCGAATTACGCGCTGGGAGAAGCGTATTTTACGAAACGAGATTGCGCATCGGCGTTGCCATGGTACGCCAAGGTGCCGAAGACGCACGAGCGTTACTTAGAGGCGCTATTTTCGGTTGGCGTTTGCAGGTTGTCGATGAATCAACCGGACCAAGCGGAGGAAGCGTTTGCGACGTTGCAGACTTTATTGCGCGGCAGCAGCACTCCCGGCGTGGATTTTCCGGAGGTGTTGAATAACCTGGCTATCGCGAAGGCGCGGCAAAATAAATTTCCGGCGGCGCAGGAGGATTTGCGACGCGCGTCCGCACTGGATCCGGATGAAGATGACTATCCGTTTAATCTGGGATTGATTGCCACACGGCAGGGAGATTTTAATGAGGCGGCTACGCTATTTCGCGAAGCATCGCATCGCGAGCCGGATATACCGGAGGACCGCTCACTGCTGGTCGCGGCGCTGGAGAAAGCCGGCAAACAAGAAGAGGCGGAGCAGGAACGAAATGCCGCGCTGGAGGCTTTTGGTCCCAATGGGTTGACGACGACGCACCTGGATGCGAAGAGCGATTCGTTGACGCATTTCGAGCGGGTGACGACGGAGATTGATCCGGAGACGCTGCGCTTTGAGATGGAGTCGGCGGAAGCGCGCGCGGCGACGGGCGGGCCTTTAGACGCGCGCGATACGGCTGCGACGCATTTGCGTCGCGCGAGGCAGGAACTTTCGGGCGGGCAACTGGATGCCGCGGAACACGAATATCACGTGACATTAGCTACGGACAAAGGGAATGCCGCTGCGCATCTGGGGTTGGGTGAAATTGCCCGGCGCCAGGGCAGGTTGGACGATGCGGTTAAGGAGTTGCAGTTGTCGCTGGAGGCGCGGGATTCTGCCGTGGTGCGCACTACGCTGGCGCGCGTTTACCTGGAGCAGAAAAAGACGGCGCTGGCGCGCACAGAGGTGGAGCGGGCGCTGAAGTTGGCACCCAACTACGCGGAAGCCAAGCAATTGCTGGAACATTTGCAGAATGGGAAGCCGGCAGAAGTTGCTCCGAAAGGAGGGCCGCGATGAAACGTTCGACTGGAATTTTTTTTGGCTGGGCTGAGAGATTTGGATTTGGACGGCTCGGAGTGTGCGCGACTGTTTTGGGCGTGGCGTGTTTAGCGGCGATGTTGGGGGTTCGTTCGAACGCGGCGGTGGAAGAGCCTGCGTCGCCACAAGTGGCAGAAGTTGTGGAGCTGAAGCTTGACGGGGAAGTGGAACCGATTCTGGCGACGTACATGGAAGAGGGACTTGCGAACGCTGCGCAACGGCATGCCGCGCTGGTGCTGGTTACCATGGATACGCCGGGCGGGCTCAGCGATTCGATGAAGGATATTATTCAGCACATCCTGGCATCGCCGGTGCCGGTGGCCGTGTATGTCGAACCGACTGGCGCGCGCGGCGCCTCGGCGGGATTTTATATTTTGATTTCGGCGGATATTGCGGCGATGGCTCCGGGCACGCACGCAGGAGCGGCGTCACCGGTGATTATGATTGGGGGATTCGCGCAGCAGATCGACGAAACATTTCGCAAGAAAATAAATAATGATGCGATGGCGTTTTTGCGCAGCTTCACGGAGCGGCGCGGGCGAAACCCTGCGCTGGCGGAGACGGCTATTACGGAAGCGAAGGCGTTCACGGAGAAAGAGGCGCTGGACAACAAGTTGATCGATGTGGTGGCTAGTTCGCGTGAGGATTTGCTGCGGCAGTTGAATGGACGAACGATCACGCGGTTTGACGGCAGCAAGGTTACGCTGGCGCTCCCGCACCCAGCTTTTGTCCCATTCGAATTGTCGGCACGACAGAAATTTCTGGCGCGTATCGTGGAGCCGGACGCGTTTTTTGTTTTGCTGCTGGTGGGTGTGCTGGGTCTTTATACGGAGTTTACGCATCCCGGAGTGGTGGCGCCGGGTGTGTTTGGCGGGATTTGCGCGGTGTTGGCGCTGTATGCGATGCATTTGCTGCCGGTTAATTTTGCGGGATTATTTTTAATTTTGCTGGCCTTGGGATTTTTTATTCTGGAAGCTAAATTCACGAGCCATGGGGTGCTGGCGCTGGGCGGAATTATCTCGATGTTATTGGGCGCGATGTTTCTGGTCCGTTCGCCGTTGACGAATGGCGGAGTGAGTTTGGGAATTGCGGTGGCGGCAACGCTGCCGTTTGCGGTGCTCACAGTATTTTTGATGCGGCTGGTGTTACGCTCGCGAAAATGGAAAGCGGCGACGGGAATGGAAGAATTGATCGGCGAGCAGGGAATCGCGGTGTCGGCGTTGCGTGCCGGTGTGGAAGGCATGATTCGAATTCATGGGGAATTGTGGGGCGCGGTGTCGTCGCAGGAAGCGCCGGAGGGCGCGCCGGTGCGCGTGTTGCGAATTGAAGGATTGAAACTTTATGTCGAGCCGGCGCAGTCGCCGGCGGCGAGCCACAGTTAAGAGGTTGTCCAACGCGGGGAGGACAGCATGGAAATAGGTTTCATGGGAATCGTAGTAATTATCGGCATTGGGCTGATCTGGTTCTGGAATTCGTTGTACATCATTAAGGAGTGGGAGCGGGGAGTGGTGCTGCGGTTGGGGCGCTTGCTCCCACAAGCAAAAACGGCGGGAATCAACCTGGTTTTCTGGCCGATAGAAACGCTATACCGCATCAATTTGCGGCTCGAGACGCTGGACGTGCCGCCGCAAGACATTATTACGCGCGATAACGTTTCGGTGAAAGTAAACGCGGTTTGTTATTTTCGGGTGGTGGATGCGAACCTGGCGATGTCGCAGGTGCAGAATTATCAGTACGCCACTTCGCAACTGGCGCAGACGACGCTGCGAAGTATCGTGGGGCAATTCGAACTGGACGAAATTTTATCGCAACGCGATAAAGTGAATGCCAAGCTGCAGATTATTCTGGACACGGACACGGAGCCCTGGGGTATCAAGGTTTCCAAGGTGGAAGTGAAGCAGGTGGATATTCCCGAGCAGATGCAGCGGGCCATTGCGCGGCAAGCAGAAGCGGAACGCGAGCGGCGAGCCAAAATTATTCATGCTGAAGGGGAGTACGAAGCTTCACAAAAACTTGCCGACGCCGCGAAAGTTCTGGAGACGCAACCTACGGCTATTCAGCTGCGTTATCTGCAAACACTGACGGAAATAGGCACGGAGAAGAACACAACGATTGTGTTTCCTTTGCCCATCGATATTATTAACCAGTGGACGCGAGCTTTAGGCCCTGGGCCGGTTAGCGGGCAAATAAGCGCGAAGTAGGCAGTTGATAATCGGAGTAGAAGATAATCGATGGCAGCGGGAAAAAAGCGAGGCGCGGGCGAAAGGGTGCTGGAAGGCCGACACGTCATCGGCTTATTTTTGCTGATGCTGGTTTTCTCCGCAGTATTTTTCACGCTGGGCTATGTGATGGGCCGCAATCAGTACGACGGGCAAGTGCGCGCGGCTAATACGCAGCACGACGTGCCGGATGCAATCATCAAGAAATCTGACAGTGGCTTGAAGCATGCGACTAATGGGAATACGCCAGCGAGCAACGCGCCAGCTCCTGAGGAATCGAATCCCAATTCCGACTGGGAGTTTCATAGCGCGGACAAACAGCAGGAAACCGGCGACCATCTTAAGCCGGTGTCACCCGTAGCTGTTTCTCCATCGGCAAAGACTGCGCCACAAAATAACGGTAACAGCAAGCCCGCAGTTTTTGAATCGCCAAAACCGCCGCAGCCGGGCGGCTACACCTTGCAAGTCATGGCGGTGCGCCGAGAATCGGATGCGCTGGACCTCGCCAAGCGTTTGCAAAAGAATAAATTCCCCGCGTTCGTTTTGACACCCCAAGGAACCAAATATTACCGCGTGCAAGTGGGACCCTACGCAGATAAGAAATCCGCGGAAGCCGCCAAGAAGGGTTTGGAGGGCGCGGGCTTCAAGGCTATCGTGAAGCGCGGATGAAGCAACGAAATTGGTTAGTGCATCTGCGTCCGCGTCCGGGCGAGCGGATGCCCACGAGCTTACGATTGGTGATCGCGGCGGTATCCGGCGCGGCACTCTCCCTCTCTTACGTTGGTTTTTACCTGAGCATTTATTCCTGGATCTGCGTCGGCATCCTGCTGGTCTGCTTGTTTGGAGCGGGTCCCAGGGTGGCGTTTGGGTGCGGATTTCTTCACGGGCTGGTGTTTTGCCTGACGTCCGTGCCTTGGATTGCCACGGTGCTGGCAGTTCACGGTGGCATGTCTCGGCTCGCCGGCTGGGGTGTGCTGCTGCTGATTGCTTCGGTGTGGGGAATTTTAGTGGGCATCTTTGCATGGATCGTGCAGAGACTCGCGACGCAAAGCATCGCACTAGCTTGTATCGGGGCGCCCTTCGTGTGGGTGAGTTTGGAATTTGTGCGCGGGCGTTTGCCGGAGATAAGTTTTCCCTGGAATTTGCTGGGTTATCCGGCGGCGGCAAATCTTGGACTGATTCAATTGGCGAGTGTGACCGGAATTTATGGGTTGTCGTTTTTAGTGGCGGCGTTTAACGCCTTGCTGGCGTGGGCTGAAACCGGGCCGTCGTCGGCGGCGAGGCGAAGATTGGTCATGCTGGCCGCTGCAGCGGGTAGCATTATTGCAGCGATGCTGATTGGACCGCGACTTGTGCCGAAGCCGCAAGCAAATCACATGGCACGGGCAGTGCAACTGAACTTTCCGGAAGCGCCTGAATACGGTTCAAACTGGTTTGCGACCCACAGCGGCGACATGAAGGAAGCGGCGCGAATTAGTCTTGCGCGCCGGGGTGACGACGTGGATTTATTGGTTTGGCCGGAAGCGCCGGCGCCGTTTTCGTATCAAGATCCAAGATTTGCAGAATTCGCGAGCCAGCTCGGCGCGAAATTCGGTCATCCATTTTTGGTGGGAGTCATCGAATGGAAACCGCCAGCGGACGGAGCGGCGGTGACCGCGCACGCCACACTAGTGCCGTTTAACAGCGCGCTGCTTTTCAATTCGCAAGGACAAAGAATTTTTTCCTACGACAAAATTCACCTGGTGCCTTTTGGGGAGTACGAGCCTTTCCCGCTGATTCATGAAGTGGTGAATCGGGTGTCGGATGAAGTAGGCGGATTTCGCAAAGGGCAAACATATGGCGTAGGTGCATTGCCGGGCGGGTATTCGCTGGGTGTATTTATTTGTTACGAAGCGATTTATCCAGGGGAGGTCAGACGCTTCGCGGCGGACGGCGCGACGCTGCTGGTGAATATTTCGAATGACGGCTGGTTCGGGCGTTCGGCCGCAGCGCGACAGCATTTATTGATGGCACGCGTGCGCGCGGTGGAGAATCGCCGATGGCTGATTCGCGTAACCAATAATGGATACACGGCATCGGTCGATCCTTACGGGCGAATGTACGAGCCGTTGCCTACCGATGTGCGCGCGACCGCTGATATGCCGTATGATTTTCGCACCGATCGCAGTATTTATACGCGATTTGGAGATTGGTTCGCCTGGCTCTGCATGGCGGTTTCCGTTATTCTGTTGGCTTCAACTTTCTGGAAAGGAAATGTTTCACGCGATAGTATTGCGATACCGGTGGATTTTCTGGCCTCGCCTATTCGAGTGGTTCCCGATCCGGTTTCGTCGCGTTCCCGCATATGATTATTGAAGATTTGCAGCACAAGTATGAAGGTTTGAAACAGCGCATCACGCTGGTGCGGAGTTATCTTTGACGCCCCGCAGCATCGCGAGCGCCTGAAATCCCTCGAAGCGCGTATCGCGGATCCAAATTTCTGGAGCAATCAAGAAGCGGCGCAGACGGTGCTGCGCGACCGCAAGCGCGCTGAGGACCAAGTAGGCGCGGACGACAAGCTTGCGTCCATGTCTGAAGACATCGAGACGTACATCAATTTAGCGCAGGAAGAAACCAACGCGGATCAGCGTAATGATTTGCTGAAGGATCTGGACCGCGAGCTGAATGCCGCGGAGAGCTACGTCGCAGAGCTAGAGACGAAGACTCTACTGTCGGGCGAGAACGACCACCTGAACGCGATCATGACCATCAAGCCGGGCGCGGGCGGAACGGAGTCACAGGACTGGGCGTCGATTTTGCTGCGCATGTATTTGCGTTGGGCGGAGCGCAAAGGCATGAACGCTTTAGTGCTGGATGAAACGCCGGGCGAAGAGGCGGGTATCAAGTCTGCGACGATTCAATTCAGCGGCGAGAATGCCTATGGGCTGCTCACGAGCGAGACGGGAGTCCACCGGCTGGTGCGCATTTCGCCGTTCGATCAGGCGGCGCGACGGCATACTTCGTTTGCTTCGGTGTTTGTGATTCCGGAAATTGATGATCGCATTGAGATCGACATAAAACCGGAAGAGATTCGCGTGGATACCTTTCGTGCGGGCGGCGCGGGCGGGCAAAACGTAAATAAGGTGGAGACCGCGGTGCGCATCACGCATCTAGCCACCAACATTGTGGTGCAATGCCAGGCGGAGCGCAGCCAACACAAAAACCGCGAGATTGCGATGAAGATGATGCGCTCGCGGCTATATGACCTGGAAATTCAAAAGCGGCAAGCGGCTACGGATAAGCTGGACGAATCGAAGCTGGATATTTCGTTTGGCAGCCAGATACGTTCCTATGTGATGCAGCCGTATCGGCTGATTAAGGATCACCGCACCAAATTTGAAGTGGGGGACGTGGACCGGGTTTTGGACGGGGACCTGGACCCCTTTATCCGGTCGTATTTGATGGCCAAGAAGACCAAAGGGAAGTTGAGCGTGCAATTGGATGAAGCGGACGTGGCCTAAGAGCTCTGTAAGAACTAGGTACCTATCCACTCAACCGGCTCCTGCTACCGTTCACAGGGCGTGTAACGCATTTGGATTCAACAATTTGATTGTTCGCTTTTCGAATGGTACCGTTCAAAGGTACCTACTATAATTAAAGGCCGCGCAGCTTGCGCCACCTAACTGCCGTCCCAGGCAAACAGACGAAGGAGACTTGTTTTGAGCGAAGCCTTACGCAATTTTCTGTTTACATCGGAATCCGTTACGGAAGGTCATCCGGATAAAATCGCAGACCAAATTTCGGATGCGGTGCTGGATGAAGTAATGAGGCAGGACCCCATGGGTCGGGTGGCCTGCGAGACGCTGGTCACCACTGGTTTGGCGGTGGTTGCGGGCGAAATTACTACCACGGCGCACGTGAATTACGACGAGCTGGTGCGAGACACCGTCCGCGGCGTGGGCTATGACCGCGCGAAGTACGGGTACGATTCTGAAACCTGCGCGGTGATGTGCACGGTGAAGCGTCAATCGCCAGACATCGCTATGGGCGTGGATACCGGCGGCGCGGGCGACCAGGGCTTGATGTTTGGCTACGCCTGCGACGAGACGGACGAGCTGATGCCTATGCCGATCCAACTGGCTCACCGGCTCACGCATCGGCTCTCGGAAGTTCGGAAGAGCAGGAAAGTTGATTTCCTGCGGCCAGATGGAAAATCGCAAGTCACGATTGAATATCGCAATGGGCGGCCGGCACGAATTGATACCGTGGTGATTTCCACGCAGCACGACCACAAAGTTTCGAACGAAGATCTTCGCGACGCGGTTATCACTCACATCATCAAGCCCATCATTCCCACGGCGATGCTGGATTCCAAAACGAAATATCACATCAATCCAACGGGGCGATTTGTGATTGGCGGGCCGATGGGAGACGCCGGCCTGACCGGACGGAAGATTATTGTCGACACTTACGGAGGCTACAGCCGGCACGGTGGAGGAGCTTTTTCGGGCAAGGATCCGAGCAAAGTGGATCGCTCGGCCTGCTACATGGCGCGATACATCGCGAAGAACATTGTGGCCGCCGGATTAGCGCGCAAAGCGGAAGTGCAGCTTGCTTATGCTATCGGCGTGGCTGAGCCTGTTTCAGTGATGGTTGATGCGTTTGGCACGGAGACGGTGCCGGAAGAGAAAATGACCAAGCTAATCCGCGAATTTTTCTCGCTGACGCCCAAGGGAATTATCGAAGCGCTGGATCTGCGGAGGCCCATTTACAAGCCGACCGCGGCTTACGGGCACTTCGGGCGCACTGGGCCGGGATTTACCTGGGAGCGCACTGATCGCGCGAACGCGTTGCGCGAGGCTGCGGGGCTTGGTGCGTCGACGAGTAAGGCAAATGCGACCGCGGAAGTTGGAGCGCGCCAGTAGTTTTCGTGTAGTTTGCGTTTTGTGTGCTTCGAGAATTTTTAATCCCTTTCGTCGAGCGAAATTTTCGCCGGCAAAAATTAATTAATTAAGGAGCGTTTCATTGGCTACCGCTGAATTGAAAAAAGGTGATGTGAAAGATTTCGGACTGGCTGACGCAGGTAAACGCAAGATTGAGTGGGCGCAACAGCAGATGCCGGTGCTCGAATCGATCCGCAAAAGATTTGTGAAAGAGCAACCGCTTAAGGGGCTGCGGATTTCCGCTTGCCTGCATGTCACCAGCGAGACTGCGAACCTGATGATCGCCTTGCGTGATGGCGGAGCGGATGCGGTACTGTGCGCGTCGAATCCGCTTTCGACGCAAGATGAAGTGGCGGCGTCGCTGAATCGCGATTTTAACATTCCGACGTATGCCATCAAGGGCGAGGACAACGACACCTACTACACGCACTTGCGCGCGGCGCTGGATCATAAGCCTCAATTCACCATGGACGATGGCGCTGATTTGGTCACGATGCTATTGACCAAGCGCACCGACCTGGTGCCGCACGTGATTGCCGGAACGGAAGAGACCACCACTGGCGTGATTCGTTTGCGCGCTATGGCTAAGGACGGAACACTGAAGTATCCGATCGTGGCTGTCAACGATGCCATGACCAAGCATTTTTTTGACAATCGGTATGGGACTGGGCAGTCCACCATCGATGGCGTGATTCGCGCTACGAATGTGTTGATCGCGGGATTGAAAGTTGTGGTGGCCGGTTACGGCTGGTGCGGGCGAGGTGTGGCGATGCGCGCGAAGGGCTTGGGCGCGGACGTGATCGTTACGGAAATTGATCCGGTGAAGGGCATTGAAGCGGTGATGGATGGATTCCGCGTGATGCCGATGGAACAGGCCGTGAAAGAGGGCGACATCTATATCACAGTAACGGGAAACAAGAGCGTGATTCGCGCCGAGCATTTTGAAAAGATGAAGGCCGGCGCGATCGTTTGTAACTCCGGGCATTTTAATGTGGAGATTGATATTCCGGCGCTGGAGAAAATGTCGAGCGGGAAGCGCGAAGTTCGTCCGCTGGTGGATGAATATACGTTGAAGGGCGACCGCAAAGTGTATTTGCTGGGCGAAGGACGGCTTGTGAATCTGGCTACCGCGGAAGGGCATCCGGCTTCGGTGATGGACATGAGCTTTGCCAACCAGGCGCTGTCTGCGGAATATCTGCGCGCTAATCACAAGACGCTGAAGCCGCAGGTGTATGTGGTGCCGGAACATCTGGACAAAGAGATTGCGCGGTTGAAGTTGGAGACGATGGGGCACAAGCTGGATAAGTTGACGCCGGAGCAGGAACATTATTTGGCGTCGTGGCAAGAAGGAACGTGACGCGGGATAACAGCTGGATCTTCAGCGTGAGTCATACAGGGGCGCAGCGGTTCGCGCCCCTGATTTGTTTTAGCTGTGAGTGTTACGTAGACTAGGCAGGATAAAATTTTATGTGGGATCTCTGCATTCGATCTTTGGAAAACGCACGATTGCGCGGGGCTTCTTACGCCGATGTGCGCGTTATGCATCAGCGGCAACGTGATTTGACCACGAAGAATGGAAAGGTTGGCACGCTGGCGCAATCGGAATCTATCGGTTTGGGGATTCGAGTTCTAGCTAACGGGGCTTGGGGATTTGCATCGACCGATCGACTGACGCGCGAGGGAGTGGCAAGTTGCACGTCGCAGGCAGTGGCGCTTGCCAAGGCTTCGGCGACTGCCAAACGGCATGACGTGGTGATGGTTGAGGAGCAAGCGCACATCGATAGTTGGCAGAGTCCGTTTCGCAAAGACCCATTTGAGATTCCGCTGGAAACGCAACTCAGTCTTCTGTTGGCGGCGGACGCGGAAATGCGCCGGGTGAAGGGCGTGACGTTAACGGAAACGGATATGCAATTCAGGAAAACGGATAGCTGGTTTGCGTCCAGCATTGGATCACGAATTCATCAACGGAAAGTGACGTCTGGATGCGGGATTGCGGCGACTTCGTTTAAAAATGAGGAAATTCAGAAGCGTTCGTATCCCAATAGTTTTGGCGGACAGCATGCGTTGCAGGGGTACGAGCTGGTCGAATCGCTGGATTTGGTGAAAAACGCGGCGGTAATTGCAGAAGAAGCGGTAGCGCTGCACGGTGCTGCACCATGTCCGGAGAAAAAAGGGACGCTGATTTTGGGCGGCAGCCAGCTGGGATTGCAGATTCATGAATCGGTTGGGCATCCCATTGAGTTGGATCGCGTGCTGGGGGAAGAAGCGAATTTCGCGGGAACGAGCTTTCTTACGCTGGATCAGGTGAATCGGCTGAAGTATGCGTCGGAGATTGTAAATGTGGTGGCGGACGCGCGGCTCGAGCATGGGCAAGGCTTAGGGACGTTCGCTTATGATGATGAGGGCGTGCCCGCGCAACGCACGGAGATTATTCAGGCGGGGCAGTTCCGCGGCTATCTTTCGAATCGCGAGACGGCGCATTTGATTGGGTTGCAGCGCTCCTCGGGCACCATGCGCACGGAGGGCTGGAACCGTTTGCCGATCATTCGGATGACTAATGTGAGTTTGCTGCCGGGTAATTGGGATTTTGACGATTTAATTCAAAGTACCGACGACGGAATTTTGATGGAGACGAATCGGTCGTGGTCGATTGACGACCGGCGGTATCAATTTCAATTTTCCACCGAGATCGGCTGGGAAATTAAAGGCGGCAAGAAAATCCGCATGCTGAAGAATCCAAGCTACAGCGGCATTACTACCGAGTTCTGGAATTCCTGCGACGCGATTTGCAATGTAGAACACTGGACCCTGTGGGGTACGCCGAATTGCGGCAAGGGGCAGCCGACGCAAACGATGGGAACGGGGCACGGGGCGTCGCCTTCGCGATTCAGGAATGTGCGTATCGGGGCGGCGTTCTCGGATCAATGAAAGCTTCCGCTAAAACGAATGCGCACCGGGAAACGAGCGACGTAGCCGAGCCGATCGAATTGTTGGGCGAGCGGCAGCTTCAGCAAATTATCGAGACTGTTTTGCGGCTCGCGAAAAAGATTGGCGTCCCAGAAACAGAAGTTCACGTGGACGAAGCGGTGGATGCGCTGACACGCTTCGCGAACAACGCGATTCATCAGAACGTGGCAGAGCATGGACTGACGGTCTCCGTTCGAACGGTACTTGAAGGTCGCACTGCGCGCGCCACGACCAATCGGATCGATGAGGATTCGCTGCGCAACGCGATTGAAGGATCGCTTTCGCTGGCGGCGAGTCAACCAAAAAATCCGCTCTTACTTCCGATGCCGGGAGCCCAGAAATATTCGAGGGTGAATCGCTTTGTCGGGCAAACGGCAGCGGTCACTCCCGAAGATCGCGCGCTGGCGGTGCGTCGGACGTGCGACTTGGCGATCAAACAAGGCCAAGTTGCCGCCGGGATTTTTGCCACCGGGCAGAGCCAGACGGCGGTGGGAAATTCGCGCGGGCTCTTTGCGGCATATCGCGACACGCACGCAGAATTTTCCATCACCATGCAGGAAAATCCGTCCGCGAGCTGGGCTAAAGCTAATTCGGCGGATGTACGAAATTTCGATGCGCAGAAGCTGGCGGCGCGAGCCAGCGAAAAAGCGCACCTTGCGGTAGAAGCTCGTGAACTACCGGCTGGGCGCTACACCGTGATTCTGGAACCGGCCGCGGTGCTCGATCTGGTTGGGTTTCTTTTTTACGATTTTGCCGCCACGGCGTTGCAGGATAAGCGTTCGTGCCTCAATGAGCGAATGGGCAAGCAATTATTCGGCAAAAATATTTCGATTTACGATGATGTCTATCACCCGTTGCAGCTAGGCGCACCATTCGACGGCGAGGGAATGGCGCGGCAAAAAGTGCAACTAGTAGAGCGCGGCGTCCCGAAGAATCTGGTGTACTCACGGAGCAGCGCCAAAATTGCGGGCAAAAAACCGACCGGGCATGGCTTCATGCTGCCGAACGAATATGGCGAGGCGCCGATGAACCTGGTTTTCTCGGGCGGCAAATCGTCGCTCGAAGAAATGATTGCTTCCACGGAACGTGGGTTGCTGGTTACACGTTTGTGGTACATCCGGGAAGTGGACCCATACGAAAAGATCATGACGGGCATGACCAGGGATGGGTTATTTCTGGTGGAGAAAGGGCGGGTAGTTTCGGCGGTGCGCAATCTCCGGTTTAACCAGTCTTTGCTGGAGATGTTGCGAAATGTGGAGATGACGGGACTGGCAGTGCGCGCCACCGGGGAAGAGGCGTTCGAAATGGTGGTGCCGGCGATGAAGGTGCGCGAGTTCCATTTCTCGGAAGTTACCAAGTTTTAGTTACAAAACGTTAATATTCCCGGCGCAAGACTCCCCCGTCAGAAAACGAATCCGGCGTATTCAAATTCTGAGTTTTACTTGTCCGGGTGCGAGGGCCTATACAAATATATGGCCTCCGGGCGCCCAAGGTTCTCAGACCAGCGGTTACCTGTCTCTCCGCGCGCCAGTGCGGGGCAGAATGAGCGGCATCCGAATTGGGGGCATCCCGACCACGACGCCTGCGGCACGGGTTTTGTGGCGCGCCTGGGCGGTTCCGCGAACTACGACATCATTCAATATGCTTTGACCGCGCTGGAGCGGCTTACGCATCGCGGTGGTGTGGACGCGGACGGCGCGAGCGGCGATGGCGCGGGGCTGCTAACCTCGCTGCCTCAAGATTTTTTCCGCGCGCGCGCAAATGAGCAGGGCATCGAGCTTCCGCAGAATTTCGGGTTGGGATTTGCTTTTCTGGCAGCTCACGCGGCGAGCGACGCGCGCCCCGCGATAGAGCACGCCGCGGAGAGCGAGCGGTGTCGCGTGATGGGCTGGCGGCGGGTGCCGGTGGACGTAAATTCGCTTGGTCGGCGGGCGCTGGAAACCATGCCGGAGATCTGGCAGTTTTTTGTGGAGCCGATCAATCGCGCGAAACTGCCGGCGCGGTTTGAGCGCCGCCTGGCGATGATGCGCAAGCGCGCGGAGATCGCCATGCCGGCGCGCTGTTATATCTGCTCGCTGTCATTGCGCACGGTGGTGTACAAGGGGCTGCTCACGCCGTGGCAATTTCCGCAGTTTTATGAGGATTTGCGCGATCCATCCTTCGCGACTACCTTCGCGATATTCCACCAACGATATTCCACGAACACGCAGCCGTCGTGGGACCTCGCGCAGCCGTTCCGGCACGTGGCGCACAACGGGGAAATCAACACCATCGTGTCTAACCGTCGGTGGATGCGTGCCAAACAACGGGAACAGCGCGCGGCGTTGAAGGTAGGGGCGTGGTTCCAGGCGTTGGAACCTAATGTCAGTGATTCAGCGAGTTTTGATAATGCCTTTGAGGTGAAATTGCTGGAGGGGTTGTCAGCGGAAGAAGCGATGCTCGGGCTGGTACCGCCGGCGTTTGAGAAGGATCCAGTTCTGTCGCGGGATGTACGCGCCGCGCTGACGGCAGTTTCGCAACAGGGGGAGCCGTGGGACGGGCCAGCCGCGCTGGTTTTCTCCGACGGCCAATTGGTGGGTGCGAAGCTGGATCGCAATGGCTTGCGGCCGCTGCGCTATACGCTGACGCATGACGGCTTGTTGATCGCCGGGTCTGAAACTGGGCTGATCGATTTTGAAGAATCGCGCATCGCGGAACGGCATCGGTTGGGACCGGGCGAAATGATTCTCGCCGATCCGGCATCGGGGCTTTTCCTTCGCTGGCGGGACATTCTGAAACGGTTGGCCGCTAACGTTGATCAAAGACCGGTCGTCCGACGGACAGCGACCAATTCTGTTTCTCGCACGGTGCCTGCGCCCATTGAACAACCAAAACGCATGGCGGCCGCGGCGGGTTGGACGGAAGATCAATTTAAGACGCTGTTTTCGGCGCTGGTGCATGGAAAAGAAGCGGACTGGAGCATGGGCGACGACGCGCCCCCGGCGTTTTTGTCTACGCTGCCACGGACGCTGTGGGATTACTGCAAGCAGCGTTTCGCGCAAGTCACCAATCCGCCGATCGATCCGTTGCGCGAATCACACGTGATGTCGCTCGAAGTGCATTTGAAGGGCGGCCTCACTTTGCCGACGCCATTGATCGATGCTGCGCACTTCGCGGAGCTTACCGAAACATTTGGTGAACCGCGCCGCATCGATTTCACCTTCCCTGCCGCCATGGGAGTCCCGGGCGCGCGCCGCGCAGTTGCTCAGCTCTCAACTACCCCTCTGAGTAGCGGCGGACGCCCGGGATTCCTCCTCCTTAGCGATCGAGCTATCGGGGCGGAATGCGCGTGCCTGCCGGCGCTGCTAGCGACGGCTGCGGTGTGGAAAGCAATGGTGCGCGAAGGATTGTGGGATGTGCCGCTTGTGGTGGAATCGGCGCAGATTTTTGACACACATCATGTTGCGCTGCTGGTGGCCGCGGGCGCGAGCGCGGTATTGCCGTATTTGGCCGATCAATTTGCGGAAGCGCTGGAAAGCGGCGGAGCGGAGCAAGTGAGGAGTTCCGTGAACGCCGGGCTGAGAAAAGTTTTGGCGCGCATGGGTGTGTCTACCGTTGCGAGTTATCGCAACAGCCAGCTTTTTGAAGTTGTGGGGCTAGCTGAAGATTTGTGCGCGGATTTTTTTGAAGATGCCGCCGATTTTCCGGGCCAGAAAACCTTGGACGAATTGCTGGCCGATTATTTGCGAATGCATGAAAAGGCTTTCGCTGCGACGGCAGATGGTCAACCGCCGGACTTGGGCGATGCGGGGCTGTATCGTTTCCGCAAAGGCGCGGAGCTGCATGCCAATTCGCCGGAACTCGTGCGGCGCATGCATGCGCATGTGCGGGCACCGGATGCGCAAAAATATTCCTCGCTGGAAGAACTTGCGGAACGGCAGGGGACAGTATTTCTGCGCGATTTGCTGGACATCGTGCCGGGAACGCCGATTGCGATGGAGGAAGTGGAGCCTGCCGAATCGGTGCTGAAGCGTTTCAGCACACAGGCCATGTCGCTCGGTTCTCTGGGCCCGGAGGCGCATCGCACGCTAGCGGTGGCGATGAATCTGTTAGGCGGGCGCAGCAATACGGGTGAGGGCGGCGAAGATCCGGCAACGTATCGCTACGAGCCGGAAGCGGCAAATAAAATCAAGCAGGTGGCATCGGGAAGATTTGGAGTCACCGCGGATTACCTGGTGCACGCGGAAGAACTTGAAATAAAAATGGCGCAAGGCTCCAAGCCCGGCGAAGGTGGGCAGCTCCCGGCACGCAAAGTTACGGAATATATCGCGCGCATCCGTCACGCGACTCCGGGGACGCCGCTGATTTCACCGCCACCGCATCACGACATTTACAGCATCGAGGATTTGGCGCAGCTGATTCACGATTTGCGCGCCGTGAATCCCTATGCGCGAATTGGAGTGAAGCTGGTCTCCGGCGCGGGAGTGGGAATTATCGCCGCGGGTGTTGCGAAAGCGGGCGCCGACGTCATTACCATCAGCGGTCACAATGGTGGAACCGGATCTTCACCGCTTACGTCCATTAAGAATACGGGATTGCCGTGGGAAATTGGGTTGCGCGAAACACACGACACGCTGGTTCGCGCCGGCCTCCGTTCACGTCTCTCTCTCCGCGTGGACGGAGGCCTCAAATTTGCACGTGACATTATTTTGGCGGCCATTCTGGGCGCGGATGAGTTTGGATTTGGAACCGCGTCGCTGTTGGCGATTGGCTGCGTCATGGCGCGGCAATGCCATTTGAATACCTGCCCCGTAGGGATCGCTACACAAGATGAAAAGTTGCGCGCGCGATTTGCGGGGAAACCGGAAATGGTGGTCGCTTATTTCCGGTACCTGGCTGACGAAGTACGAAATCGCATGGCGCAACTGGGGGTGCGTTCGCTTACCGAGTTGTCTGGATGGTATGACCTGTTAGAAACGCGCTCGGGGATGGATGCGTTGCTGATCGTGCCGATTTCTGAATCGCGTCGCGTGGCTCCGCAACAGGAGCCGGCTTTGCACGCGGGGGCCAAGGAAGCTTCACGGCATTTCGCCGAGGACCTGGGAGCTCCGCGCAAGATGGAAGCGATACAAAATGCGGACCGCAGCGTGGGCGCGGGTATGAGCGGGGAATTAATGCGCCGCGAAAAAGGCGGGCGACGGCTGCATGGCGAGATTTTGCATGAATATCGCGGGTCGGCGGGGCAAAGCTTCGGTGCATTTTTGGTGGAAGGTGTGACGCTGCGTTTGCGCGGTGAGGCGAACGATTACGTCGGGAAAGGATTGTCAGGCGGAACAATTTCGATTTCGGCAGGCAGAGCTGCTTCGCGGCGCGGGGATGTGTTGGCGGGAAACACAGTGCTGTATGGCGCGACATCCGGGCAACTGTACGTCGCGGGACGCACGGGCGAACGGTTTGGAGTGCGCAACAGCGGCGCACTCGCGGTAGTTGAGGGAGTCGGACAGCACGGCTGCGAGTACATGACCGGTGGCGTGGCGGTAATACTCGGGCCGCTGGGGGTAAATTTTGGTTCGGGCATGACTGGAGGATTGGCGTACGTGTTGCGGTCGGAGGTGGAAGATGTGCTGCATCGCGAATTCGTCACGATGGTGGAAATTGACGCCGCCGAAGAGAGTTCACTGCGGCGCGTGATTGAAGAACACATTTATTTTACAGGGAGTCCGCGCGCGGCGAAATTGCTGTTGCACCCCGGCACGCTTCCGATGGTGCGAGTACAGCCGGTGCATTTCCAGGGAACTATCGAAGCGACGTGGCGGCCGATGCTTGAGAAACTGAAAGATCGCGATATTTTAATGCCGGTGGAGCGTGAAGCGCAGCCTTCGCAGGCAGCGTTGCAAGTATAAGGGCAGGCATAAACGGATTAAACATTCTGAAAGGGGCTACGCAACCGCTCGGGATTTCATAAATCAGTTATAATCAGCGCCGAGCAATCGCTATGGATTTCGACCAACTCGCCACTTTCGTGTACGTCGCAAAATTAAAGAGTTTTTCGCGCGCGGGGCAAAAAGTTTTCCGCTCGCAATCGGCGGTGAGCGCGCAAATTCGCCAGCTGGAGCAGGCTTATCGTGCGAAGCTTTTGGATCGTTCCGCGAAGTCTGTGGAGCTAACGCCAGCGGGGGAAGTTTTATTCGAATACGCGGAGCGGCTGCTGCGTTTGCGCGATGAGTCCCTGCAAGCCGTGGCGGACCGCGGGAATGTGGTACAGGGCACAGTTTTATTTGGCGCTAATGAAGCGACCTGCCTTTATCTGCTTCCGGATATTTTCGCTGAATTTCAGCGGCGCTATCCGCTGGTGCATATCAGCATTTACCGCAATTTCAGCCACAAGATTTTGCAGCGCATCGAGGATGGGACGATCGATGTGGGCATCGTGACATTGCCGATCAAGGCGCTGAATACCAAAGTGCATCACATTTACCGCGACAGGTTGCGGTTCATGGTGAGCACACGAAATCCGCTGGCCAACCGATCGAAAATTACATTGGAAGAAGTGGCGGCGCAGCCACTGATTTTTCCGCGAACGGGATTCACGCGGCAGGTGCTGGACAAACTTTTCCGGCCGTATCGCTCAAGGCTGCACGTCACGATGGAACTGCCGAGTATCGGGATGATCAAGCGATTTGTGGCGGCCGACGCGGGAGTTTCGTTTATCAGCGAGAGCTTCGCGAGCGATCAAGTGAAAGCTGGAGAAGTGAAGCTGCTCAACGTGGAAGGCGTGGATTTGTGGCGGGAATTAGGGCTGGTGTACCGGCGCGACCGCAGCCTGCCGCGCGCGGCGCAATCGCTGATTGCGATTATTCGCGAACATCGCAAACAGACGGAGCCTTCGGTGGCTATCGGAGCTTGAGGGCTCTGCGAGTAAGTTGAAGTATTCCTGCGGGGTCACGCAACATTCATCGACAACAATTTAGTTTTTGTTGAACTCTAGGCTGGAGATCGCGCGGCCGATTACGTTTTCCTGGATTTGGATTAAATCGCTGTCCGAGTAGGTCATCCCGAGGACGGAAAAAGTGTCTTCGCCGCGAGACACCACCAGGAGGGTTCCGGACCAGTCATGCTCATCGGCGAGCCCGCGATAATGAATTTCCACGGCTGGGAAGCCGCCGGCGACGGTTTTGCGCTGAGAAATGCGGCGGTAATTGCCGTAGGTTTCGCGCAGGCGTTTTTCTACATCAGCGGCGGTCACTTCCAGAGAGCCTTTGGTCTTTTCGCTGCCCACCACCATGAGAGTTGATTCGTTAGCGGTGCCCATGGCTACGATGGCGTTGGGAATTTCTTTGCCCGCATCGTCGAGTAATTTCCAGCTGGGAGGCTTATACATTTGGAAGCGGTGGGTGTAATTGATGTAGGTGTTGCCTTGTAACGTTTCACGGTTAGCTGGAGGCGCGATTTCTTTTGGTTTGGCGGGCTCGCTCGCGGTGACAAGGGTAGTGGCAGGCGGCTTGGCTGTAGCCTTGAGATTCGGCGCATTCACGATGGATGTAGTGGCGTTCGCTGCCTTTATTGGTGGAACTATTGGTGTGGTCGACCCGCTGAAGGAAATCGGAACAGGGTTTTTCTCGGCGACCGCTTCTGAGGCTGAAGTGACGGGCGGCTGATGAGGGGTTGTTGCCGGGGTCGAACGCGAGGAGCGAGCCGCTTTTTGCGGCGCGGGTTTTTCTGAAGCGGGAGTCTCAAGCTTTGCTGCACTGTGAGCGGATGTGACGCTGGGGACGATGGAGGCGATCTTATCTTTTTCAACGAGCACAAATCCAAAGTCGGTCTTCACTTTGAACATGTTGTCTTCGTAGGACACGATCACGCCATAGAGTTTTTGGCCATCTTTTAGACGAATTTCATCCGCTTGCGCGGGCTTGGGAAAGAAGGCGATCACCAAGACAGCGCTGGCCAGGAAAAACGAGCTGCGCGGAACAGCCATGTCTTTGAGTATGCTGCCGACCGCAAAGTGGTGGCAACAACTGTACGAAACAGGTTGTCCGCGGGGTTACATCCGGCGGGAGGGGTGCGAGTGGGTTTGGAGGTATGTCGCGGGGCGCGTGACCATTCCGACCATTTATGTCACGCGGAGCTTGGAGTAAGCTTATTTTGTGCGTCGGGAACTTCGGTCGGGAGCTTCGACAGTAGCTGAACCTATTTGGTGGCTGTGCGCCGACGAAATCGAGAGGTATGGATGTCTGAGACTAAAGCATTGAAAACATTTGACACTGTGGACCACATCGCCGTGGCGGTCAGCGATGTGAAAGGCACGGTGGATTGGTATCTAAAAAATTTCAAGTGCCAGGTGACCTATCAAGACGATAGCTGGGCATTGCTGGAATTCGCGAATATACGTGTCGCGTTTGTACTGCCGCAACAGCATCCGCCGCATTTTGCGTTGCTACGGGACCCTGCGCTCTTCGGTGAGCCGAAGACGCACCGTGACGGGACGCGCTCTGTTTATCTGCATGATCCGTCTGGAAATTCCGTGGAAGTGCTGGCGCCGAAATAAACGCGCTGTCGTTCACGCTGCGTTTAATGCCGTAGATAATTCTTCGTGTGAGCGACGCCTCATCCGATTTTGGCGGGCCTGCCTGCTTGTTAATAGCGCCGTTGCGTTCTGCGATTCATTTGTGTTGCGAGGTTTCTAGCAGATTGGCTGGAACTTCGCCGGTGGGGCGAATGCGGCGATTGGCCAGGCCTACTCCAGCAAGTACGAGCGCGCCGCCGATGATCTGCGACGTCGAGAGCGGCTCGGCCAGAATGATGGCAGCCAGAACGGCGGTGAGCGGCCCCTGCGACAACAAGCTAATAGAAGCTGCCGTGGCAGACAGGTGGCCCAAGGCGTATGTAAGCGCGAGATAGCCGCCAAGTTGTGACACCAAGCCGAGGCCGAAGAGTGCGGCCCAGGAACGGCCGGGCGGTACCTTCAGCGAAATACCGAGTGCGACGTTAATGATGAAAAGAAATAGCGCGCTGGAAATCATCGCGAGACGCAGAAAGACGAGCGTGCTGGTGGTGATGCGCACGCGTTCGGTAGCCAGCATATAGACGGCGAAGCACGCGGATGCCGCCAAGGCCATGGCGTCGCCCCATCCGAGATTGAAATGGCGGGAGAGGTCGCCAGAAACGATGACGACACATCCGGCGACAGCAAGAAATAATCCCAGCCAAAAATCGCGACTCGAGCGCTGACGGAAGATCAGCCAACTGAGTATTCCTACGAAGACGGGAGTATTGTTGCCGAGCAAAGTGGCGTTTGCCGCGGACGTTCGCAAGATAGAAGTGTTGAAAAATGCCAGATCGAGAGCGAAGAAAATCCCGCCGACAGCGATGACCATCAGCGTTTTAGGGCTGACGCGCGGCGATTTGCCGCCGATGAACCAGGTGGGAACCAGTAAGACTGCGGGAATGAGCATGCGATAGAATGCGGACGCTGGGCCGGGGATGTCCGTCCAGCGCACGAAGATTGCCGACCATGCGATGCACAAAACGCCGGCCGGTAACGCGAGATAAGGCTATGGGTTCGGGGCGTTGCGTGGCTGGGTCATCATGATTTTGGACGCGCGCTAAAAATAAATGACGTTTTCAATTCACGAAGTATCGCACACGACGGTACGCGAGCTGGCAGTTTTGGTTTGCTGATGACTCGACGACAATTGAAAAGTTCAAAGAGCTTTTTGGACG